>Ga0075118_10001530_pt1 | contig 16198 bp, 20 predicted proteins | sample AntAceMetag02UKE_FD_69794 | JGI IMG/M metagenome (GOLD analysis project Ga0075118, IMG submission 69794) | Saline lake microbial communities from Ace Lake, Antarctica - Antarctic Ace Lake Metagenome 02UKE | ecosystem: Environmental > Aquatic > Non-marine Saline and Alkaline > Saline | place...
ATTTTGCTCGATTCCGGTTGAATTTGACTTGAAAATTCGTGCAAGGCCCCTCATTTAGGGGCACGCCTGACAATGGGTCGGGCATTTTTGAAGGAGAGACCATGGCGAAGGAAGAACCACTCGAATTTCCCGGTGTCGTCAAGGAACTCCTGCCTAATGCGACGTTTCGGGTTGAGCTGGAAAATGGCCATGAGATCGTTGCAACAATGGCGGGTAAAATGCGCAAGAACCGGATCAGAGTTCTGACCGGCGACAAAGTGCAAGTTGCGATGACCCCTTACGATTTGTCTAAAGGACGGATCAATTACCGTTTCAAGTAAAAAACTGATCTTGGGATCAGGAAGCCCTCGCCGGCGCGAATTGCTGGCGGTTTTGGGCCTACATCCTGCTGAAGTGCGCGCGCCGGATGTAGACGAAACCCCTTTGAAGGGTGAACTGCCGCGCATCTATTGCAATCGCATCACTTCATCCAAGGCCGCCGCACTCACAGCGGGTGACGATGAAGTGATCCTCTGCGCCGATACAACCGTTGCCCTTGGCCGCAGAATAATGGGCAAGCCAAGCGACATTGACGAAGCCCGTGCTTTTTTACAAAAGCTTTCCGGCAGGCGCCATAAGGTAATCACCGCCGTGGCCGTCAAAAATTCTGAACGTGTTTGGCAAAAAGATGTGGTGTCCATCGTGCAAATGAAACGCCTCGCACCGCAAGAGTTAGAAGGCTATTTGGCCAGTGGTGATTGGCAAGGAAAAGCTGGCGGTTATGGCATTCAAGGCCTGGCTGGCGCCTTCATTCCATGGATCTCAGGATCCTATCCTGCCATTATGGGCCTGCCTCTTTCGGAAGCCGCTCATTTGTTACAGGTCGCAGGTCTAGAGATTTGGGGAAAATCATGAAGGGCACGCAAGTTGTCTTGGGCCATATCGGAGACGCAAAAGTGGCGGCTCTTTTGGTCGACGGAAAATTACAGGACGTTCTGGTCGAAGATGTTAGCCGCTTGCCTCTGGGCAGTATCTTGCGGGCTGTTGTGGATCGTCCAGTCAAGGGCATTGGTGGCGTTATGCTGCGTCTGCCCAACGGCATTGGCTTTTTGAAGAACGCTAAGGGTCTTGCACCTGGCCAAACCATCACAGTGCAAACCTCTGGTTTTGCAGAGGCTGGTAAGGCCGATCCTGTAAACCAACGGTTCATATTCAAAAGCCGCTATGCGATTATTACGCCAGATCAACCTGGCCTCAATGTGTCGCGTCAAATTAGGTCTGATGATCTGCGCGATGACCTCACGATGCTAGCTAAAACCGCCATGGAAGGCTCCGAAATGGGCCTGATCATCCGCAGTTCTGCCGCGCATGCTGATGTGGAAGAGATCGCCGACGACATCCAAGCCATGCGCGCCTCCGCCGAAGCCATTTCGGCAGAAGCCGGATTAGAACCGCAAGTGCTGCTCGAAGGAGATGATCCTCATGTTCAAGCGTGGCGAGAATGGTCAGATGTCACCGATGTTTTGACCGGCGATGATGATTTAGAAGGCAGCGGTGCACTGGATCAAATCGAAGCAGCGCAGGGCGCTTGGGTGCCTTTGGGCGGTGGCGGCATGTTTGTCGAGCAAACCCGCGCCATGGTGACTGTTGATGTCAACACCGGCGGCGACCTGTCACCTGCAGCGTCATTGAAGGTCAACCTGGCCGCCGTGCAAGACTTGCCCCGTCAGCTGCGCCTGCGCGGCTATTCAGGGCAGATTGCAATCGATTTCGCCCCTATGAGCAAGCGAGACCGCAAACCTATAGAAGTGGCGCTCCGTGCCGCTCTGCGCAGCTGCCCCATTGCCACTGAATTCGTGGGCTGGACGCCCTTGGGTCATGGCGAACTCAAACGTAAACGCGAACGCGCCGTACTGAATGATTTGCTCAAATGACCTGCCCAATTTGCAAAAAACCAACATCAGAGTCAGATCGCCCATTTTGCTCGCCCAGATGCAAGGATATCGACCTTAGTAAATGGCTGATTGGGGGCTATGTAATTGCAAATAATTATGAAAATGAAAGCTCTGAGGTGGAGGATGCTGGAGAAGACCACGACAATTAACCGACCCTTTTGAGGTCATGCATACCCCCTAAAAGTATGCCTAATATAGAGCATTTTTCATTTTCCTGCATTTTGGACAGAAAATCATCGGAATCGGCTGGACAGTCCCACAACGGTCGCCTAAATAATCCCCAGCCTCGAGGACGTTCCTCACCCGTGCCCGGGTAGCTCAGGGGTAGAGCAGTGGACTGAAAATCCTCGTGTCGGTGGTTCAAATCCGCCCCCGGGCACCATTCAAATCAATAAGTTACATAAAGTATATTTTACATTATTTCATTCATGTAACGCTTATGTAACGAAACCAATCAAAGCTTTATCTCTGTGTAAGGTAATGTGCTTATATAGAGACTGCCGTAGTCTTTTTGTATCAAGGGGGCGCAGGGACCGAGGGGGGTGGCCCCCCACCCCTAGCCTATATGTGTTCCGTTCATAGCAACTCTAAAAATTATAAAATTGTAAAAATTAGCCTTATCAAACTGAACCGTGCCGCTGCCCTCGCCGAGTAGCGTCAATTATTGGGCGCATAGATTTAGGCTGCGCCAGCGATCTGATGCCTGTTCTTATTTGCCTGACAGCATCTGCTAGTCTGATTGGGATCTAATGTGCGGACTTTATCAAGATCAGAGGTGCCATGTAGCACATCAAAAAGTCGAACACATGACAGCGATCTGGAACCATCAACGTTACTCAATTTAATCTTTACAAAAAGGGATCCGTCCCCACATGAACGCACTCTTGGAAGAACTAGATCAAAATATGTGTCGTTCTTTCGCCAATAAAGCTGCTTGAGTTCTGTTTGACACCCCCAATTTAGAAAACAAATTCTTAACGTGAAGTTTCACCGTGACTTCTTGTATGTCAGGGTTCCGTGCTATTTCTTTGTTTGACAGTCCGATGCATGGCACTGTCAGATTAAACTTGCTTGAAGCGGGCAGGGCTAATTTGTAACCATGCTGAATGACAAAACATTCTCCATTTCGCTACTTTAAAACCAGTCCTGAGATCATCCGACTTGCAGTAATGCTGTACGTTCGATTTCCGCTTTCGCTGCGCAATGTGGAGCGAGGCGTTGATGTCAGACACTCGGTTTTGTTGGTCTGATCGCACCGCGCAATCTAGATCGGCAGCTCGGGCGTTGTGTCATCCTCAACTGCGGTGCGGTAGTGTTTGCGGCAGAGTGACAGGTAGGTTTCGTTGCCACCAATCTGTACTTGGTCCCCTGCTGTCACGGCTTTGCCGGTGCTGTCAAACCGCACCACCATCGTGGCCTTCTTGCCGCAATGGCAGATGGTTCGCACTTCACGCATTTCGTCGGCTAGCGCCAGAAGGGCCGCAGACCCAGGGAATAATTCGCCCATGAAATCTACTCTTAGACCATAACACATGATCGGAATTCCTAAGTCATCGACAGCGCGAGCCAATGCCCAAACCTGTTCCTTGGTGAGAAACTGCGCCTCGTCGATAAAGATGCAGGCCAGCGGGCCGTGAACAAGCCGACCCTTCACTTTCTCTAACAGATCTTCATGCGGATTAAATGTGTCGGCCTCTTCTGCAATTCCAATACGGGACGCAATTTTACCTTGGCCTGCGCGCGTGTCCATTTGTGCGGTCAACAGATAGGTCTGCATGCCGCGTTCACGATAGTTGTGCGCGGCTTGCAGCAGCAAAGTTGATTTGCCAGCATTCATGGTTGAGTAATTGAAGTAGAGCTTAGCCATAGGTTTGTGTGCCCTGAGCCTGTGAGTGATGCAAGAGGTAGGTTGCATTTGATTGGCACAGTGCGGCATTATGATATGACGACCTTCCGGCCATATGGCGGCAGTGCTATGCGATGCACTAAATTTGGAGAACTAAAGAATGAGTGTTGAGGACGATCCTCTTTACGATCCCGAAATGTTGCGCCCAATTGATTTTGCAGCATTGGCGGGCCCGGATGATGAGGGCCATCCACCGAGGATTTTATTGCTCTATGGCTCGTTGCGGCCACAAAGCTATTCGCGGGCATCGGCTGAAGAGGGCGCGCGAGTGTTGCGGGCCTTGGGCTGTGAAACCAAGATTTTCGATCCGATTGATCTACCTCTGCCGGACGCCGTACCTGATACCCATCCAAAGGTGCAAGAGTTACGCTCGCTGGCGCTGTGGAGCGAGGGCATGGTGTGGTCTAGTCCCGAACGCCATGGGGCCATGACTGGCATTTTGAAAACCCAAATTGATTGGATTCCGCTGTCGGCAATTGGTGGTGTGCGGCCAACCCAAGGCAAAACGCTGGCGCTGATGCAAGTCTCGGGTGGCTCGCAGTCGTTCAACGCGATCAATCAAATGCGTATTTTGGGACGCTGGATGCGGATGATCACAATCCCCAATCAAAGCTCTTTGCCAAAAGCTTGGCTAGAGTTTGAGAATGGCCGGATGAAGCCGTCGTCCTTCTACAATCGGATTGTCGATGTGATGGAAGAGCTTGCCCGCTTCACCGTGATGACCCGAAGTCGTACAGAGATGTTGGTGGATCGCTACTCAGAGCGGGTTGAGAGCGCAGAAGACGTCCACAAACGGGTATCGCTGAAAGAGATTTAGGTTGGACCCTGAGGCCCAACCGTATTTGCTTTATTGACTAGTGAAAGCCTACTCTTGCAAAGCCTTCACGCCAACATCACCTTCCGAATGTGCCTTAATCGCAAAGGCTGCGGCATGGCTGGCGGCGAGGGTAGTGTAGTAGGGTATTCTGTCCATTAAGGCGGCAGCTCGCATGCTGCGACTATCGTCGACTGCTTGCGCGCCCGCTGTGGAGTTGAGGATCAGGGCAATCTCGCCATTTTTTATTTGATCCACAATATTTGGGCGACCCTCATAGACTTTGTTCACGATTCTACTTTCGATGCCTGCTTCGGCCAAGAAAGCAGCGGTGCCGCGTGTAGCGGTGAGGGTGAACCCCATCTCCAATAAACAAGAGGCAGCTTCCAATAGCATTGGGATTTTGTCATCGTCTTTAATTGACAGGAAAACCTTGCCTGTGGTTGGCAATTCTGTGCCCGCTCCCAACTGTGCTTTGTAAAACGCGCGGTGGAATTTACTGTCAAATCCCATGACTTCACCGGTTGAACGCATCTCTGGGCCCAATAGTGTGTCGACGCCGGGGAAGCGTGCGAACGGCAGAACGGCCTCTTTCACAGCGAAGCCTTTGATGCTGGCGGGATCGACCAAGTCGAAGTTGCTCAGCGGTTCACCGGCCATAACCCGCGCGGCAATGGCAGCAATTGGGCTGCGCACGGCTTTGGCAACGAAAGGAACTGTGCGGCTCGCGCGGGGGTTCACTTCGATCAGATATATATCGCCATCTTTAACCGCGAATTGGATGTTCATCAGGCCGACCACATTCAAAGCCAAGGCCAAAGCCTCGGTCTGACGCTTCAATTCGTCGATGATGTCCTGCGACAAAGAGTATGGCGGCAAGGAACAAGCACTGTCACCGGAGTGAACCCCTGCTTCTTCAATATGCTGCATGATGCCCGCAACATGCACAGAGGTGCCATCACATAGCGCATCCACATCAATTTCCACGGCGCCAGAGAGGTAGCTGTCCAGCAAGACAGGGCTGTCACCAGAGACGACCACTGCTTCGGAAATATAGCGCTCAAGATTGGCTTGATCGCGCACAATTTCCATAGCCCGGCCACCCAAGACATAGGAGGGGCGGATCACCAGCGGAAAGCCGATGCCTGCTGCAATTTTCAAAGCTTCTGCATCGGAATGCGCAATGCCGTTATGGGGTTGTTTGAGACCAAGGTTCGTGACCAACTCTTGGAACCGTTCACGGTCTTCGGCCAGATCAATCGCGTCAGGCGTGGTGCCCAAAATCGGGATGCCGGCTTCTTCAAGAGCATTGGCCAATTTCAGCGGTGTCTGCCCGCCAAATTGCACAATCACCCCATGTAGTGTGCCGTTATCTTGCTCGATTCGCAAAATTTCCATCACATGCTCATAAGTCAAAGGCTCAAAGTATAGGCGATCTGACGTGTCATAATCGGTACTCACCGTTTCCGGGTTGCAGTTGATCATGATCGTTTCATAGCCTTGCTCGGTCAAAGAGTAGCAAGCGTGACAACAGCAATAGTCAAACTCGATTCCTTGGCCGATCCGATTTGGACCGCCGCCTAGAATAACCACTTTTTTGCGATCCGTCGGGCGGGCCTCACATTCGACTGTGCCCATCGCGGGGGCTTCATAGGTAGAGTACATATAGGGTGTTTGAGCTTCAAATTCTGCAGCACAAGTATCGATGCGCTTAAACACCGCGACAACGCCCAAGTTTTGACGCGCGTTGCGGATATCTGTTTCACTGCGGCCGGTTAAAATGGCCAAGCGCCCGTCAGTAAAGCCCATCATTTTCAGGCGGCGAATGCCCAGCTCGTCTTCTGGAAGCCCATTCGCTTTGACGATGGTCTCAGCGTCAATAATCTCGCGGATGCGTGCCAAAAACCAAGGGTCAAAGCGGGTGATGTCATTGATTTCATTATCAGAAAATCCGTAACGCATTGAATGGGCAATAACGCGCATGCGGTCGGGTGATTGGATGGCCAGTTCACGGGTGAGGGCCTTGTCCACCACGGTTTGAATCTCTAGAGTTTTGCCAACCAAAATGCCATCGCGCAGAACCATTTGATCATCTGACGGCATGCCGTCGATATCGACTTCATCAAAGCCTGTGAGTCCCGTTTCCATCGAGGCCAGCGCTTTTTGCACCGATTCGTGAAAGCTGCGGCCGATGGCCATAGCTTCACCAACAGATTTCATCGCGGTGGACAAAACCGCAGCAGAGCCGGGGAATTTTTCAAAGGCAAAGCGTGGAATCTTAGTAACCACATAGTCAATGGATGGCTCAAAGCTGGCCGGGGTTACTTTGGTAATGTCGTTGTCCAATTCATCCAACGTATAACCTACGGCAAGTTTCGCCGCAATTTTCGCAATCGGGAAGCCAGTCGCTTTGGAGGCCAAAGCCGAAGAACGTGACACCCGAGGGTTCATTTCGATGACAACCATGCGACCATCTTCAGGATTCACAGCCCATTGCACGTTGGAGCCACCTGTTTCTACGCCAATTTCACGCAGCACAGCAATACTGGCATTGCGCATGATTTGATATTCTTTGTCGGTGAGCGTCAGGGCAGGGGCAACTGTGATACTATCGCCGGTGTGCACGCCCATCGGGTCAATGTTTTCAATCGAGCAAACTATGATGGCATTGTCAGCCGTATCTCTCACCACTTCCATCTCAAATTCTTTCCAGCCAAGTAGGCTTTCATCAATCAAGATCTGGCTTACGGGAGATGCATCAAGGCCGGTTTTGCAAAAATGCTCATAATCTTCTCGGTTGTACGCAACGCCGCCTCCTGTGCCACCTAAGGTATAGGCGGGTCGGATGATGGCGGGCAGGCCGATATCATCAAGGGCTTCCATGCATTCTTCCATGGTTTCCGCGATGATGGCCCGTGGATTTTCCAATCCAAGCCGGTCCATGGCTTCACGGAAAAGCTTGCGGTCTTCAGCCATTTCAATGGCCGCACGTTTCGCGCCGATCATCTCCACGCCGTATTTTTCCAAAACGCCCATCTTTTCCAAGGCCAGCGAGGTGTTCAAGCCGGTCTGACCACCCATTGTGGGCAGCAGCGCATCGGGGCGTTCAATGGCAATAATCTTGGCCACTGTCTCAGGTGTAATCGGCTCGATGTAAGTGGCATCTGCCATATCTGGGTCGGTCATGATCGTGGCTGGGTTGGAGTTTACCAAGATAACCCGGTAACCCTCTTCGCGCAAAGCCTTACAGGCTTGAGCGCCAGAGTAATCAAACTCGCAGGCTTGACCAATAACAATGGGACCCGCCCCAATAATCATGATTGAATTGATGTCAGTTCTTTTCGGCATAAAAGTGTCCTTCATCGACGGCGCGCAAACTGTCCTGCCTTATATGGAAGGAGGTCCGAGGTGCAAGAGGCATTCTGGGATTCATGGGTAAATCGCTCCATTTGGCCTATGTCTTTGGGTGGTCTCTAGAGCAGGGGTAGTTCGGTGATGTATTTCAGCTCTTTCATCGCAAAACGGGCGCTGACATCTGCCAAATCAATACGTGAGATCAAGCGTTGATAAAGGGAGTCATAGGCCTGCACATCACACACGTGGGCTTTGATCATATAGTCTTGATTGCCCGAGGTGCTATATGCGGATTGAAACTGTGGCAGGCTGGCGATGACCTTTGAAAACTAATCTGCTCAATCTCTGCCGTGGGCGCGCTCGGAGATCAAAACAAAAACTGTAAGACCGATCGCTACCTTCTGGCTATCCACTAGCGCCACCCGCGCCTTCAAAACCACTCTGCCTTGTAAGATGCTTCAAACGACGCCACACAGCATTGTGCGATAGGTTGACGGCTTGGGCCAGATCTTCCAAAGTTTGCGCCGCATCACGCTGCATATGTTGCATTAAGTGAGCGCATAGTATGAAATTATCACTTTAATTCGTCTGCTCAAGAATTTTTTGGGGAAAATTTTGCGCCCAAATAACCTATGTTGATTTAAATTATTAATTTGGAGCTCAAAGATGCAATCTTTTCACAATTTTTTAACCACACACATGGTGGCCATTGATAAAACCCATGGTCAGAACTTTTTGAATGCAGGCTATTATTTCGTGATGCTTTTGACCGCAGCAATTTGCACGCTGATCCATACCATTTTCCCATTTTTATTCGAGAGCACGTCAAGCCGGATTATCCTAAAACTGCATGGCAAAATGACCGCTCGGAAGCTGTTTCACGCCTAATCACGCCAGCCGGCTCTGTTTTTAACCTTGGAATGGTCAGAAAACAGCAGATTGGCTTGACTTTATGCCCTTGTCGGGATGTATCAGCTCGACCGCTTTAAGGAGCCTGACCATGCACGCCTACCGTAGCCACACCTGTGCCGATCTCACCAAAGACAACGTCGGCGATACCATCCGTCTTTCTGGATGGGTGCATCGCGTGCGCGATCATGGTGGCCTGTTATTCATCGATCTTCGCGATCACTACGGGATCACGCAGGTTTTATGCGATCCTGACAGCCCTGTTTTCAAGGATGTGGAAAAGCTTCGCAGCGAATGGTGCATCCGGATTGACGGCACAGTCAAAGCTCGGGACGCCGCCTTGGTAAATCCGAAAATTCCAACCGGTGAAATTGAAGTATTTATCCGTGATTTGGAAGTTCTGGGCGCTTCAGAAGAGCTGCCACTTATGGTGTTCGGGGATCAAGAGTATCCTGAAGAAACGCGTCTGAAATATCGCTATCTCGATTTGCGCCGTGAAAAGCTGCAAAACAATATGAAGCTGCGCTCTGACGTGGTGGCCTCAATGCGCAAACGTATGTGGGCTAAGAATTTCCGTGAGTTCCAAACGCCGATCATTACCGCTTCCAGCCCCGAAGGCGCGCGTGACTTTTTGGTCCCTTCGCGCCTGCATCCGGGCCGTTTCTATGCGCTGCCACAAGCTCCCCAGCAGTTTAAACAGCTGATTATGGTTTCGGGCTATGATAAGTATTTCCAGATTGCACCGTGTTTCCGAGATGAAGACCCACGCGCTGATCGCTCTCCAACAGATTTCTACCAGCTTGATTTAGAAATGTCTTTTGTGGAGCAGCAGGATATCTTTGACACTATCCAGCCAGTTCTGACAGGCGTGTTTGAAGAATTTGGCGGCGGTCGCAAAGTTGATCAGACTTGGGAGCAAATCAGTTACCGTGATTCTGCGCTTTGGTATGGCAGCGACAAACCGGATCTGCGCAACCCACTCAAAATGCAGATTGTCTCAGAGCATTTCCGCGATTCAGGGTTCGCCATTTTTGCCAAACTGTTGGAGCAAGACGGCACTGAAATTCGCGCCATCCCGGCCCCAACAGGCGGAAGCCGTAAATTTTGTGACCGGATGAATGCCTTCGCGCAAAAAGAAGGCCTACCCGGTATGGGGTATATCTTCTGGCGTGACCAAGGCGAAGGCATGGAGGCTGCAGGGCCTTTGGCCAAAAACATTGGTCCCGAGCGTACTGAAGCCATTCGCCAGCAATTGGGCCTCGGGGTTGGCGACGCAGCCTTCTTCTTGGGCGGCAAACCTAAAGCCTTTGAATCCGTGGCAGGTCGTGCGCGTTTGGCCATTGGTGATGAGCTGGGTCTAACAGACAATGACCGCTTTGCCTTCGCATGGATTGTGGATTTTCCAATCTATGAAAAAGACGAGGAGACAGGAAAAATTGACTTTGAGCACAACCCTTTCTCAATGCCGCAAGGCGGGATGGAAGCGCTTCAAGGCGATCCGCTCAAAGTATTGGGCTTCCAATATGATTTGGCCTGTAATGGGTATGAACTACTGAGTGGTGCGATCCGGAATCACCGCCCAGAAATCATGTTCAGAGCTTTTGAAATTGCCGGCTATGGCAAGGAAGAAGTTGAGAAACGCTTTGGCGGCATGGTTAACGCGTTTCAATATGGCGCCCCACCCCACGGTGGGTGTGCCGCTGGTATTGACCGGATAGTTATGTTGTTGGCTGATGAGGCCAATATCCGTGAGGTTATCATGTTCCCGATGAACCAACGCGCCGAAGATTTGATGATGGCCGCGCCATCAGAGCCGATGAATGAGCAACTGCGCGAATTGTCATTGCGGGTTATTCTGCCAGACTAAAAACATGGGGTTTGGACATTGCGTTCAAACCCCAACACTCGGTAAAGCCTGGTGCCAATTGGCTATCTCGCCAATTTTTCTGCCGAACGATCGGTAAGCATCGCCCGCAGCTATTTTTTTCGACACTAATGCAATGTTAATGCAGCTTGCTTTGTTTGGACCTGCGGCTTTAAAAGATGAAAAACAGGAGAAAATCATGATTGGACGCCTTAACCATGTAGCCATCGCTGTTCCTGATTTGCAGGCCGCGTCGGCGCAATATGCAACCACCTTGGGGGCCAAAGTTGGATTACCGCAGGATGAGCCAAATCATGGGGTGACGGTCGTCTTTATCGAGCTGCCAAACACCAAGATCGAGTTGTTATATCCTTTGGGTGAGAACTCTCCAATTCAGAATTTCTTAGATAAAAACCCATCTGGGGGCATTCATCATATTTGTTATGAGGTCGACGATATCTTGATGGCGCGCGATCAATTGCAAGGCCAGGGCGCGCGGGTTTTGGGCGCAGGCGAGCCAAAGATTGGTGCGCACGGCAAGCCAGTTCTTTTTTTGCACCCCAAAGACTTCACTGGCTGCCTTATCGAACTAGAACAAGTTTAAACAAACTGTAAGGATTTATTCATGGGTATTACTTCAGCCATCGTGCTTTTCGCTGTTATTTGGTTTCTCACGCTCTTCATCGTGCTACCATTACGGTTGCAGACTCAGGGGGATGTGGGTAAAATAGAGCTAGGTACCCATGCGGGCAGCCCAGTAAACCCTCAGATGAAAAAACGATTCTTAGTTACAACAGCGGTGGCGGTGGTGCTTTGGGCAATTATTGCGGGCAGTATCATCAGCGGCGCCTTTGCTGTTCGGGATTTTGATTGGTTTAACCGGATGGCAACGCCCGAAGTCTCTCAAATTGGTGGGTGAAGGTTGCCGCACCGAGAACGGGGATGAACAGACCCACAAGCGGAATAGACAGTGGAATCGCTATTAAGATCCCAGAAAAACAAATAGCGCCGCGGTGACGTTGAAACAAACGGGTAGCGTCACTGCGGCTCATGCGACGCATGGCGGCCACTTGGAAATATTCCCGTCCCAACAAATAGCCGTTGGCGGCCCAAAAGATAAACGGTGCGAGAAACGGCATGAAGATCGAGAAGATCAGAGCGCCGAGATTTGCCAGCAGTAAAATTCCAAAAAACCCCAATGTGGTAAGGATTTGATCCTGCAGCTTCATGCCTCTTGTCGCTGGTAAGTTCGGGTAATGGCGGGCTTCTACGGCCTGAGCCACCTCGTCAAAAAACGATGAGATAATTGCAGACGCAATGGGGACCATCAGCCAAATAGATAGGACAAAGGTGAATAGAACGCCGCCAATATTGAGCAGATTTCCCAGCCAAGATGTCTCGCCAATAATCGCCGTTACTGCTGCGGATTGAGCTAATTGGTTCAAGCCCATAACGATCAAGGTAAAGGCTGTAATCAAAACTGCGAAGGTAAGGCCTAGCCCGCGCCAGACCACTAGGCGAAACTTTGGGTCATCAAATTGGGCGATCGATTTGAAGAAATCGGCAAACATTATTCACAAATCCATTGGGTGAGTGCTGCGACATCAGGGCGTGGACGGTCTGGCATTTGAGCCGGACCCGTGCCGATGTGGATGATTCCCGCCACGCGCTCATGAGGCTTTAGATGTAACCCTTGGGTGCAAAATTCAGGATTGTGGGAGGCCCAGCCCGACAGCCAATTAGCTGCCCAGCCACTGGCCAAAGCGCCATTCAACAAAGACAGGCAAACCGCACCGGCCGAATATGTTTGTTCAATCTCAGGAAATTTCACGCAATGCTTTGGACTTTCCACCACCACGACGGCCAATGTGCCGGTTTCAAATTGATGGCTGGTTTTGTCGGCATCAACGACCTCAGGCCCTGCGGCCTCGGCCATGGATCGGGTTAAAACCCCTAAACGGCGCAGGGCGGCTTGCTCCAAAACGATAAATCGCCAAGGCTCAAGCTTGCCATGATCGGGGGTGCGGGCGGCCACAACCAAGAGCGCTTCTAAAGCCTCCTTGCCCGGCACGGGGCCGGTCATGATCTTTGCAGGGCGTGAACGGCGGGTTTTCAAAAAGGTCAATGCATCTGTCATAGGCATTGATTTGGTATATCGCGCATCGATTCACAAGGGCTGTAGGTGAAATGAAGCCAATTTTATCCTCAAGTTAGGAGGCATGAAATGCGGCCAATGCATCAACCCAGTCATCTAGGAAGCTTTGAAAGCGCCCAGTGGGTTGGCGTTGGCGGAATGTATCAGCAAAAGGATCAGGCGCCAAGATTAGGCTGCCTGCCAATGTTGAAATGGTCGCGTGGCCACAAAATGGCACGTAAACTTCTGAATATCCGCCCTCATGCACCAAGACCAATCGCCCATCGCAAAGAGTATTGGCCGTTTGTTTGATGGTTTGAGTCATAGCGGCAAATGTTTCAGCCGTAGCCATCATGCGCGACAGCGGGTCAATTACTGAGGCATCATAGCCGCAGGCCACCACAATCAAATCCGGCTGAAACTGCTTCAAGGCAGGCTGTACAATATGCTCGATTGCGCGCAGATAGCTGGCGTGGCCCGCGCCCGGGGGCAGGGGGATGTTGATATTGCTCTTGTCGCTTCCGCGGACTTCGGCCCCGCCGGTATCCAACGGGTAGTTGTTTTCCTGGTGAATGGAGATGGTCAGAGTGGCAGGGTCGTCCAGAAAAATGGCTTCTGTGCCATTGCCATGATGTACGTCCCAATCCAGCACTGCAACTTTCAGATCAGGTTGAATTGCGCGTGCCGCCTGCACTGCCACCGCGATATTGGCCAGCAAGCAAAATCCGTTTGGAAAATCAGGTAAGCAGTGGTGGCCCGGTGGGCGCGACAGGGCGTATGCATTGCGCACCCGACCAGCCATGACATCTGAAACCGCCCTGCAGGCCAATCCCGTTGACAGAGCCGCCTGCTGATAGGTAGCCGTGTGGGTGAACGCGCAAGAGCGCCTCTGTGCTGGCCTCTTCGGCGCTGTGACAGGCTAAGAATTGGGTGAGCCCGGTGACATCGATCAGATTTTTCAACCGTCGTTTGGTTTCAGGACTTTCCGGGATCCCACCTGCGGCCAGGGGTTGCACCAATCCGCCAACGGGCTGCGTGAAGGCATAATTGCCGCCTGAAAACCAAAAACAGCGTTCGTCCCAATAAAGTCCTGTGGTCATGCCAAATTTCTTTCCAATAGCTAGGTGTCGCTGCGCTGATAAACTCCCTCCGGCAGATCCAAGGCTGCGGCCAAATCGTGGGCTTGGGTCATCGAGAGGGTGATCCTATGCATCTGATCGTGGTCAGCGTCCCATTGTTCTATGGTGATGCGGTCCTCAAAGGCGTTGATGCTCACATCTTCCAAAAGATGCGTAGCTGTGTCGTCTATCAAGGTAATGGAGGTGGCCTCAAAGCCGTGTTCTATCGTAAACATATCGTAACCCTAATCAGTTTTACCAACCGCGCAAGCCAAAGGCTTGGTTCATCGCATTTTAGCTGATAAACTCATTGCATTACGACGGGAGAATTTTATGCGCATCATCGCTTTTCCATTGCTGATAGTGTTGGCTGGATGTTCGGTGCAAACCGGATCAAGGCCGGAGCCTGCATCCCAGGCGAGCCTGCCCACCATCAGCGCCAAAGACGTGCCACAGCGCTTCACTACGGCGGTAGGGCATATGCGTCCACAGCTGGTTAGAACCTGTAAAGATACCAGTCCAGACCTAAATTGCGATTTTGTGATTGGGATTGATCCTGATCCGAAAAGCCCCCCGAATGCCTTCCAAACTGTGAATGAAGAGGGCCAACCGACCCTTGGCTTCACCATGGCTTTGCTCACTGATATGCGCAACGCTGATGAAATTGCCTTTGTAATTGGCCATGAGGGCGCGCATCACATTTTGCGCCATCTCGACCGGCAGAAACAATCAGCGCGCGGTGGGGCAACCTTGTTTGGCGTCTTGGCGGCGGCTTTGGGCGGCTCGGCACGTTCGGTTGATGCGGCATCCAGTTTTGGAGCGGCTGTCGGCGGGCGCAATTATTCGAAAAACTTTGAGCTGGAAGCAGACCACCTCGGGGCGCAAATGACCCAGCGGGCCGGGTTTGATCCTGTGCTGGGGGCGGTGTATTTCTTGCGTATCCCGGATCCAGGCAATAAGTTCTTTGGCACCCACCCGCGCAACGCGGATCGCATTGCAGGGGTGCGGGCGGCTGTTGGCAAATGAGGCAGATCCTAACCCGTGAATGGCAACGTTTTAAAGGCCGATGCATTTATTCCAGCGCTGGGCTGGTCTTGGCGTGGCGTGAAGAACATTTTTTTCGCTTTTGGATCTATATGAATATTGGCTCGGCGCTTTTGGCTTTTGGCCTGCCCATCGCGCCGGGGCTGCGGGTTTTGATCCTCTGCCTTGGGGCTTTGGTGCTGGCGGCGGAATATTTCAACACGGCGATTGAGCGGGTGGTTAATCACCTCTCGCCCGGTCAACATCCTTTGGCCAAAGCTGCCAAGGATGCGGGCAGTGCCGGGGTGGCGCTGACGGCAGGTGCAGCAGGCGTGGCGTGGGTCTTTGCACTTTGGGGGCTGCTGTGAGGCAGCTGGGGGTGGTCCTGAGTGATCGGGGCTCGAAATATGCGGTCTCGGGGTGCAAGGTCACCGACCGTGCCGCGATTGATGCCGCCCTAAAGGAGCTGAAGCGCGATAAGAAATATGCCAAAGCCACCCATAACACGTGGGGAGTGCTGATTGACGGGGTGCCGTTGAAATCCGATGACGGAGAAAGCGGCGCGGGTATGGTCATCCTGCGCATGCTGGAACGGGTGGGCCGTCAAAATGAGCTGATCATCGTCACCCGCTGGTATGGTGGCAAACACCTAGGAGGCGACCGCTTCCGCCACGTCCAAGACGCGACACGGATGTATTTGGAGGGGTAAGGAGATTATGATTTGACGTTCTTATACGGCGCAGTAATCTGTTATTAAATTAAATTTAATCATACACGATATTTGAAGCGAGAGATTTTTAACCAAAAAATGATTCAAAAATCATGATAATTTTCAAATACTTGATCACGATGTATCATACCATAGTATCCGATTTTAGTATCCACTCCTTGGTCTAAACCCCCCGTCTTTCAGGCGGGAGTGCTTTAGCACGAAGAATCAGTTATGTAGTTATCCTCCCGAAAAATGAGCCGCCGAAGCTCTTAAGTCTCATTTTTCGGGAGGATAACTACATGCAATATTCGACTGGTAAACATTGCGTTTTCTACCATCGTTACCACCTCGTCTGGTCGACGGAGTATCGCTACAAAGTGCTGCGAGGCGACATTAAGCTGCGGGTTCGTGATATTTGCCGCCAGGTTTG
>Ga0075118_10001532_pt1:0-15000 | contig 16181 bp, 8 predicted proteins | sample AntAceMetag02UKE_FD_69794 | JGI IMG/M metagenome (GOLD analysis project Ga0075118, IMG submission 69794) | Saline lake microbial communities from Ace Lake, Antarctica - Antarctic Ace Lake Metagenome 02UKE | ecosystem: Environmental > Aquatic > Non-marine Saline and Alkaline > Saline...
CGGCAGTTTCTCAGCTGCTCGCTTTGACGGCATGTCCTTTCTGACTTGTGTGGGGTTGGAACCCTATTTGACCCTTATGAAAGCACATCAAGCCAGCCTCATTAACGCCGTCCTTTTGATCACGATGGGCCTCTGGGCCTACTTTGCATCAGAATCAGCCCCAAAAACAGCCTTCCTTCCTGTAGGTTTTGGAGTCGCTCTGATGGCGCTCAATTTCGGGGTAAAAAAGGAAAGTAAAGTCCTGAGCCACATCGCCATGGTGCTGACTGTTCTGGTGTTGCTTTCCTTAATCATGCCGCTGGTCGGATCTATCAATCGCGGGAACGAGTTAGCCGTCGTCCGGGTGGGCGTGATGATGGCTTCAGCCGCAGTGGCCATAGTATTTTTCGTAAAAAGCTTCCGCAAAGCCCGTCGCAAGCGCGAATCGACAGTAGCCAAGTAGATCAGCATACACCGCCTCTCGTCCGCGAATTCTTTCAGAGCTAAAAGGATTAAAAGAGTCTGATCTCAGCTTTGGATTAAGACCTCCTTAGGCACACCCCATTCGGACAAGCTTTTTGACTAAAGCAGGTTTTGACTACTCTTACTTTCCTGTGGACTCGATTACCCAAGCTGCCCTCGGTGCCGCGGTTGGCTATGCCTGCTGGTCAAAGCCTTTAGGCCGCAAGGCACTACCCCTCGGGCTCGCCTTGGGCACGTTGCCCGATCTGGATATCGTTGCCTATCCGCTGCTCGATTCGGTGCAGCGGCTTTATTGGCATCGCGGAGAATCGCATTCGATTTGGTTTTTGATTCTCGGCTCCTGGATCACAGCGTGGCTTCTGCGTCGACTGCCGTATACCCGAGAGCTCACTAAAAGCCAAGCTTGGTGGGGCGTTTTCGGGATCTACACGACACACGTTCTGATCGACGTCTTCACCGTCTATGGCACCCAACTTTTAGCGCCGCTTTCGCGACACGGTTTTGGCACGAACAACCTGTTCATCATTGACCCGCTCTTCACCGTCCCGCTGCTGGTGGGCATTCTCGGCGCCACCTTCCTTCGATCCAAGAAACGCAGGGTTTTACTAAACACGCTGGGACTCTCTCTAGCGACTGCCTACGTGGGATGGTCTTTCTTCTCGCAGGCCGTGGCTGACAGGGCGTTTGAGCGGGCGTTGCAGGAGCAGGGCATCGAGGCCAAGCGAGAGCTTACGTCGGCCTCGGCGTTGAACACGATTCTTTGGCGCCATCTGGTCGAAACGGATGAGGGGTTTTTGATTGGTTATTGGTCGTGGTTCGATGCTGAAGATACACCCATCTCATTTCGTCTGGTCCCACAGCACGCGGAAGCGTTGGCGGCGGTGGCGGAGGCGCGGTCCTTTGCAGTGGTGGACTGGTTCTCCCAGGGCTGGTGGGCGGTTGTGAAAACGGAACCCGGCAAGGCCACGGTGGTCGACCTGCGGTTTGGCGAGATTCCGACGGCGCAGGGTCAGTTGACTCAAGATCTAGCGTGGCCTTTTGCATGGGAGTTCGACCTCGCGGCTAGCGAAAATGCGCCCTTAGTCCAAAGTCGACCCAAGATCGACGGCTTTAAAGAAACCCTGAAACTGCTATGGCAACGGATCACGGGCGAACAAACAGGCTGGTAGCCACCCAAAGACGGAAGAAAGGGGTCTGGCCGATTATTGTTAATTTTTTAGCTCTGCGGCGTGCTTCGCATGCAGACTCAGGTAACCACGAACCGAATTAGGGTTACCCATATGCAAGCGTTGAGCGATCCACTTGATCGGAGCCCCGGTTTCCCGACGTAATTGAGCCGCGAGAGCGATCTTCCACGCGGCTGACTTCTTGTCATTCCATAGGTCATCCTGCGTTTTTCTTTCGGCTGATAATATCTGCTTAAAGCACTCCGCCCAGCGCTCTTCCTTCATCGCGCGGATCTCGTCGGCCGCCAATCCCGGATGCAGCGCCTTGTGCGCGTAATCCTTGGCTAATGCGCTGCGCCATGCCTCGCTGCCAATCGCCCATCCCTTCGACATCGTCTCAAAACCAGCGCTCTTCTGCGCTTCGTCATCGGCGGCGAGTCGCAGCAAGTGTTCCTCATAAGCGAGCCATTCCTGTGGTGTGTCATTCAAGCCATGAGTCTGCAACCATGACGATGAAGTCATCCCATCAAAGCGCTCCCCTCTCACAAAACGCCCCAAACTACTCCAGCGAAACGCGGTCATCTGTTCAGCCTCGATTATTTTCGCGCGCACAGGATTCAGATGGATGTAATCCACCACGCGAGCCAGCGACGCATCGTTTTCAATCAAGATAGCTTGATAGCGCCCTTGGAAAAGATGCCCGCGTTCGCGGTGAAAACGATTAAACCTCGTGGCGAAAGTGCTCTGCAACCAATGCATGCCATCGACCAAGTTGGGCTGCGGAGTTTCCAACGCCAAATGGTAATGGTTTCGCATCACCGCATAGGCGTGGAGGCGCCATCCATAATTGGCGACCGCCTCTTGGAGGGTCGTCATAAATGCCATCGCCTCGCCGCCTGACTCAAATAAGTCGCGGCGATAATTCCCACGATTTAACACATGGTAAATCGCACCTTCGTATTCGATTCGCAGCTTTCGCGCCATGGGAGTAATCCATGACGCGAACCCGAGCTAGCTCAAGAAAAAATTAACATTAATCGGCCTGACCCCTTTAGTCTAAATGGTAGGCTTTTTCGCCGTGTTCGTTTTGGTCGAGACCGGAGTGTTCAGCATCTTCCTCGACTCGGAGACCGACCATCGCGCGCACTACGAGGATGATCAGCACCGTGCCGACTGCCGACCAGACCAGTGTAAACCCGACACCCTTTAGTTGGATGACCAGCTGGCTCAGCGCATCTTGAACTCCCGATCCACCAAAAAACGGCAGACCAAAGACGGATAGAAGAAGCGTGCCCATGATACCGCCGACTCCGTGGACGGCGAATACGTCGAGCGCATCGTCGATCTTCAGCCTATTTTTAATGATTCCGCACATGAAGTAGCACACGAATCCGGCGAGGAATCCGATGATGACCGCGCCCATCGGTCCGACATTGCCTGACGCTGGCGTGATGGTCGCCAGACCCGCCACCATACCCGTGACGATACCGACCAAGCCGGGCTTACCCGCCTGTTTCCATTCGATGAACATCCACGTGAGACTCGCTACTGCTGCTGAGATATGGGTGACCAGCATGGTCATGCCTGCAGCTTCATTGGCCGCGAGCTGACTCCCCGCATTGAACCCAAACCAACCTACCCACAACATGCTCGCGCCGATCATGACCATACCTGGGTTATGCGGCGGGCTGACTCTGCTTGGAAAACGCGAACGTGGACCGACAAACTTCGCGAGAATGAGAGCCGAGATACCCGCCGTCGCGTGAACCACAATGCCCCCGGCGAGATCGAGCACGCCAGCCTCTTGCATCCAACCCCCACCCCAAACCATGTGAGCAATCGGAGTGTAAACGATGATCAACCAGAGGGCGGTAAACAGCATCATCGCGCTAAACTTCAGCCGCTCAACAAATGCACCCACGATCAGAGCAGGAGTGATGATCGCGAAAGTCATTTGAAACATCACGAAAACTGTTTCTGGAATCGAGCCTCCGTTGAGCCCATCAGTCAGGATCCCCTTTAAGCCCACGTGATCGAGATTGCCGATCCAGGCTCCGTCACCGGAAAACGCCAGACTGTAGAGGCCGAGCACCCACAGCACCGACGCGATACAGGCAATCGTGAAGCAGTGCATGAGCACGGAGAGCACATTTTGCACACGGACGAGGCCGCCATAAAACAAAGCCAAACCGGGCAAGCTCATGAAGAGCACCAACACAGTGGCGGTAAGCATCCAGGCGGTATCGCCGGAATCTAAATTAGGAGTGTCACCTTGCGCCAATAACGAGCTTGGCAAAGCCAATGCGAGGAATCCGGGCACAAGGATACGATGAGAAACAAATCGAATCATGGGTTATGATAAGGAACGAAGATGCAGTTGAAGATGCGACGAAGTCACATCAGTAGGGTTTACTAACACCCATAATGCAGCCGGATGCATGCCAATCAACCCACCAAACACCCATATGCCACACTTCCCTTAAGCTACTTTTAAAGAATAGTTTAACCTATTCTATCCGCAGCATTTCTTATATTTTTTGCCGGAACCGCATGGACAAGGATCGTTACGACCTACTTTAGGCGAGTTCACCACGGGAGCCGGGCCCTGCCGGAGGGTGCGCGTGAAAATCCATGCTCCATCGACCTCCGCAAATTCGGAGTTCTCGTGCATCACTCCTGTGTGGCCCTCTTCGGTGTAATGGGCGGAAAAATCTACATGCGATACACCAGGTTTCACCTGCGCGTCGTGCTGATGGATTTCGAGCTTCACCCATTTCCGTTTGCCCAGTTCGTGTCCGACAGAATCGGTTCCCTTAGCCGTCGGCAGATAGGTGCGATCCAAGTAATCGGTGTCGCCGACCACATGGGCCGTGTAGCGCGAGCGCATCAACGCCTCCGCATCGGAGGCGCGAGCTGATCCCGAGATGATCGGTTGGCAGCACTCGCCATAATTTTTCCCCGAACCACACGGGCAAGGAGAAGTTATGGTAACAGTTTCTTCAGAGGTAGAACTCACAAGGCACGATTAGGAAGATTCCGCGCGCGTTGGCGAGCTACCAAATCAAACTAACGCAGATCTATACTCGTCTTAAATAATCCGTAGCCGACCGAATTCAGTTCTCTGTCATTCTGAGGCATCACCGAAGAATCCAGCAGAGGCCACCAAAGGGATAACTCACTGGATTCTTCGCTGCACTCAGCATGATATCTAGCTTTCGATCCAGCTCTGGCCGGTTTCGAGCGTCACTCGCCGCTCACCGCATTGCGCGTAGGTGCCGCCATAGACTACGACGTGCGCGAGGGCTCCGGTGGCGTCGCGGCGGATTACGCAGAAATCGGCATCGGTGGTGCAGTTCCAATCGGGTTGTGCGAGAGCCGTTCGTTCACCATCGGTATCCGCAGCGATCAATAGATCGATGCGTCCATCGGTGAGCGTTACTTCGACGGCGACATGAGTATCTCCCGCTTCGGTTCCGGTTGCAGTCTGCAACGGTAAGCGGCGAATCGATTGGATATTTGATTGGCCTTCGTAAGGCTCCATCACGGCCACAAAGGTCGAGCTCAACGGAGCCTTCCCGTCCGTCTGACGCCGCACCATTAGGCTCGGCAAGTAGCCTTCGTGATCCGCTCCGCCGTGCTTGGAGGCCAACCAAGTTTCCGCCATAGCCGCTTCCACATCGTTCGAAAGATCGGTGTAGCGCAGGTGCACATTCTTATCGGCCGGAAGCAGTCCACAGGGATCTTCGATTTTCCAATCGACCTGCCAATCTGCCTCGGGTTTACCGCCGCGGAAGTTTCGCATCTGCGCATTCTTATCGGGGAAGTCAGGCAGCGGTGCGAGTTCGAGACCGGTCACGGTGGCGGTGCCGAAATTTGGATGGGTCATCTTCGCATGATCGCGACCACCCGCCAACCGGAAGACATCGAGCGTGTAGCTATCCTCGTCGGAAACATTCACGAGCAAGAGACTGCGTTCGTAGCGTTGCATGGCAGTCGTCGTGATCAACTCCGGTCCAGTAGTAGCGATCAACTTGACGACCGAGCCATCGGCCCACGCCGTGGTTTTGCCACGCGCGAGCCCCTTTTGAGGATTGAGCTGGATCACGAGAGGTTCCGTTTCGGGGGTATCCAAAACAGGGCGCTGATCCTTGGCATCCACGACCACGGTGTTGTGCGCTGCGGTGCGTTTATACCACAGCGCGCGCGGCACAAACCAGCCGCCGAAATGCACCGGTGGATAACCGAAGCCCGGGAGTAACTCCACGCCATGTGCATAGAGCCCAATAGTCATCGCGTCGGGACGGCCATGATTGCCGCCCACATCGTAGTCGAGCCACGCCGCGCGCTCCCCTGCTCCGTTGCCGGTGCGTAGCAGGCCGAGCGCCCACTGCTCTTTGTTAACCGATTTTACGGGCAACACATCGCCGTGTTCGCTAATCACCTCGGCTACTTCTTGCCGCAATTTCGCCGCATCTGCTTCGAGCAGATCATGCGGCAGCCCTTCCAATCGGCTGTCATTACCACGGTAAAGCAACTTCACAAACGTCTCGTCGCCCGTGATCTGATAGAGCTGCCAAAAGAGGGTGAAGTCCGAGCAAAACGGCAGGTTCTTCCATTCAAGATCGAAGGGACTCCTCGTGAAGTTTGCGCCCAGATAGCGATCATCGAGCATCCCAAATCCGGCGGTATCACCGATCCGCGGCACCACGGCCCCCGCGATCCACACATCGGCATGGAATCGAAACAGCTGCACGATCCCTGGGACACGCCGCACCATCTCGGACAACAGCCCCGGATCGAGCCGACTGAACAGCACGAGCACACCCGCCACCAAACGCGGGGCAATCGCCGCATAACCACCGAGCCCCTTCTCGCCCGACAAGCCATCAACTGCTGTCACTTTCTCCAGCATCGTCTGCAAATCGGCCATCACTTGATCACGATTTTCGGGCCAGCCCAGAATCGCCTGCGAGACGAGTTGCGTGACCTCGGTGTTAGGGAAATTACTGGAAATCTTACGAGGTTCATCCAGCACATGTTGCATGATACCTGTGGTGATATTCTCCCGGATCTTGGCCGGACTGTCCTTCGGATTAGCCAGCTGAAAGCGCGCGGCCTTCGACGACAAAAAACTCACCAGCTCTTCATCACCTTCGAGGCCGGGCGCGATGAGATCGAAGGCCAACGCGAGATCGCGGGTTTCAGCGCAGGCGTCATGCCAAACGGAGACGAGCCCCATGCCGGCGATCGGATTAGCGATCTCGTAAGTGAGTCCCTGTTTCAGGAAATCGAATGACGGGTAAAGATCTGCCACCCGGTCGAGCAGGATCGCGGCTTTGTGAGCATAAATACGGTCACCACTCATCGCATAGGCCAATGACAGCGTGCGAATGCCAGCGAGGATGTATTTTTTCCACTGCCCTTTGACGAGGAAAGAGCCGATGAAATACCAGCGATTCGTGCCATCGAAATACCCCGTGCCATCCTCCACCCCAAATTGATGCAGCGGATCTTCCGGCGACGGATGCTCGGTATTGAACAATAGCGCGCGATCCGCCTGCTCCGGATCAAAGACCCCATGCACATCGAGACCGGATTCATAGAAGGCCCCGAAATCGTTCTTCGGAAATTGCTCCGCACAATGAGGACACGTGCACTTCCAAGGCGTGTTAAGCGGATCCATTTTCCACTCATACATCGGCACGCTCTTTTCGCAGGACGGACAGTGACCATTGGACCAAACCATCCACGAACGTTTGATCGTCGCGCCAAACATGGACGACCACAGTTCCTCGTCGGATCGCTCGCTCCACACACGAGCTGCCTTGAGGCAATTCTCTGCTTGGGTTTGGGCCTGCGAATCTTTCGACAGATTCGCACGCAATACCGTCATAGTCGATTCGGGGAAAAACACGGAACGCATCGCACGGTGATAGACCGCCTCAGTTATGGGGAAAGGAGATAATGCGGATGATCTGAAATGTGTATGAGATTATTCACCGCGAAGCACGCTAAGACCACAAAGTTTCGGAGAAAAAGAGGTTCACCACGAAGCGCACTAAGTTCAGAGCCTATCTCTGCCAGAGGGACAGACAACTAATGCACCATAACCGACTCGTTACTTGGCGATGCGTAATTCTCTTCGGGTATCCAGACCCCTATAAAAAAGGCCCGATTCTCATCGGGCCTTTTGGTTAAGTGGTTATTGGCAGGCTTCGCATTCTTCGCCGTTTCGCTGCGCTTCGATGCTGCAGGCCTTCTTCTCGGCGTCGCTGAAGGCTTTGCGGCCTTCGTCACCGGCCATACCGCGGACTTCTTTTCTCACTGTGGCGGTGGCCTTTTCGATATTGGAGGCGCCGAGTGAACGGAGGTAGTAAGTGGTCTTGAGACCGGCGTGCCAGGCATGGCGATACATGTGACTGAGCGTCTTGATATCCGGAGTCTTGATCCAGAGATTAACCGACTGAGCCTGATCGATCCATTTCTGGCGACGGGCGGCGGCATTGACGACCCACTTGGGATCAATATCGAAGGCGGTCAGGTATTTGACTTTGAGGTCTTCGGGGATGTTCGCGATGTCCTTCAGGTCGCCATCGAAATACTTGAGGTTGTCGATCATCTCGCTGTCCCAGAGACCGCGCGCTTTGAGATCCTTCACGAGGAACGGATTGAGCACGATGAACTCACCGGAGAGATTCGATTTAACGAAGAGATTCTTGTAGGTGGGCTCGATGCAGGGCGAGGTGCCGGTGATGTTGGAGATCGTAGCAGTCGGCGCGATGGCGAGCACGTTGCTGTTGCGCATGCCGTGCTTGGCGATCTTTTCACGAACAGGAGTCCAGTCCATGCGGCCACCACGTTTGACGTCGACGGGGATGCCGCGCTCTTTTTCGAGAATATCGAGGGTGTCCTGAGGGAGGAGGCCACGATCCCATTTCGAGCCTTTGTAGCTCGAATAGGTGCCCCGCTCTGCCGCGATGTCGGATGAGGCTTCGTAAGCGTAGTAAGCGATGGCTTCCATGGCTTCGTCGTTGAACTCGACGGCTTCATCGGAAGCAAAGGCGATGCCCTTGGTGTAAAGTGAATTGGCCAAGCCCATCACGCCCATACCGATCGGACGGTGGCGGCTATTGGAAGTCTTGGCGGCCTCGGTCGGATAGAAGTTGATATCGATCACATTATCCAGCGCGCGCACGGCGATCTGGATGGTCTGACGGAGCTTCTCGTGATCGAGGGAGCCATCCGGCTTGAGATGCGAATCGAGGATGACCGAGCCGAGATTACAAACGGCGGTCTCATCATTGGAGGTGTTGAGCGTGATCTCGGTGCAGAGATTGGACGAGTGAATCACGCCAACGTGATCCTGCGGCGAACGCAGGTTGCAGGCATCCTTAAAGGTGATCCAAGGGTGACCGGTCTCGAAGAGGAGCGAGAGCATCTTCTTCCAGAGCTCAATGGCTTCGATCTTCTGGCTATGAATCTTACCTTCCTCGGCCAACTGTTCGTAGCGAATGTAGGCTTCTTCGAACTTCTTACCGTAGAGTTCGTGGAGATCCGGAGTTTCATTGGAGCGGAACAGGGTCCAGTTCTGGCGCGCTTCCATGCGCTTCATGAAGAGATCGGGGATCCAGTTGGCGGTGTTCATGTCGTGCGTGCGACGACGGTCATCTCCGGTGTTTTTACGCAGTTCGAGGAACTCGAGAATGTCGTTGTGCCACGATTCGAGGTAAGCGCAGCCGGAGCCCTTGCGCTTGCCGCCCTGGTTGACCGCGACGAGCTGATCGTTGTGGAGCTTGAGGAACGGAATGACACCCTGGGATTCGCCATTGGTGCCGCCGATGTAGGCGCCGGTGCCACGCACGGCAGTCCACGAACCACCGAGACCCCCCGCCCACTTGGAGAGGAAGGCGTTTTCCGCGATGCCGCGAATCATGATTCCTTCGATGGAATCGTCCACATAGTAGAGGTAGCAGGAGGAGAGTTGCGAATGGAGCGTGCCGGAATTGAAAAGCGTAGGAGTGGAGGAGCAGAAACGGCGGCTCTTGTAGAGGCTGTAAAGGCTGCTGACCTTGGATTCGCGGTTCCCTTTTTCGTCGAGCATGAGACCCATCGATACGCGCATCCAAAAGAACTGGGGCGTTTCCAGACGGCGGTTCGGCGAGATGGTCTTGTCGATGATCAGATAACGATCGTAGAGCGTCTGCACGCCGAGGAAATCGAACTCCAGATCGGCTGATGGATCGAGGGCATCGCCGAGCTTCTTCAAATCGTAATCAAGGAGACGTGGGTTGAGGCGTTTGATGGCTACGCCGTGCTCCAGATACTTCTTAAACGCGCGCTGATGGATCTTCTTCAAGGAACCGATACCATCGGTGCGGATATTCCAGCCAAGGACTTCCTCGTAGATGTAGCTGAGTTGAATCCGACCGGCGAATTTCGAGAAATCGGCATCCTGCTCAATGAGTGTTTTCGAATTGAGGATGATGGTCGCGTCGAGGTCCTTTTGCGTGATCTGGTCGTAAACCGCACGACGTAGTTCCACTTCGATTTCCTCATCAGTGAGGCAAAGGTCGAGGCCGATCCGGGCAAACTTGATGCGGGTGCGGAGATCTTCCCCATCCCAAAATTCATTAGTGCCATCGGGCTGCTTGACCATGACCATAGCTTCCTGCGAAGACACATCGAGCGGCGGCACGGTATCTTCGTATTCATCGGTCTCACCATGGTCGCGGGCTGAGCTGCGATCAGCGCGGAAAAGAATGTAAGCTTCGGCGACTTTGAAGTGGCCCGCCTTCATCAACTCTTCCTGAACCATATCCTGAATTTCTTCGATATGGACGAAGGATTGTTTGGTGCCGTGAGCGCGCGCGGAGACCTCTTTGGTGATACCTACGGCAGGAGCCGAATCGCGTTGCAGGGAGAGAAAGGTTTTGCGGACGGCGATTTCGACTTTCTGTTCGCTCCAGGGCACGACTTGGTTGTTGCGACGAATCACGCGCAAGCTGTCCACCGCTGCGGCATCACGATCAATCGAGATCTTGCGAGCGCGATTGAGCAAAAGGCTCTTCGCAACAAAGTAGTCGTTGTTATCAACGAGAGTTTTCTCGATGAGCTCGTAGAGGGAGTTGAGCGAAAGACGAACCGGCGAGTGCGACTGATCGAGAGCGTGGAGATTGTTCGCGAGCTCGCGGCAAATACCCAGCAGCCAATCGCGGTTGCTAGCGTTGAAAATATCCTTCTCCCCACGAGCGAGGTGCACATTCGTCAACGCCTTGCCCAGCGTATCGGCGACTTCTGCCATATCGAATTTCTCCTCACCGTGTGGGCACAACAAGACTACGGCTGGCATCTCAAAAACTTCATCCACCACTACATCGCGCCACGCATAATGCGGCTTCTGTTCAACGGGAGTGTGGACGGTCTTTTTGAGAGCGAGGTCGTGCTCTAAGGTGGGATTGCTCATGTGGTGGGATGAATCGGAGGGTGGACGGAAATAAAAGGAGGTGAGTAAACGGAAAAACTAAAATGCCCGATGGACGTAAACGGTCCATCAAGCAGAGAAACTGGGGTAAGGGGTATTTTATAAAGTAACTGCTAGCGCGCTTAGAGATCGTCGTCGTCGACTTGGTTAAGAGAGGAAGCCTTTTGGTATTCGGTGACGCGACCTTCGAAGAAGTTTTGCTCCTTCTTGATGTCCATCATTTCGGCCAACCAAGGCAGTGGGTTCTTCACGGTGCCCGCGGAAAGAGGGGCCAATCCGCAACCCTCAAGACGGCGATCCGCAATGAAATCAATGTAAGTGAGAAAGTCTTCGAGGCTCAATCCGACCGCATTGACCGGCAGGCAATCACGAATGAAAGCTTTCTCTAAAGCCACGGCTTCGGCCATCGTCTGGCGCAGCTCTTCCTTGAAATCAGGAGTCCAGATGTCGTGATTTTCTTCGACGAGATCCATGAACAGATTGCGCAGGAGTTCGATGTGGTTCGATTCGTCGCGCAGCGTGTAGCGGAACATTTGGCCGATGCCCGGGAACTTGTTCTGCCGGTAGAGCGACAGGATCATGCCGAAGAGGCCGTAGAACTGGGTGCCTTCCATGCATTGCCCGAACACGAACATGTTCTTGGCGAAAAGTTTTTTGTTCTCCAGATCAGTCAGATCGAGATCGCGGCGGAGACCATGCGAGATCCGGGTCACAAACTCGTTCTTCCGCACAATCGTCTCAACATCTTCAAACATCGCTTCGCACTCATGCGGATTGATGCCGAGGGAAGAAATCATGTAGAGAAGCGAATCGGCGTGAATGTTTTCCTCATGGGCATGACGACCAAGCACGAGCTTCAGCTCCGGAGCCGTTACCAGCTCACGGATCACGTGTTGGACATTATCACCGACGATGCCTTCAGCCGCGGAGAAATAACCAATGCCCATCCGAATGATCCAACGCTCTGCATCGGACACGGAATTCTCGTCACGCCACTGTTCGATATCCTTGCCCATCGGAATATCCTCAGGCTCCCAGTGATTGGCCTTCATCGTGCGATAAAGTTCGTATGCCCACTGGTATTTGAGCGGGAGGAGATTGAAGGTCATGGTCTGGCGACCATTGATCACTTTCTTGGCGGCAAAGGCAGCTTCAGCCTTGGTTTGATCGAGAACGAAGGTCTTGGTGCCGACCTGAAATGATTTCTGCATGAGAAAAAGAGGGAAAATACGTTGAATGTAAGGGGAAAGTGACCGTTTTAACGCTCCTAAGCTCTAAGCGAACACTAAGTTGCTAGAACTTATTAACGCATTGTTGACCACTACAGGGAGTGGTCAGTGGCGGCAACAACCACAACCTATTGATTTCACAAATTAACCGTCAAGAGGTTTGTGAAAAAGTAGCGCAAATTTACTGCAATTTTTGACTTGCTCGAAAGCGCGAAACTTTGCCCCGACTGAAAAGCACACGTAATCAGGATTTCGGCTGTGCAGCGAAGTTCACCTTTCCGAGAAAATAATCATAGGTTCGCAGATCGCAGCCGAGCGCCACCCCACTCGCACATTAGAACATAATCTGCCGGTAAACCCGTCGGCACTTTTGCCATGACCATATGGCAGCATTCACGGCCTAAAAAAGCGGCTCCCGAAATCGAGAGCCGCTTGGAAAAAGCTTAGGTGGGAACGTGGTGCGAAATCAGAATTTCACCTTCACGCCCATGTTGTAACTGACAGGAGGACCTAAGAATGCATCCGCACGTTGGGCGCTGTGCGAGCGAGCTCCCCTGACACCTTCAAAGCGACTGTTATCAGTAGCGTCTGACACATAGACTTCGTCTGTAAGGTTGAAGATATGAGCAAAAATACTGATATCAAAACGATCCAAATCGAGCGGCAGTTTGTAGTTCACATGCAGATCGTAAACCGTGTAGCTGGGGATCTGCCAAGCCTGACCACGATCAGTAGAATCTGTGCGAGTCTCGGCATCGTAATCCGCATAGTAATTATCATACCAGCGGCCTTGCAACTTAACTGAGAGACCGCGAGTCGGATAGACAGTGGCAGCGTAAACAAACTGACTTTGAGGTGCATCACCGATTTTCAGATCGCGGATATAGACCGTGCCGGATGAAGGCAATGCAGCACCAGTGGAAATGTCGTTAACCTCAGAACTCACGTCATCGGTATAAAACCAATTGCCAAATGAGGCCGCGAAATCAAAGCGAGCCCACTTGTTGGGTTGATAGGCACCTTCAATCTCCAAACCGGAATAATTCGAGTTAATCCCGCGAAGATAGGTGATCGTATTGCTACGCCCATCGACGTCTGAAACCGTCCGATTTTTCCACTGAGTATAGTAGTAACCAGCAGAGATATTGAACTTACGGTCAGCAGTTTCGAAACGAATTCCGACTTCGCCAGACGTGAATTTCTCGTTGCCAGAGTTCACCAGCACACCGGTGACATCATTGATAGCGCCATCAAAAATGGGAGCCTTTGATACCCAGCCTGCGTTGCCGTAAACTCGGAAGTTTTCATTTACCTCATACTGGACACCACCCTTGAGCTGCTGACTATCCAGGCCATTCGCTTCGAGCGAGTATTCGCCACCTGATCCAGCCTTACGAAAGTGATCAACGTAAGAGTAATCGATAGTCGAATACGCGTAGGTCGCGAAGGCGTTTACGGGACCTTCTTCATACTGAGCCTGCAGGAATACCCCGAGCCAATCGACCGTGTTAGTGGTGTTATAATCCACCTTATCACCCAATCCTAAACGGGTATTGGCACCGGCCGCAGCAAAATCGCTGTATTGCCCAGTGGCTGGTAGGTAATAACTACCGCCGAGCAGATCGCGAACCTCACGGTAATGTGCGATCTCGGCGGTGCGCCAATCAACGCCGCCCGTCAGGAGAATGCGATCATCCACCTCATAGGATACCTTGGAAACAATACCAAACTGGGCCTGATCATTCACGCTGTTGCGCAAAATTGCCAATGACTGACCGGCTGTTTTAGTGCGATCACCGCGAACGGTCGATGTGCCGATGTTGGCAGCAATCGTCTTATCCCAATCGTAGGCACTGCCATAGAGTGGATCTGTGTTTGGAGTAAATGCGAATGCTCGAGAGCTACTCTGAAAGCCATATGTGCTTTCCGTATTATATAGCGTGCCGGAGCCACCACCAAAACCGCCCGAGTAGTAAAACACGCTATTGATCTTCAGGCGATCGCTGACCGACAGATACCAATTCAGGTTGACCTGTGGTTTGCTGAAGAAGTTTTCCCGCTCATTGATAAACCCAGCGTCATGACGTGCGTGAGTGCTGCCCCAGTAGTATTGCTGACCTGAGTAACTCGAACTCACGGGAGCGTAGTTGGGGTTAAAGGCATATCCAGAATTAATCGGACCGTTACTAAGAGCGCCCGCGATATCCGCATCGCTGTAACCCAAGCTACGAGCATAACCTTCGTCATACGCTGCGATGTTGGAAGCGAAAGTGCGTTGACCATGGGTCTGAGGGGCGCCAATCGCAAAAACCTCGAGGCGATTCTTCTCATTCACTTTCCAGGAAGCACCAATATAATACCCGTAGCCGTCAGTCCAAGTGCCGCGAACTTTTCCATCGCCGGTCTTCGCCACGAGGCCAACGGTGAGGGCGTATTTATCATCCAGCAAACCGGTATTCAACACCGTCGTGGCTTTGAGAAATCCGTCATTACCTACCTCGGTTTTGATGGTGCCACCACGTTTCGATGCGGCTGGATTAGTAATGATGTTCATCGTGCCACCAATCGACGGAGTCGGCAGGGTCACGTTGCTCAAACCTCGCTGCATTTGAATTGTGCTCACCACATCGCCCAATCCGTCCCAATTGGACCAATACAACCA
>Ga0075118_10001533_pt1 | contig 16181 bp, 16 predicted proteins | sample AntAceMetag02UKE_FD_69794 | JGI IMG/M metagenome (GOLD analysis project Ga0075118, IMG submission 69794) | Saline lake microbial communities from Ace Lake, Antarctica - Antarctic Ace Lake Metagenome 02UKE | ecosystem: Environmental > Aquatic > Non-marine Saline and Alkaline > Saline | place...
TCACATGGCACAGCGGTCGCATCAGTCGCTGCAGGCAATTCTTCCACGTTTATCGGCGTGGCACCGGGGCCAGTGTCTTACTGGGAACCTTTGACAGCGCAGGCCGGATTCAGGCGACCAATCTTGCCAGAACCTCAGGCGCGGTTGTCCAAAACAATTCTTGGGGCTTCTCCATCTCTGCCACCAATTCGAATTTCCAATCCTTGTTTGTAAACGGCAGCGAAAGCAACTACCTGACGGCGTTGCGCAGCTACACCCAAAACGGGGTCGTGGTCTTTGCAGCCGCGAATGATAGAAGCGCCACACAATCCAGTATCATGGAGGCCCTACCCCAGTTCGCACCGGAGCTGGAAGCCGGCTGGCTGGCGGTTGTCAGCGGTGTTCCCGACTTTGACAATGATCGTATCCTGAGTGCGCAGCGGATGTCGTCGGCCTGTCTGGACGCCGCACGCTGGTGTCTTGCCGCAGATGGTACGTGGGACGCAGCCAGCGCCGCTAGCAACAGCTCCTACAGCTTTGTTGTCGGCACATCGTTCGCCGCCCCTATGGTTTCAGGTGCCATTGCCCTGCTGGCCGAGGCTTTTCCCAATCTGACACCGCATGATCTGCGCGCCCGTCTGATCGCTTCCGCCGACAACCGGTTTGCCGGCTTCACAGCGGCAGGCACTTTGGAAGTTGTTCCCGGCTCGGGCTTCTTTCACGATTATAGCACGGAATGGGGCCACGGCTTTCTGGATGTGCGCGCGGCGCTGCTGCCGATTGGCACGCCGGTCGCACGGATGGCGGATGGCAGCGCACATAGCACCGACACGCCGCTGATCGTGGGGGGCGGCGCCACGGGCGATGCGATCGCCCGCAGCCTGCAAGCGACCCCGGTTCTGGTGACAGACCTTCTGGGCGGGGACTTTTCCATGCCCGGTGAAGCCTTGGCAGCAACCGCCGCCCCCGCCCCGGTGTCCGAGCGGTTATGGGAATCCATGTTCGGCAGCGCCCCGCGGTCGGGGCTGATGCGGGAATATGGCGGCGGCAGCATGACGATGCAGCATGACGGGATTGAACTTGCGATGCTCGGACCGGATGCCTCTGGCCCCACAGGGCGCGCGGGGTCTGATCCGGCCGTGGCCGCGTCGATCGGACAAACGATCGAGGCCGCAGGCGGCGAGGTGTTCATCGGCCTGAATATCGCCCGCGACGATGGCAGCCTTATGCCGGGAATCCGCGATGCGCGCAGTACACTCGCAGCGCTGGAACTGGGTTTTATGCGCGATGTCGGGTCGAAGGGTTTTATCGAGTTCGGCGGGACATTCGGGCTTTCACCCGGCGGTGCCGGGGCAGCGATGTCGGATCGCTCGGACATCCGCTTCAACGCCTTCCGGATCGAAGCCGGTGAAACCGATGTCCTGCGACGTGGCGACAGATTGAGTCTTGGCCTGTCGATGCCTGTCGCTGTCACCTCGGGCGGAACGAAGATCGCGCTTCCTGTCGCGCGCAGTGCAAGCGGTATCTCCTACCGCGATGTCGAGATCGACTACGCGCCCGAGCAACGCGAAATTGATCTGTCGATCACCTATGGCACCCCGTTTGGCGACGGTGGCGAGGTGTTCATCGGCGCCATTCACGCTTTCAACCATGGCCATGTCGGGGGTCAACAGGATACAGCGGCAATCCTTGGGTTTCGTATGTCGTTCTGACGCGCAGCCTGCGTCGCCGATGCAGTTCTTGGTATCGATAATTCCGGGTTGGTCAGCTTGAACCCCGATCATGTCCCAAGTCTGCCGTCATGCAGACTTTACCCGTATCCAATGCCACGAAGATGACCGCATATGTGCTGTTTACCACCGGGACAACTTGGATAGTTAAGAGCCACGGTGACGTGTCTAAATGCCCCTGCTCATTCGCAGCGATATGCTACCAGCAAGTATTTACTCCGCCTCGTCCATCTTGGATGCGTTCAGTTGCATGTATTTCTCGGCGCCTATCTTGTCGAACAGATCGAGCTGCGTTTCCAGAAAGTCGATATGACCTTCCTCATCCGCCAGCAGTTCCTCGAACAACTTCATCGTGACGTAATCCCCCGCCCCGTGGCAATATTCGCGCGCCTCGCGATATAACGCGCGGGCTTCCTGTTCTGCGGCCATGTCGCTTTCCAGCGTTTCACGCGGGGTCTGGCCGATCCGCAGAGGGTCAAGTTTTTGCAGGTTGGGATGGCCTTCCAGAAAGATCACGCGTGCAATCAGCTTGTCGGCATGATGCATTTCCTCGATGCTTTCCTCGCGGCTTTTTTTGGCCATGTGACCAAGGCCCCAATCCTCTTGCAGGCGATAATGGAGCCAATACTGACTGACTGCCGTCAGTTCGGATCGAATTGCACGGTTCAGGTAGTCAATGACTTTTGCGTCGCCCTTCATGGTCGTTATCCTGTGTTGGTCCGCTCTTGCGATGTGCTCCGAAGTCCGCGAAGGCGCATGGGAAGATGAAGGTTATCATTCTGACGCATAGTGGAAAGAAAAAGCGGCATACACGCGCCACAATCCGCCGACTTGCCCAGCGCATGATAGATTCTACCGGGCGTGATCAGCGTTTCGGCGTCAGAGGCACGCATCCAGTCAATAGCTGCATTGATGTCGCTGTCGCTGATGGATTGGCAATGGCATACGATCATAAGAGGTCTCTTAGTGCAGGGTGGTTCCGGTTGCGCGTACAGCCGGAGTGGCGGGTTGGGGTGCTGCGGATTGCGCGCGCAGGGTCATCCGGTGCAAGGCAAGACCTGCATCTTGCGCAAGCCCCGCGACGACCGGTGCGACATCGGCCCTCACCAGCAGCATAGCCATCATCAACGCGTCCTCGCGCGCACCTTCGGCGGCGCTGACGAGCATGCGGGCAAAACAGGCCTCGTCCCCGCTCACACAGGCGCATGTGAGGGTGTGCGGGCACAAGGGGCGGCGGCCATGGCTTTGGCACAACGTGGCAAGCTGGATGAAACCGCGCGCTGCCACCTTGCCTGCCGGCTCTCCCAGAAGGGGGATGAAATCCCTTTCCAGAACGTCCAGCGCATCAGGACTGTCCCAGCACAGGCGCATATAGAGTACCGCGCCCGCTTCGAGCGGATCAAGTTCCGCCAGACGACCGACAGGGGCAGCTCCACGGTGGGGGCGGATCGGGGTCATATCACTCATTTAGTCAGGATCAACTTGCCAGCGCGGGTGATCCGCAGGGTATAAATCTGGCCGTCCAGTTCGATCTGCGCCTGCGTCCCGCCTTCTGTCAGGTCGCGGGCGACATGGCTGGGAAAAGGCTGCGGCTGAATGCTTTGCGGGATCATCCCGTGCTGGTTGCGCAAGACGATCACGGGCGCACCTGCCGTCCGTTGCACATCTCTATCCGGTCAAGCCAGCTTTCTATATTGCAGGCTTCTGGCATCGAGAAGCCTTGCAAAAGATCAAGCGCAAAGGCACGTGCGGGACAAGCAGGCTGCACAGGCATGGCATATATATCAGTCAAAATAAGGGGTCTATTCTGGGGTGACATGGCGGAAGTCCTTTCATCTTTCGATTCGGGCTTCCCCTCCTTGGGACGGGGGTGGCTGGAACATGATCTATTTCTGACAAAAAAACTCGGACACGTCAATCCGAGTTTTTCTGTCAGGAACTATTTATCACCTTCCAGTGATGCCGGCACGCCGTATTTCGGCGGGAAAAGCCCCTTCTAGTCCGGTCAAGCCTTAGAACCGATCAATGGCATTTTACCAGTCCTCTGGCGTTTTCGCACGCATCACCGCGTTGCGCAGATCGGCATGTCCGTCCAGACAGGCCGACAGGGCCACGGTGTCTTCCATGGATGCCTGCACCGATGTGGCCCAGCGGGACCCCTATTCCAGAGCCATACAGCGCCTACCCATCCGGGCCAGTCCCAAGGCCGATCGCCAGCCCGCCGATGCCGCCACCGGAGATCAGGACGGGCTGCGCGGTCATTCCGCGTGCCCGATGGTCAGGCTGATCGGCTCAAGACCGTCAATCCCGCCGGTGATGACATCTCCGGGCAGCACCGCGCCCACGCCCGCAGGTGTACCTGTCATGATCAGATCGCCCGGTTGCAGGTGATAAAAGCCTGACAAATGGCTGATGATTTCGGGCACCGACCAGACCAGTTCGGCCAATGTCGCATCTTGCCGTGTCTGGCCGTTCACTTCCAGATGGATGCGCTGACCCGCGATCTGACCAAAGCTCGCGGCCTTGGTGATAGGCGCAAAGACGGCTGAATTCTCGACATCCTTGCCCAAGTCCCAAGGGCGTTGCTTTGCGCGCTCGGACAGTTGCAGATCGCGCCGCGTCATGTCCAGCGCGCAGCAATAGCCATAGACCGCCGACAGCGCATCTGCGACCGACACCTGATGCGCGGGGGCACCGATGGCCAAGGCCAGTTCCATCTCGAAGTGATAGTTGTCCGTACCGGACGGATAAGGCGCACGCGCACCACCAAGAATGGCCGATGCAGCAGATTTGGTGAAGTAGAACGGTTTTTCGCGGTCCACCGCGATTCCCATTTCGGCAGCATGGGCGGCATAGTTGCGCCCGACACAGAAAATGCGGCGAATGGGGTATGTTGCTTTTTCACCCAGAACGGGGATGGACGGGACCGGGGGTAGGTCGAACAGATAGCTCATCGGATGCGCTCCTCGTAAAAGCCCAGCTTTTCCTGCAATGGGCGGTCATGGATGCGGATCAGGAAACTGTCTTCCTCCGCAATGTGGTCTATGGGGGCAAATGTCGGGGTCGAAAATGTGTCTTTTGCTCCCAATGTCACAGTTTACCCGCCGATGGTACTGTCCCCTTTGCCTTGAATAACATGAAAGACCGCTGCGGAAGAGGTAAGTGGCAGGCTGATCCTGTCGTCTTTGGCCAGCATCATCGCCGTAAAGCCCATTGTGGGCAGCACGAAGGTCCCAGTTTCGGGGTTCACGTCGTCCAGTTCGGCAGGCGTTTGCCCACCATAGGCCGTTATCTGTCTCAGGGCAGCTTCGGTCCGCGCCCAAGGATAGGGCATCACCGGATAACGGCGCGTTTACACACCCAGTTTGCGGTTCGGTGCAAGACCGCAGGACAGGTATTCGACCTGACTTGCATTGGGCCGATTGCGCTGCGCCTGTTACGGTGCCTCGATGGTGTAAAAGCCTTTCAGATAGACGAATAGCGGCAGATTCAGCGCGTCCAGACAGATCACTGGATCGGTCCCGTCATGGCTGTGATCATGCCCGTCGCCACCGGGCGTCAGAACCAGATCGCCCTCCTCTGTCAGCAACTTCTCTCCATCGGCGACGGTGTAGCCACCCTTGACCTCGACAATGATCCGCGCCGCCGAGGGTGTGTGCTTATGCGCGGGGGCCGTCTCTCCGGGCAGCAGCAGTTGCATTCCGACATGGATCGCCGGTGTCGCCATCATCGCCCCTGCCCCACGATCCGGAGCTGACAGCACCGGCACGCTGCGTTCGGCGTTCGGCTTTTTCCACAGGTGTCAGCGCACCTGCGCGCATCAATAGCGGGCGCAAAGCTTGATAAGCCCAGAACTCCGGCTTTAAGGTAGCGTGCGTACCATTAGCATACTTGTCAACTTGCCTTGCCGGGCGCTATCCTGACGCCACATTTGAGAACGGGCTTAAGACGAGGCAAAGGCGCGGATGCTGCAACTCCATGATATGGTCGGGCATCTGATCCGGCGGCTGCACCAGATCTCGGTCTCGGTGTTTTCCGAACAGATGAAACTGGCCGGAATTGACCTGACCCCGGTGCAATTCGCAGCCCTATCCGCGATCGAGGCGCATCCTGACGTTGATCAGGCAACCTTGGCAGGTTTGATAGCTTATGACCGCGTCACCATTGGCGGCGTTGTTGACAGGCTGGAGTCCAAGGGATTTGTCACACGCCGCATCAGTCGGCAGGACAGACGCGCAAGGGCGGTGCGACTGACCGATAGTGGCGCACAAACACTTGACCAGGTGCGTCCGCTGGTCGTTGCCTTTCAGGACGATATCCTGACGGGGTTGACCGCCGAGGAACGACAGCAACTGATAGTCCTGATCCGCAAGACGACTGTAGCGGGCAACGACCAAAGCCGCGCACCGCTACAGAATCCCAAGTCCGGATGATCCAGTTTAGCCAGGCAACCAGAGCGCCAGAGGCGGGAAAAGGATCAGCAGCGCCACCAGAAGCAGCGAGCAAACGATAAACGGGATCGCCGACATGTAGATGTCGCGCATTGTCGTATCGGGTGGGGCCACACCTTTCATGACGAACAACAACAAGCCGAAAGGCGGCGTGGTAAAGCTGATCTCAAGGGCCAGCAGCATGATCAGGCCGAACCAGATCGGATCGAACCCAAGGCTTGCCGCCAGCGGAAAGAAGATCGGCACGGTCAGCAGCATCATACTGATCTGTTCCATGAACATGCCCAAAAGCAAAAGCACCGCGAACATGACCAGAAGCATTGCGATCGGATCAAGTTCGAACCCTGTCGCCCAGCGGATCAATCCGCTTGATGCACCCGAAAAGGCGAGTAACTGGCTGAAAGTTGCCGAGCCGAAAACGATCAGATAGGCCATCAGCGTGACACGCAGCGCACCCGTGACAGATTTGCGGATCGCCTCCCATGTCAGACAGCGGAATACGACGGCAAGGATCAGCACACCCAGCGCACCAAAAGCCGCCGCCTCGGACGGCGTGACAATTCCACCGACCATCATGGCAACAATCACCACCATGACGCCCACCATCGGCACCACATCGCGCAGGAACAGCATCAGCTTTTCGCCTGCGGTCATCGGCTCTACCTCATAGGCGGGGGCCGCATCGGGATCGATCTTTGTCTGAATGAAAATCGTTGCGATGTAGAAGAAGGCAAGGATCAGTCCCGGAATGATACCTGCAATCAACAGCTTGCCCACGTCGATCCGTGCCAGCGTCGCCAGCAGAACAGCCAGCGCCGAGGGCGGGATGATGATAGCCAGACCACCGGTACCAAGGATCGGACCAATCGACATGTGCTTTTTATAACCGCGCCGGTTCATTTCCGGCACCATCAGCGACCCCAGCAGCGCGGTCGATCCCATGGACGAGCCCGACAGCGTCGAAAAGCCCGTGCCGCCCAGAACGGTCACATAAGACAGGCGGCCCGGCAGCTTGCCCAGCAGTTTGTCGATGGCGTTGAACATCCGTCCGCCAAGGCCGGTGTGAAAGAAAATCTCGCCCATCAGCAAAAACAACGGGATCGGCACCAGCGCGAAACTCGTCAGCGAGCCAAAGCCGTTGTTCAGCAGCGCCCCGATGCCGCGCTCGCCACCCATAAAGACCCATGCGCCAACAATATTCGCCGCCAGAAAGGCCAGCGCAACCGGCATGCCGATAGCCATCAAGACAAGGATTGACCCCAATAACAGGCCAAGTGATTCATACCATTCCATTATTCGTGGATCCCCGCTTCACCGGAATGCATCAGCTCTTGCCCGAAGACAAAGCGCGCGAATTCAACGGCCATAAGTCCGAAACAGATCGGGAAGGAGATCGTCAGAATCCAGCGCGGAAAATAATAAGCCCGCACGTCATAGTCATTTCGCGCGATATTGGTCTGGAACAGGTCAAACCCTTTCCATGCCAGAATAAGGCTGACCAGCACACAGGCCAATGCCACACCACGGCTGACAATGCGGCGCAGCACGGGTGGCAGCGCTGCGGTCACCAGTTCGATATGTACATGACCCTTTTCACGCACCAGCCACGGCGCGCCCAGCATCGTCATGTAAAGCAGCGCATATTCAGTTGACGTGAACAGCCAAGCATAGGGCTGCATCCCGAAGTTTCGCATCGCGACCGACACGATGACGGCGATCATCAGCCAGACGAGCATGCCCGCCGCGACAAAGGCCATACCGTAGAGAATGTAGGAATAGAGACGGGTCAAATGCTGCATGTCTGCCTCTGGCTATAGGCGCGGAACGGGCATCAAACCCTGCGCATAAAAACGACGCGGCCCGCAATGCGGACCGCGTCTTGGGACTTACTTGTCCAGTTCGGCGTCGTAGAACAGGCCGATCAGCGTGTCATACTGCGCGTCACCCATCGGATGTTCGGCCATAAGACCCTTCATGCGATCCCATGTCTTTTCACGGGCCGCCGCCAGATAGTTGGCGCGCGCGGCACCTTCCAGTTCGACAACCTGCATGCCGCCCTCTGCAAGGGCTGCAAAATCCTCGTCCCGCTTCACACGCAGTGCTTCGACCGAGGCACGCTCATGCGCGATAGCTGTGTCCTGAAGGATCGTCTTTGCTTCGTCCGACAGGCTGTTCCAGCGCTCAAGATTCACAATCACCCCAAGATCGGTCGAAAAGAAGTTCGGCTCGACCCGGTAGTTCAGAAACTCGTTCCATTTGAGGTCGATCAGACCGATCTGGGTCCAGCCAGTCGCATCGACAACGCCGCGCTCCAGACCGGAATAGACTTCGGTTGTCGGCAGGTCGATAACTTGCGCGCCAAGATATTCGGTGAAGAACGCGTTATATACGGCATTGCCGCGCAGCTTGATGCCGGAAATGTCCAGATTGCCATCTGCGTCCAGTTTGGGCTCGTTCTTCATCCACAGGTTATAGCTGACACCGCTGTCGAACCAGCCAAGGTACTTGACGCCCATCTTGGCCTGATGGATCTCGTCGATCAGGGCGATCCCGCCGTTCTCACGCGCCTCGATAGCCGTCAGGTTAGACGCAACCAGCGCATCTTTTTCGGGCAGTGATCCGCCATAAAAACTGCCGGGGGTGTAGACCATGTCCACGATACCATTGCGCACGGCGTCGGCCTGCTGGAACATGCCGATGGCTTCGGGGCCACCGCGCACTTCGATCTGCACCACGCCCTCGCCTGCCGCATTCACCTTTTCCACGAATTCCAGAAAAGACTGGGTGTAGATCAGTGTGGTTGGAAAAGCATGAACGGCTGTCAAGGTTTCCTGCGCAGCGACTGCTGTTCCGATAAGTGTAGAACCGGCGATTATCCCGCCGACTATGGTCATTTTCATCGTCTTCTCTCCTTTTTCGGGGGACAGTCCCCCGCCCTGTTGAAGGTGCCCCTTTTGAGGTCACCCGGTTTTGGACCGCGCCCCCGTCATTCGGGCGCGCGGGTCTTTCACTCTGCCCCCGCCAACATGGCATAGGGCGCCTTTTGCATCCTTGCTGTGCGAAACGCCGCAATGGCAGGGCCGTGGCTGGCCGTCATGTCGATATCGTCCCAGCCGTTCAGCAGTTTCAGCCGCCAGATCGGGTCCAGATCGAAACCAAGCACTTCGTTGCCAAACCGGATCTCGCAGCGGTCCAGATCGACACGCATGTCGGCCACGCCCTCACCCAGGCGGTCAATCAGATCCTCGATCTGTTGCTCCGCAAGTCGTGCGGGCAAAAGCCCGTTGTTGACGGCATTGGACGCGAATATATCCCCGAAACTGGGCGCAATTACCGCCTTGATGCCGAAGTCCACCAGCGCGTACACCGCCGCCTCGCGCGAGGAGCCTGTGCCGAAATTGCGACGTGTTACAAGAATTTGCACATCCGCATGACGGTTCAGGGGCATCTGTGCGCGCGGCGCGCCCGCGCTGTCGAACCGCAGGTCATGCAGTAGATAAGGACCATACCCGTCCTTGCGCGGCACCGACATGAACCGCGCAGGGATCAACTGGTCGGTGTCGATATTGTCTTGCGCCAGTGCGATGGCCGGACCTGCGATCATGCTGAAACCCGCCATGATCAGACCCTCCCATCCAGCAAGGGGCGTACATCTGTCAGCATGCCCGTCACAGCGGCGGCAGCCACCATCGCGGGGCTCATCAGATGGGTGCGCGCACCGCGTCCCTGACGGCCTTTGAAGTTGCGGTTGGTCGACGAGGCGCAGCGTTTGCCGGCGGCCACCAGATCACCGTTCATCCCCACGCACATGGAACAACCTGCATCGACCCATTCCAGTCCGGCATCGATGAAAATCCGGTCCAACCCTTCGCGTTCCGCCTGCGCCTTGACGAGCGCCGAACCCGGCGAAACCAGCCCCGGCACCTTTGCCTTGCGTCCTGCAAGAACGGCGGCAGCAAGGCGCAGATCTTCGATCCGGCCATTGGTGCAAGAGCCGATAAAGACCTGATCCACGGGCGTGCCCTGAATCTGTTGCCCCGGCACCAAGCCCATATAGTCCATGGCCGCACGCGTCTGATCTGCGCGCGCGCCTTCCAGCCGGGCAGGATCGGGCAGGTTTGCGGTGATCGGCAGCGCCTCTTCCGGGCTGGTGCCCCAAGTCACGGTGGGGGCAATCTCGGCCCCGTCCAGCGTCACTTCGCGGTCAAACACCGCACCCGCATCACTGGCCAGCGCACGCCAGTCGGCAATGGCACGGTCCCAATCCGCGCCTTTCGGCGCAAAAGGACGCCCTTCGACATAGGCAAAGGTAACCTCATCCGGCGCAACCATGCCGCAGCGGGCACCCCCCTCGATCGACAGGTTGCACAGGGTCATGCGCCCTTCCATGCTCAGGTCTTCCACGACCGGTCCCGCATATTCGATCGCATGCCCGCGCGCCCCGTCTGCCCCCAGTTGCGCAATCCAGAACAGTGCCAGATCCTTGGCCGTAACCGACGGCCCCAATTGCCCGGTCACAGTGATCCGCATCGTCTTGGGCCGCTTCTGCCAGATCGTCTGCGTGGCCAGCACATGTGCAACCTCGGTCGCGCCAATCCCGAAGGCCAGCGCGCCAAAGGCTCCGTGAGTGGAGGTGTGGCTGTCCCCGCAATTGATCAAAAGACCGGGCAGGGTCAGCCCCTGTTCCGGCCCCATCACATGCACGATCCCCTGACGTGGATCGCGCATCCCGAAACAGCGGATGCCGTGGCCGGTTGTGTTGTCTTCCAGTGTGCGGATCATCCGGGCAATATCAGGGTCCCCGATCCGGTCGCGGTCACGTGTGGGGGCATAGTGGTCCACAACACCGATGGTCAGCGAAGGCTCGGCCACAGGCAAGCCACGCTCGGCCAGTTTGGCGAAAGCATGGTGCGATCCTTCATGCACCAGATGCCGGTCCACCCAGAGAAGCGAGGTGCCATCCTCGCGGCGCAGAACAACGTGTGCATCCCAGACTTTGTCGAACAATGTGCGGGGGCGCGCGTTCATTCCGCTGCCTCGCGGCTTGCAGGATCGCCGATGACCGGCTCCCAATGCCTGTCTCCGCCCTGCCCCACACGGGTGAGGGTCATCTCGAGGCGGAACGCATCGGCGCGGTAAAGCGCAGAAAGATATTCCACACCGCGTCCGTCCACATCGCGCACCACACGGCGCAACGACAGCAGCGCAGATCCGACCGACACGCCCAGCGCTTCGGCCACATCAGGCGAGGCCAGCGTTGCCGTGACAGACTGATGGGCGGCGTCCACCTGAACGCCAGAGCGTTCCAGCAGACGGAAAAGCGGGGTCGTGGCCAAATCGGCCTCGGTATAATTCGTGGCAATCGCTTCGGGCACATAAGTGGTCAGGTGTGAAAAAGGTCGCCCTTCGACCAGACGGACACGTACGGCGGTCTGGACCCGCGCCCCGTCGGGCAGCGCCATGGCAGCAGCGACAGCATCCGGTGCGGGACCGTAGGAAAATGACAAAAGCCGCGCGGTCGTGGACTGGCCCATCGCGACAAGCTGCGGGATCAATGTCGTGAAATCCGCTGCCAATGGGGCAGATGCCCCGTCCTGCGCACGCACGACACTGCCACTTCCTGCGCGCTTTTCAATCAGACCGTCGCTTGCCAGTGCTTCAAGCGCGCGCCGGATCGTGACCCGCGATACGCCATGAACTTCTGCCAGACGCTGCTCGCCCGGAAGACTGGTTCCGGCAGGGAAGGTACCGTTGGACATGTCGTCACGCAGCAGAAGATACACCCTGCGCGCCTTTCCACCTTCTGGAAGACCTGACCTGATCTGCGTGTTCAAAGCAACCCCCACATACCGTCCACCAAGACGGATTCGCTTTTAAAGGTATCAACGGCTTTCAGAAAAGCAAGTAATCCGTAACACAGATCGTCATAAATTTGATCTTTCCAGATACGTAAATCTGTATTAGCAAAGATACAGGTTGTGCAGGGAGGGGCGTGATGCCGATTATCGAGGCACATTTGCTTGAAGGCTACGACACAGACACGAAAACGCGTCTGGGCAAGGCCCTGACCGATGCTGTGCAGCTAGTTGTTCCAGCTTCTCCTGATGCAATCACAGTGATTCTGCACGAGATGCCGAAAGCGCATTATATGCGTGGCGGCACCCACCGCAGCGGCGCACCCGCGCTGCCCGATCCTTGTGCAATTGTGCGCAACTATCTGGCCGCAATGGAAGCCCGCGATCTGGAGCGCGCCCGCGCAATGTTGGGTGAGGGATTCGTGATGAACTTCCCGGGTGCATCCGGTCTTAACACGCTGGAAGATCTGATCGCATGGTCCAAGCCGCGCTACCGGTTCGTCAAGAAAACCTATGACGGGTTTGAAGCCTTGCAGGGCGATGGCTGCGCCGTTGTCTATTCGCGGGGCACACTTTCCGGCGAATGGCCCGACGCCACTCCGTTTCAGGGCATCCGCTTTATCGACCGGTTCGAAATCACGGTAGGTCTTATCACACGACAGGACGTCTGGAACGACATCGCCGAGGTCAAATCCGCAGGAGCCCCCACCGCATGACTCAACCCACAGATATCGACCCGATCACGCTGGCAGTACTGGCGGGCCGGATGGAACAGATCGCGGACGAGATGGACGCGACCTTGTTCCGTGCTGCCTTCAACCCGATTATCGCCGAGGCGCATGACGCCTCCCACGGTTTGTATCATGCGATCAGCGGCGACACATTGGTGCAAGGCAAATCCGGCTTGCCTATTTTCGTGGGCGTCATGTCCTTTGCTGTGAAGGCGGTGATCGACAAAGCGGCTGAGCATGGCGAGTTACGCGACGGCGATATATATATCTTCAACGACGCCCATCTTGGCGGCACGCATCTTTCGGATATGCGGCTGGTACGTCCCTATTTCCGCGATGGTGCGTTATTTTGCTATCTGGCATCAGTTGGCCATTGGCATGATGTTGGCGGCGCTGTGCCCGGCAACTACAACCCCGCCGCCACCGATGCCTTTCAGGAGGCGTTCGTGCTGCCCCCCGTGCGTCTTGCAAGGGGTGGTGAGGTGAATACCGATATCATCGACATCCTGATGCGCAATACCCGCCTACCCCAATCCGCCATGGGTGATTTGAACGGGCAGTTGGGTGCGCTGGATCTGGGCGTGCGCCGGATGGACGAGTTGCTGGACGAATACGGCGCAGATACCGTGCGCGCCGCCTTGGATGCTTTGGGCCACCGCGCCGAAGCCCTGATGCGCGCAGAATTGACGGCCTTGCCCGACGGGCGATGGGAGGCTGAGGATTTCCTCGACAATGACGGCATCACGGATGTGGCTCTGCCGATCAGGGTCGCGCTTGAGATCAAGGGTGACCGGATGGTGCTGGATTTTGCGGGCACCGCACCGCGTTGCGCGGGTCCTGTGAATATCGCCCTGCCCACCGCAGTTGCCACAGCCTATGTCGCGATCAAACATATCTTTCCAGCCCTGCCCGCCAATGCGGGCGTGATGCGTCCCATTGAGGTGCGCATCCCCGAAGGATCGTTGCTGGCCGCAGAATTTCCCGCCCCTGTGGGCGGTTATACCGAAACCATTCTACGGATGATCGACGTCATTTTTGCCGCTGCGGGGCAAGCCGCGCCTGACCGTGTGGTGGCCAATGCCTATGGCACGATCAACGCGCTGTCGATTGCAGGCAAACGCAAGAACGGCCAGCCTTGGGTCATGTTCAGTTTCTACGGTGGCGGGCATGGCGGATCACCCGAGGGCGACGGTTTGAACCACGGCAACGCGCCGATATCGACCGCGACGATCCCCCCGATGGAGATTCTGGAAGCGGCCTATCCGGTTATGTTCCGCAAATGGGCTCTGCGCCCTGATAGTGCTGGCGCAGGTGCCCATCGGGGCGGTTTGGGTGCTATCTACGAGATTGAAGTTCTTGAGGAGAACGGTGCAGAGGCGTTCCTGTTCGGCGAACGTGGCCGCTTTGCGCCCAAAGGTGCGGCAGGCGGTGGCGAGGCGGCGATGAACGTCTTTTCCTACGAGCAGGCCGATGGCTGGCACCACCCGCCACTTGCGTCAAAGATGCGCGGTATCAAGCTGACGCAGGGACAGGCTGTGCGGCTTGAGACACCCGGCGGTGGCGGATATGGCACGGCGGCAGAGCGTGATCCCAAGGCAGTGGCCCGCGATGTGTCGCTGGGCCTGGTAAGCGCGGATGAGGCTGAAAAACAATACGGTACCGCATGGAAGGGGACGCAGGCATGAGCGAGGCAACAATCGCAGGCCGCATGATCGGCGTCGATGTGGGCGGCACCTTTACGGATGTGTTCGTTCTTGACGAAGCGGCAGGCACTGCCACCGTCGCCAAAGTTCCAACCACTCGTCCCGACCAGTCAGGCGGGTTTCTGGACGGGATCGGGCGGCAGGTGTCGGACCTGTCCAGCGTGGCCGTGGTCGTCCATGGCACCACCGCCGGCACCAATGCCCTGTTGGAGCGCAAGGGCGCAAAGATCGGCGTGATCACCACCGAAGGGTTGCGGGACGTATTGGAAATGCGCCGCCGCGACCGTCCCCGCACATGGGGCCTGCGCGGTGATTTCACCCCTGTCGTGCCGCGCGATCTGCGTCTGGAAGTGCCAGAGCGGACGTTGGCTGATGGCAGCATCCGCACGCCCGTCGATCTGGATGCGGTACGCGCTGCGGCCCGAACGCTGCTTGATCAGGGCTGTGCCGCAGTCGCTGTGATGTTCGCCAACAGCTATGCCAATCCTGCAAACGAGGCCGCTGCCGTGGCCACGGTGCGGGAAATGTGGCCCAATCCGCATGTCTCGGCCTCCTCCGAAATCCTGCCCGAAATCCGCGAATTCGAGCGGTTTTCGACGACGGCGCTGAATGCCTATCTGCAACCCGAAGTATCGGGCTACCTAGATCGGCTTGAGAATGCGCTGAAACAGGGCGGCTTTGGCGGCGAGTTTATGATCGTGCAATCCAATGGCGGCGTGATGGCGGTGGATACTGCGTGTCGTCTACCAGTTCGCACGGCCTTGTCCGGCCCTGCGGCGGGCGTGATTGCTGCGGCCTATATCGCGCAGACCGCAGGTTTCCCCGATGTGATTACCGGAGACATGGGCGGGACCAGTTTCGACGTGTCCCTGATCGCGGGCGGCAAGTCGATGCTCTCGCCGCAAACCTCAATCGACTTTGGTATGGTCGTGCGCTCGCCCATGATCGAGATCACGACGATCGGTGCGGGCGGCGGCTCTATCGCGTGGGTCGACAAAGGCGGGTTGCTGATGATCGGGCCGGAAAGTGCCGGATCGAACCCCGGACCCGTGGCTTATGGGCTGGGCAACACGCGCCCCACGGTGACGGATGCCAATGTGGTGTTGGGACGGATCGATCCGGATAACCCCATCGGCGGGAAACTCACGCGGCTTGATACCGAGGCTGCAGCCAAGGCGATTGACAAACATGTGGGCCAGCCACTTGGCCTTGATACGCTTGCGGCGGCAGAGGCCATCCTGCGTGTCGCCAACAGCCGCATGGCAGGCGCGATACGTCTGGTCAGTATCGAGCGCGGCTTTGATCCCAAACGCTTTGCCTTCATGCCCTTCGGTGGCGGTGGCGCGCTGCATTCCGGTGCAATGCTGGCCGATGTCGGCCTGGCGCGCGCCATCGTACCGCGCTATCCCGGTGTCACATCGGCCATGGGCTGCGTGATTGCCGATATGCGGCAGGATTTCGTGCAGACGATCAACGCAATGGTTGACGGTCTGGACGAATCCACGCTGGTCGCCTTCATGCAATCGCACATGGATCAGGGTCTGGCGATGCTGGACGCCGCCCAAACCCGTTTTGAGGCACGCGACACCACGTTCGAGTTGGACATGGCCTATGTCGGGCAGACACATACGGTGGCCGTCCCCCTGCCGGTGTCCTTTGCCAAGGGCCGCGTGGTGCCCCCCACCCGCACCCAGATCGCAGAGGCGTTCGATACGGCCTACAAAGCCACCTA
>Ga0075118_10001534_pt1 | contig 16171 bp, 14 predicted proteins | sample AntAceMetag02UKE_FD_69794 | JGI IMG/M metagenome (GOLD analysis project Ga0075118, IMG submission 69794) | Saline lake microbial communities from Ace Lake, Antarctica - Antarctic Ace Lake Metagenome 02UKE | ecosystem: Environmental > Aquatic > Non-marine Saline and Alkaline > Saline | place...
CGCTTAACTGACGTTTGCGTCGAAGTTTCTGCGGACTGTCCAACGCGCATCTCGACGCAAACGTGGTACCAGCTACTGTCGGAGCATGACGTATGCACCGTCCAGCCGTGCTTTCTATGACGCCGACAGCCACATCATGGAGTTGCCGAACTTCCTCATCGATTACGCCGACCCGGCGATCCGCGATCAGATCCGCCCAGTGAACTACTCCGCCTCGCTGGTGACCGACGAAGAAGTCGACGCCATCGTGGCAAACGGCTCCAAGCACACCGTTGCGCACGTCGAGGCGCAGGTGGCGCTCGGCGATCAGCTCATTGCTGAGTCGAAGGAGATCCAAGCGCTCGGGGCCTTCGACCGCGACGACCGATCGGTGGCCATGGACATGCTCGGTTTCAAGAAGCAACTGGTCTTCGCGACGCACAGCGTCGTCACACCGTTTCACCCAAGCACGAATCTTCCTGACGACGTTCGATACGGCGCTACCCGCGCCCATAACCGAGCGATGAGTGAGTTCGTGGCCAACGACAGCCGGCTGATGGGCGTTGCTGTCGTGCCACTCAACAATCCAGCGCTGGCCGTCGCCGAACTCGAGTTCGCTCTCCAGGCTGGCCTCGAAGCCGTGTGGGTGCCCCACATGGCGGCAGGGGAACGGTCGCCGAGCCACGTCGACCTGCACCCCTTCTGGGAACGCTTGGCCGACTCGGGCCGGCCATTTGTCCTGCACGTCGGCGGGGCACCGCTACAGCTCGACCCGGTTTGGACGAACACGGGTCGCGCTGCTGTGCGCGACTGGATGGGCGGCGGCGAGAACGTTCGCAGTAAGGATATGGCCGTCATGCACCAGGGCCCTGAAACGTTCCTCTCGGTACTGCTGATGGATGGCATCTTCGAGAAGTTTCCAAAGTTGCGTGGTGCCGCGGTCGAACTGGGCGCCGGCTGGGTCCCGGCAATGCTGACTCGACTCGACTGGGTGGTCCGGTCGTGGAGTCGCGTCGACCAATACCTCGCCGAACTGAAGCGCATTCCGAATGAGACGATTCGGGAGCAGATGGCCTTCACGCCGTTCGCCTTCGAAGACATCGGCATGCTGACTGACACCAGTTACGACGACATTTATCTCTTCTCGAGCGACTATCCGCACGTTGAAGGCGGCAAGGATCCGATTGGCCGTTTCGAAAAGTCGCTCGGCGATCGCAGCGAGCGGGTCCGAACGAACTTCTACACCGAAAATTTTCTCAAATTGTTCCCTGACTCGCGCGTTCACTGAGTCTGCGGCCGACATGCCGGAGCCGGATGACCTGCATTAGGTTGACCGAAGTGGGGAGCAAATGATGGAACGTCGGATCTACGGGCTGGAGAACGAGTACGGCATCACGTGCACGCTTCGTGGCCAACGCCGTCTGAGCCCGGACGAAGTCGCCCGATATCTTTTTCGACGGGTGGTCTCCTGGGGCCGCAGCTCAAATGTATTCCTGCAGAATGGAGCTCGGCTGTATCTCGATGTGGGATCGCACCCCGAGTACGCAACACCAGAGTGCGACTCGATCTACGAGTGTGTTGTCCACGACAAGGCGGGCGAACGCATCTTGGAGCAACTCGTCGAATCGGCCGAGCAACGGCTGGCCGAAGAGTCGATCCGCGGCACGATCTACCTGTTCAAGAACAACACCGATTCTGCGGGTAATAGCTACGGCTGTCACGAGAATTACTGCACGAGCCGTGATGCCGACCTCAGCAAGTACGCCCAGGTGTTGATCCCGTTCTTCGTGAGCCGTCAGATCTACGCGGGCTCTGGCAAAGTGCTGCAGACCGCTCGCGGCGCGAAGTTTTCGATTGCACAGCGCGCCGAGCACATCTGGGAAGGCGTCTCGTCGGCCACCACGCGCAGCCGTCCAATCATCAACACCCGTGACGAGCCTCACGCCGATGCCGAGAAGTACCGACGGCTACACGTGATCGTTGGTGACTCGAACATGAGCGAGTACACGAACTTCTTGAAGATCGGCGCTGCGGCATGCATGCTGCGAATGCTCGAAGACCCCAACGTCGTCTTGCGCGACATGACCCTTGAGAACCCGGTCAGGGCGATTCGTGAGATCAGCCACGACATCACCTGCCGCCAGACTGTGCGCCTCGCAAACGGGCGGGAAGTCAGCGCGCTCGACATCCAACGGGAGTACCTCGATCGGGCGCTGCGCTACGCCGACGGACCAGGGTTTCCGCCGTTGGAACAAAAGGCCCTCGACATGTGGGAACACTGCGTCAGCACGATCGAAGACGATCCGCTCAAGCTCGACCGAGAAGTCGACTGGGTGATCAAGCACAACCTGATCGAAAGATTCCGGGAGCGGCACGATCTGCCGCTCGGCCATGCCCGGGTCCAACTGCTCGACCTGCAATACCATGACGTCTCACGGAGCCGCAGCCCGTTCTACAAGATGCAGGACCGCGGTCTCGTTGAGCGAATCTGTACCGATGAGGACATCAACACTGCGATCGACGTGCCGCCGCAGACGACCCGTGCCCGCTTGCGCGGCGAGTTTGTCAAGCGCGCCAAGGAGAAGAATCGTGACTACACGGTCGATTGGGTGCACTTGAAGCTCAACGACCAGGCGCAGAGGACCGTGCTGTGTAAGGACCCTTTCAAGAGCCACGACGAACGCGTCGACCGGCTGATCGAAACGCTCTGACCATCGAGGTCGGCACTGGATTGAGGTGCCGGTCTCGGTGCCGGGATAGATGCACGGATGAACTACGGGAGTAGTGAGGCTGTGTCTTGCTGCCGCCGATCGGCTGCCGTAGGCAGGTACCGTTGAGCTTTCGTGACAATCCAGAACGACGGGCAATTGCCGCCTCCGCCCTCGGGCACGCCGAGCAGCGGGTCAGTCGATGACCCGTGGTCGAACGATTCTCAAAATCGCTCTGCGGTTGCAACATCACGTGGTGAGCGCACCGGTTCCTCGAGCCGCCCATCATCCCGCGCGTCGTCAGGCGCTCGAGCCTTCTTTGATTGGGTTGTCGTCGTCACGGTTGCGCTTCTTGTGGCGTTCGTTGTCCGTGGCTTCGTGTTGGCCCACTTCGTCGTGGAAGGCCAGTCGATGGCAACAACGCTCGACACTGGCGACCGCATCTTCGTGAACAAGCTGTCTTACCGACTTCACGACCCGAATCGCGGTGACGTGGTCGTCCTGCACCAGCTGACGAACACGACTGAACGCGACCTGATCAAGCGAGTGGTCGGTTTGCCCGGCGAAACGATCGAAATGACCGGATGCGTCGTGCGGATCACTACAGCGACCGGCTCGACATCTCAGGTGCTCGATGAGCCGTATCTCGACGAGGTGGATCGGACCCCAGGGCAATGCGGCGGAGACATCCCGTCTCAGGTCGTTCAGGACAACTTTGTGTTCGTGCTCGGCGACAACCGTGGCGGATCCCAAGACAGTCGCGTCTTGGGAGCGATCAACGAAGACGACCTCGTCGGCCGTGCCTTCGTGGTGTTTTGGCCGAAATCCCATTGGCAGTGGTTGTGAGCGCGGCTTCGCCATGCGATCGACTGACCTGGGCGTCCCGTCAACAAAGCGATTGTCTGATTTCGTCACACTTTGGTCAGACCGGAGCGTGACAAGAACGTCACACCTTGGTCTGACCTCGGTGTGACAGTTACTCGGGTAGGGGGCCGCCGATTTCCTTGTGAAAGGCGTCCATCATGATGTCGACGTGGTCGCTGAAGACGGCGTCGAGGCCCATGCGGAACGCGGTCTCCAATTGGTCGTCGAATTGCAGGTCCCAACCGAACGCATAGAGGTTGAACCTGTGAAACAGTGCTGCCAAACCGCCGTTCCAGTCGGTGCGATGCATGTTGACGCCGTCGATGCCGTGGTGGGCCAAGGATGCCGCTCGACGTTCGGGGCCTTCTTTGAGGCGGCCAAGGCGCGTCGAATTCAAAATTTTGACGTCAGGGAACTCAGGACGGTAGGCAACACATCGCTCGAAGTCGGGATCGCACAGCCACGTTCGAGAAAGCATCGACGGGTCGACGCAACGAACGTCATCGACGATGACTGCGGCGGCGTCGGGATCTTTCACGTCGAGTGACAGTTCGTAGTCGGTTCCACAGTGTTCGAGGAGCTCAATCAGGGTGGGAATGTGCTCGGGGAGGTCGCAGCGCAGCACGCCACTGATCGGCTTGCGACGAATCCCCCGCTTCACCACTCCGTCGTGATCGAGCACAGCCACACCATCGGCCGTCAGCCAGACATCGCTTTCAAGTCCGGATGCGCCGAGCTTCAGTGCCAGCTCGAATGCGTCAAGGGTGTTCTCGGGCGCATGGGCACGCGCTCCTCGATGGGCGAACGCGATCGGCGGGTCGAGGCGAGATGGGAGACGTTGTTGCACTGAACGAGATGATGCCAGTCCCGTAGACTGAAAAACGTGTTCAACCTCCAGGGCAGCGAGATCATCGTCATTCTGCTGTTGGCACTCGTGATCCTCGGCCCAGAGAAGTTGCCGGATGCGGTCCGAAAGTTCGCTCAGACGTACGGCGAGCTGAAGAAGATGGGAAACGGATTCCAGGCTGAGCTGAGGTCCGTTCTCGACGAGCCAATCCGTGAGATGAAGGAAACCGCTCGGCTAGTTCAAGACGCTGCGGACCCGAACAAGATCGCCGAGCAAGCTGCCCAAGACAGTGCCTTGCGCGAAGCAGCCAAGTCAGCCGACCGAGCGGCCATCACCGATGTCCCAATCACCGAAGCTGCACTCGAATCCATCGACTCTGCTGACAACGGCGCAGCGTCGGCTCATGCAGTTCAATCGGGCGAGCCCGACGAGATCACCAGCAGCGTGTCGAGTGATGGCGATGCGACCACGCACAGCGAGCCCGACGATGGGCCACCGGTGATCATCAACCAGATCGCCGCAGCCAACGCACGCGGTCCGGTCGAACCGGTTGTTCCCGAGCTGCTGACCAATGAAGTCGACAACGTGACCGACGCAGCCGACCAGCCAGCGATGGCTGCCGACGGTACTGCCGCAGACGCCGATGTATCTGCAGGATGAGCGCCGTGACTGACGACACCGAAGCCGGGGTCGACGACACCCTCACACTCACCGAGCACCTCGCCGAACTGCGGACCCGGATCATCCGAGCGGCGCTCGCTGTCCTGATTGGCATGGTCGTCATTATTGCGTTCTACGATCAGGTGCTCGGGTTTCTCCTGCAGCCGTACCGGGATCTTTGTGATGCGCGCGGCGCGGACTTCTGCGACGCGGACGGTCTCTTCATCACCGGACCGACCGAGGGGCTTTCGACCCGAATCCGGGTCGGTATGTACGGCGGCATCATTGCTGCACTGCCGATCATTCTCTGGCAGATTTGGCGCTTCGTGGTTCCGGCGTTGCATGCCAAGGAGCGCAAGTATGCGGTTCCGTTTGTCCTGTCGTCGGTTCTACTCTTCGCTGCGGGCGGCAGCCTCGCGTACATCACGGTTGGCCGAGCACTCGAGTTCTTGATCAGCTGGGCTGGTGAGGATGTCAGCGAGATCTTTACGGTAGGCAGCTACATCAGTCTGATCGGGCTGATGATCTTCGCCTTTGGCGTCGGCTTCCTGCTGCCCGTTCTGTTTGTCTTCCTCCAGTTGGTCAACGTGGTCTCGCCGAGAACCCTCTTGAAGAGCTGGCGGTATGCCACGATCGGTGTGTTTATTCTCGCAGCCGTGATCACACCGTCGGGCGACCCGATCACGCTGATGATGCTTGCGCTGCCGATGATGTTCTTGTACTTCGTGGCGATTTTGGTGGGCTGGCTGGTTCTCCGCAAGCGTCCGACCGTCTGACCGTGCGTGCCGACCGAGCTGACCTGATCGCTCGCTACAACTTCCCGATTGACAGATTCCAGCTCGAAGCATTCGACGCGCTCGACGATGGCAAGCATGTCGTCGTCGCTGCTCCAACGGGCAGTGGCAAGACCGTCGTTGCCGAGTACGGCATCGAAGCGGCGTTCCGTGACGGCAAGCGAGCGTTTTACACCGCACCGATCAAGGCGCTGTCGAATCAGAAGTACCGCGATCTGGTCGCCATGCACGGTGAGGACGCGGTCGGTCTCCTTACCGGCGACAACTCGATCAACGGTGACGCTCCGATCGTGGTGATGACCACCGAGGTCTTACGCAACATGATCTACGGCCGCGTAGGCCAACTTTCAGATCTCGGGCTCGTTGTGCTCGACGAGGTGCACTTCCTGCAAGACACGTTCCGTGGGCCGGTCTGGGAAGAGGTGATGATCCACCTGCCCGATCATGTTCGGCTGGTGTGTCTGTCAGCCACGGTCAGCAACGTCCAGCAGCTCGCTGACTGGATCTCAACGGTACGCGGCCCCACGCACGCCGTCACCGAGTTGAAGCGGCCTGTCGAGCTGGCTAACCAGTATCTCGCGAAGGATCGCAACGAAGACCGTTTGCATTTGTTGCCGACGTTCGTCAACGGCGCTGTCAATCGTGACGCGGTGCGGCTCGACGAATCGGCGATCCGTCGCGGGCCCGGCGCTAGACGCGGTGAAGATCGCAACGACCGCAGCGAGTCCGGCCACCCAAAGGGAGCGCACCGCCGCAAGCTTGTGCCACCCGGTCGGGTCGAGACGCTCAAGCTGCTCCATCAGCAGGACATGTTGCCGGCGATCTTCTTCATCTTCAGCCGTAACCAGTGCGACGAAGCGGCCCGCTCGTGCGTCGAGTTCGGTGTCGGCCTGACAACGGACGAAGACCGGAGGGCGATCCGCGCTATCGCCGATGCCCGCCTTGGTGGGCTCGACTCAGCCGACCTCGCCGTCCTCGGTTACGACCAGTTCCTCTTGCAACTCGATGCAGGTGTCGCAGCTCACCACGCCGGCATGGTGCCGCCGATGAAAGAAGTTGTCGAGGCATGCTTCATCGCCGGGTTGATCAAGGTCGTCTTCGCCACGGAGACGCTCGCTGTTGGCATCAACATGCCAGCACGCAGCGTCGTGATCGAGAAGCTGACCAAGTTCACCGGCGAGCATCACGAGCAACTCACGCCAGGGGAGTACACACAGCTCACGGGCCGGGCAGGCCGACGTGGCATCGACGACCGTGGGAGCGCCGTCGTCCTCTGGTCGCCGTGGATCCGCTTCGACGATGTCGCACAACTTGCCGGCAGCTCGCAATTCCATTTGCGGTCGGCTTTCCGACCGACATACAACATGGCCGCCAACCTGATTCGCACCTACGAGAGCGAACGAGCGCACGACCTACTGAATCTCTCGTTCGCCCAGTATCAGGCAGACCGTGACATCGTGAAGATGCAGGCGCGGCTCGAACGGCGACGCGCTGCAGCTGCTGAATTTCGCGCACAGGCAACGAGCCCGTTCGGTGACATCGACGAGTACGCACGGCTCCGAGCACAAGAGAAGTCGTCCCGTCGAGACCGTCGTTACGAACGGGGCGACGACGTCGATGACACGATTCAGCAGCTCAAGCCGGGTGTAGTGATCCAGCTGTTTAAAGGCAAGCACCGGGGCCCTGCGGTCGTCGTGGCATCGGCGACCCGCAAGTCGGGTTCGCGCCTGTCGCTCGTGAGTAAAGGCGGCGACCTGCTGCAGGCAATGGCAGAAGACTTCGACTCGCCGCCCTCTGCGATCGGCTCGATCAAGTTGCCGCCGAACTTCGCACCGAATCGCAAGGAATACCGCAAGGAAGTCGCCTACCGATTGCGAAAGGCGAAGTTGCAGGCCGCGCCGAAGATCCGCAGCGAGGGCAGAGCCGCGCCGATGAGCGCTGAAATGCACCCGGTTGCCCGAGACCCCGACCTGAAGCAGCGGCTCAGTGCGATGGCTTCAGCAGTTAAGGCCGAACGCGAGGTCGCCGAGATTGTGGGCCGCGTCGACGGCAAGACCTCCACGCTGGCTCGCGACTTCGACCGGATTCTGGTGGTACTCGAAACGTTCGGGTACGCAGACCTCGAGATGTGGGAGCTGACCGAGGCGGGAGAAATGTTGTCGCGGATTTTCCACGAGTCTGACCTGTTCGTTGCTGAGGCGCTCCGTGCTGGCCTGTTCGACGGCTTGAGCCCTGCTGACTTGGCTGCGCTCGTGTCGACAGTGGTCTACGAACACCGCAGCCCAGAGCCGCCGCCGCGCCCCTGGTTCTCTTCTGATGACATGCGGTCCCGCTGGAATCGTATGGCCGCGCTCAGCGAGGACCTGAACGCCAAGGAGCGCGCTGCGGACGTTGCCGAGCATCGCGGTCCCGATCCGACGTTCGCGGCGATTGCCTACGCTTGGGTCGCCGGCGAGGGTTTTGCCGAAGTTGTTGACGACGAAGAGATGACCGGCGGTGACTTCGTCAGGACGACCCGCCAACTCATCGACCTCCTCAGGCAACTGTCGGTTGTCGCTCCGATGCGTGGGACTCGTCGGGCAGCAGGAGAAGCCGCCGAAGCTGCATTCCGGGGGGTCGTGTCAGACAGCGCCGCACCGACCAACAGGCGCGACGACGAGACCAAGCAGCCAGCTAACTCGTGACCATCGAGAAGGGCAAGCCCTGGGGGATCGAGGTCGCTCGACCGTCGGATCTTCAGTCCGCCGACTCGGATCAGGTTGTCGGCCGCCTCCTGACCGCTGATGTCGGTGCGCGAGTTGCTCCTACGGGCGGAGACCTACATCGGACGATCGGGGCGCGACCACTTGACGACCGTCCGTCGCTGCTCGAATTCTCCATCGATCTGCTGCGAGTTCGTCTCAACGACGAGCGTGAAGCAACCGCGGTCGCGCACGTGACTGTGCAGTTGCCGAGATGGAGTGGAGGCTGGTGGCGGGGGCCGGTACTGATGGTGATGAATGCGCAGTTTCTCGGCGACTGGCACGTCGTGTCGCGTGGACATCCGAACGACGGCCGGGCCGAGAGCGTCGAATGGGGAAGCGAATTCGGGCTGCGCCAACGGTGGGAGGCTCGTCGGCGACTGCCAACCGGAGGACACGTTCCGCACCCATCGATCGAGACGCGTTCGTTCCGTGAACGCAGCTGGACCTTTGATCGGGCCCTCGAAATCTGCGTCGACGGACGACCCAGTGGACGTGCCCGCTCGTTGCAGGTTGTCGTCGAACCGGACGCCGCCGTTGTTTACGGCTGAGGCTGCCTGGCGCCCCGGACGCAGCGGTGGCTCCGTGCAGGAAACCGCCAGTGTGACGGTGAAAGAAATCACGCAGACGAGTCGAGTCGTCGAGAGACCGCATCGAGTGCAAGCAGGGTCACGCCGATGATTGCGATTTCGATGAACTCCACCACTGGGCCCGCACCGCGCCTGACAATCCTGGGAATACCCGTTGTCGCGCTCTCGCCGTCGTAGAGTATGCGCCCGTGGCCGTCTACGTCCCAGAGTCCTTCACATCGGACGAGGCCGACATTCTTCGTCGGTACTTCACGAACCTTGATGGGCCAGTGTTCGCACTCGTCAATCTTCCAGAGGTCGTAAAGGGCGCGTTGTTCGCTCGGTACAGCCGAAGTCCGAAGTCGCTCAGGAGGTTGTTCCTCGACGAATTCGTCGGCGATTTGGACATCTCCGGCGACCTCTCGGTTGACGCCACGATCGGCCTCGATCGTGCAGAGGAACTGTACGAGCGAGTGTTCTTCGACTACGGAGACGACTCGGTCGCCCAGCTTGGTGGAGTCCACCTGGCCTGTGAACAGGCGTCGAATATCTTGACCAAGGTGCTCGAGTGGGGCCGGCTCATGAGCTACCTCGAGCAGAGCACCCGCTACATCGCCTATGACTCGCGGCTCGGCGGCCGATACCGGTACTACCGAGACCCCGCAGTACTCGCAGGCCCGCTTGGTACGCGCTACGTCGGTGACCTCGACCGAATCTTCGACAGCTACAGCCAGTGTGCCGACACGGTCACCGAGTTCGTCCGTAACACGGTGCCCCGGGGTGACAACAGTGAGTTCGTCTACCGTATGGCCACGAAGGCGAAAGCGCTCGATGCGGTCCGCGGCATTCTGCCGGCGGCAGCGACGTCGAACGTCGGCATCTACGGCACCGGCCAGGCATTTGAAGCGCTCCTCCTCCGAATGCGAGCGAGTGCGTTGCCCGAGGCTCGCAACTACGCCGACCTGATGCTGCACGAGTTACGCAAGGTCATTCCGAGCTTCCTGCGCAGGGTCGATATTCCCGACCGGGGTGGCCGATGGAGCAGCTATCTGACCGAGACACGGACCGGCACGAAGGCGATCGTCGATGATCTCTTCGGCGACGCACCGGTCGATGTCGCGTCTGAAGTTGAGCTTGTCGATTTTGATCCTGAAGCGGAAGACAAGCTGTTGGCTTCTATTTGCTACACCCACTCTTCGCTGCCTGAGCACCAACTGCTCGAGAAGGTCAGAAATCTGGGCGTCGACGAGAAGGTGTCGCTGATGCGGGCATACGTCGGTGAGCGCGAGAACCGCCGCCACAAGCCTGGCCGCGCATTCGAGCGCAGCTTTTACCGCTTCGATATTTTGAGCGATTACGGCGCCTTTCGCGACATGCAGCGCCATCGCATGCTCACCATCGAATGGCAGCGTCTCACACCGAACCACGGCTACACACGTCCGGAACTGGTTGACGAAGCTGGCGTCGGCGCCCAGTTCGACGAAGCGATGCACCGTTCAGCGGGCCTGTACGACGCGCTCAACACCGATTTCTCTGAACAGGCGCCGTATGCGGTGTCGATGGCCTATCGAATGCGATACAGCATGCAGTTCAACGCCCGTGAGGCAATGCACATGCTGGAACTTCGTTCGTCGCCACAAGGCCACCCGTCGTATCGGCGTGTCGCACTCGAGATGCACCGCTTGATCGCCGAAAAGGCCGGTCATCACGCAATCGCTGCGACGATGACCCACATGACGACCGAGGCGCCAGAACTCGAGCGGCTTGAGGCAGAGCGCCGAGCGGAAGCCCGACGCGACGCTGCTGATTCCTGATGAGCCCAACGTGAATCGGCTTTGTGACGGGTGTCACTGTTTCTGTTGCTCTCTGCTGGCCGGGCGTGAGCGTATGCTCCGCCCGCAGCGGCACTTGCATGAGGCGAGGCGCACCGACCTGACGAGAACGCACCATGGCTGAAGACGACATTTCCGAAGAAGAGATCGAAGAGGAAGAAGTCGAGCCCGAACTCGACGAAGATGACGACGGCGACGGCGACGGCGACGAGCAAGACGTCGATGATGATGACGACATCGGCTCTGGCGACGACGAAGAGGACGAGAACGAAGCCGCCAAGCCTCGGACCAAGCGTAAGGCCGTCGATGACGACGACGATGACGACGACGATGACGAACTGGATGATGACGTCGAAGAAGACCTCGACAAGATCCTGAAAGACCGCTTGGTCGCTGCTGACGCTGAAGAAGACGACGAGGACGATCCTGAGCCCAAGGGTGAAGGCGATGAGCGTCTGCAGCCGAAGCAGCAGAACGAACAGCTCTGCAGCTCCTGCTTCTTGTTGGTGAAGTCGAGTGCTCCGAACTGCCCTATCGGCGATGACGACTGCCCGATCTTTTCCTGAATAGGGCGCCATGACGCGACCTGGTCCCACGCAGGTGGAACGATTTGCGGCAGCGGCGTTCTACGCCCCGATCGGGCTTGGCGCACAGCTCGTCGGCGACCTGCCAGTAACGGTGGGTAAAGCGAAACAGCAGATTGCACTTGCGCGATTCATCGGCAAGATGGCCGTGGATCAGGGTGCCAAGCAGTTGCGTGAGCGGTTGTCCCCAGCGGCTGTTCCTCCCGTACTCTCACCTGAGCCTCGAAAGATTGTCGAAGTTGTTCCTGCCGCCAACGCAGTGCCAGCTGAGCCGGCGTCGGTCGGGGTTGAAGCGCTTGCACTGCCCGACTACGACCAACTGCCGGCGGCACACATCGTTGGCAAGCTCCAAGGCCTGACCCAGGCAGAACGCGACTTCATCGAACTGTACGAGACAGCCGGGCGGCACCGTCGAACTGTCCTGGGCAAACTCGACCAGCTCCGCAAGGCCTGACGCTGTGATTGATCCCACCGTTCGCCTGGCGGATCGCCGCGATGCCGATGACGTTGCACAGCTCAAACTGCTCGAAGCAGCAGCCCGCGCGGCACTCGTCGGCCAGCGTGGCGGCGAACGTTGGCTGATCGAACACCCCGAGATCGGTGAACAGTGGGTCAGCCGCTGTGACACCGATGACGTCTGGGTTGGCCACATGGACAACGTTGTCGTCGGGTACATGGTTGCTCTGCTCGGATCGGACTCAATCATCCGAGTCGATCAGGTCTGGGTCACGCCCGAAGCTCGAGAACTCGGGTTCGGCGATGCGCTGCTCGCTGCTGCCATGGCGAGCGCCCGAGAGCGCGGCGCTGTTGCGGTGGAAGGCCAGTCGTTACCCGGCGATCGACACACGAAGAACCTCTACGAGCGAGCCGGTATTGTCGCTCGGCTGATTACGACGTACAAGCCCCTCTAAGCGGCGACGAGGAGGTTGCCTGCTGGTGGACAGTGGAGCTTGCGCAGATCAGCGGCCCTGCCAGTTTGGCGGGCGCTTCTCGATGAACGCGGTGAGGCCTTCTTTCAGATCCTCGGACGCCATGACGTTACGCAAGGCGTCGTTGGTCATCTTGATCAACGTCTCGTCGCTTTCGTAGGCGGCGGCCTGCACGATCTTGCGACTCTCAGACACGGCCATTGGAGCTGATTGGCTGATCTGCTCGGCGAGCTTGGTGGCCTCGGCGAGTGCACCACCCGGCTCGGTGAGGCGAGAGACCAACCCGAGGCTGTAGGCCCGCTCAGCCGGAATTGGTTCGCCCGTCAGGATTGCTTCCATCGCGGCCGCCTGGCCGATAGCGCGGGGAAGTCGGAAGAGGCCACCGGCGCCAGCGATCAGGTTCCGCTTTACTTCGGCAAGGCCGAAAGCCGACTGTGTGCTGGCCACTACGAGGTCGGCAGCGAGGACAATCTCACAGCCGCCAGCGGTTGCGAGTCCGTCGACGGCAGCGATGATGGGCTTGCGGCGCTCACGGTAAACGAAGCCCGCAAAGCCTCCCCGCTTGGTGTTGAGACGGGCAGCGTCGCCCGAGTTAATCGCCTTCAGGTCGGCTCCGGCGCAGAACACCGGGCGGGACTGCCCGTCGGTGTTGGCCTGGATGATCCCGACCCACACGTCGTCGTCGCCTTCGAGCTGGTCGATTGCTGCTTCGAGCCCCTCGGCGACATCACCGTTCACGGCGTTGCGCGCTTCTGGGCGGTTGAGTGTGATGACCGCAATGCGGCCAGTGGCTTCGTAGGTGACGATGTCTGACATGGCAGCTGAGCGTATGCGGCGGGCTGGCCCTGAGGCCAACCCGCCGTCAACGATCAACTGTTGTCGGTGGCGTCTTCTGCCGGAGCGTCAACTGCGTCGGGAGCAGCCTCGGCCTCGGCGGGTGCGCTTGTGGCCTCGTCGGTCGATGCATCTTGTGTTGCAACATCTGCAGCGGGTGCGTCAGCAGGAGTCGTGGTTTCGACTTCCACTTCGGCCATAGCCGGCTCTGCTGCTGCTTCGACTGCTGCTGCTGCTTCGACGATTGCAGCTTCTGCGGCTGCCTCGACTGCTGCCTCGGCGGCACGCTTGGCAGCCATCACTTCAGCAACGTCACGCATGCCCTTGGGACGGTCCTTTGGACCGCCTGGCTTGCCGCGGCCTGCGCCGCCGTCACGGCCTCGGCCGCCCCGATCGTCGCGTCCGCCTTCGCGACCACCGTCGCGTCCGCGGCCTGCGCCGCCGTCACGGCTGCCTTCGCGCGCACCGTCTCGTTCGCCACCACCGTCACGGCTGCCGCGTTCGCCGAGACCCGGCTCGCGCTTGTCGTCGCGGACTTTCTTCTGTTCTTTGCGGCTTGTCGGGCGAAGCGGCTTGGGCCGCTTGGTGCTCGTGGGTATTTCGATGCCGAGCAATGCAGCGATCTGCGGCAACAGCGGGCCGAGGCGCAGTATTGTTTTCTTCAGTTCGTCGTCGATGGTGGTCGGCGCAACCGTCGGTGTGACGAGGGCGCGAACAGGGGAGAAGGCAGCGGCTTCGAGGACTGCCGACCAGCGATCGCCTGAATCCTCAGGAAGCAGCGAATTGGTTGCTGCTTCGCCGAGACGCTTGGCGAGCTGTGGCGGGAACATTACGCCGGCCTTCGGAGGCTGCGACGAGAGTCGCAGCGCCCGAATCACTCTGCCGACTGTGAGTGCGGCGTCGACGTCTTCGAGCCAGTTGGCCATCTCTTCGGACTGCTTGGTGGCCAAGGATGCTTTGAGCTCGTCAGCTATCACACGGGTCGACTCGTCACGAGCAACCATTGGATCTGCGCTTGCAGCCACGACGCTGCGCAGATCACGCAAATCGAGGTGCTGCATCTGGCGCTGAGCGGCCTCAGCGCGGTCGAGCCAATCAGCGACACGCAGCTTGGGCAGCATGTCTTCTGCCATCTTGGTGACGCTGGACTCGGGCATTTCCGGTTTCCCGTCCGCCTTGAGCTTGGTGTTTTCTTCCTTGACCCGGGTGCGCACAGCTCCCATGCCCTGGAGTGCGAGTTCGGCGATTGGACGCTGCTCTTCGGGCACCGACGCCAGGACTGCTTGGGTACGGGCCTTGCCTGGGCGGAGGCGCTTTGGCTTGGGCCGCTGAGGAACCTCGGGGGGTGCCTCGAAATGCGGCTTCTTCGGGCGGTCGGACCGCTCACGCTTGTCGCCGTCACGGCCACCTTCGCGGCCACTGCCGCGCTTGTCGCCGCCAGGGCCACCTTCACGGCCACTGCCGCGCTTGTCTCCATCACGGGCGGGGCGACCACCACGGTCGTCGCCGTCGCGTCCGCGGCCTCGGCCGCGTCCTTCACGGTCGTCACCGCCACTGCGCTCGCCTCGGCCGCGCTTGGCTTTTGTTTCGATGACGGCCTCAAAGGGCTTGTCGTCGGGCAGCAACTCGATGAGGCCACGACCTTCGTTCTTGTCGCGTGCCTTAACAACCGACAGGATTTCCATCCCATCGAGCATCTGTTCGGCCTCGACTTTCACGACGTCGCCGACAGAGGCACCATCGTGGAGGATCGAGCCGTCCACGGTGCCTTTCGGCTTGAGGGCTCCGGCTGCACGCCATGTCCAAGAACCGTCCGAGCTCGCGCTTGTCAGTTCGATGTCAATCCTGCGGGGCATAGACGCGCCAAGATATCGGAACCTGATCCGCTTCGGTGCACAGATGCCGATTGGCCTACGGTGCCGCGCATGCCGATCTACGCACTTGGTGATCTCGTACCGACAATTAGCAGCGATGCGTTCATCCATCCTGACGCCGTGATCATCGGTGACGTCAGGATTGGTCCGTACTCGTCTGTGTGGCCGTGCGCTGTGTTGCGCGGCGACGGTGGCCATATCGAGATTGGTTCTGGGACCAGCGTTCAAGACACATCGGTGATCCATACGACGCCGTTCTGGCCAACGATTGTCGGGAACGACTGCGTTCTCGGCCATGGCATCCACCTCGAGGGGTGCACCGTCGAGAACGACGTCTTGATCGGCAATCACGCCCAGGTTTTGCATCGTTCGATCATCCGTTCCGGATCGATCGTTGCGGCAAACTCTGTCGTGCTGCAGGATGTCGAAGTGCCGTCTGGAGGCATGGCGGTCGGGTCTCCGGCGCAGATCAGGCTTGATCGTGCACGAATCGAAGACATCAAACTCGCGTCGTCTTCTTACAAGGAACGTATCGAGGTGTACAAGACCGGTCTACGCCGTCTCGATTGACCAGCGGCGTCCGGTCGGGCCAATTCGCCAGCGAGAATGCGGTCGTGACGAACAAAACGTTCCATGTGACCGTTCCCGAAATCGACGAGGAGCTCGCAGCAGATCGGCTCTGGCAACTCGGCGTTGAGGCCGTCGGCATCGGGCAGATCGTCGATGGGCAGGTCGAATTGTGGACGTCTGTTGGAGCAACCGAGGAATCGATTCGCCGAGCGGTGGAGCGGCTCGAACCGGGCTGGGCGTGGCGCACTGCCGATGTCGTCACTCCGGTCGAGACGTGGAGGGAGCACGTTGGGCCAACTTGGTACGCCACGACGGGCGTCGTTGTGCCGCAGTGGCAGGCGGATGAACTCGACGCCGGCCCTGACGTCCTCGTCACGTTGATCGAG
>Ga0075118_10001543_pt1 | contig 16109 bp, 12 predicted proteins | sample AntAceMetag02UKE_FD_69794 | JGI IMG/M metagenome (GOLD analysis project Ga0075118, IMG submission 69794) | Saline lake microbial communities from Ace Lake, Antarctica - Antarctic Ace Lake Metagenome 02UKE | ecosystem: Environmental > Aquatic > Non-marine Saline and Alkaline > Saline | place...
CAACAAACCGTTTACCTCACACCTAAACGCGAGCTTCGTTTCATCTACGGTCATGGGAAAGGTCCTTCCGTTCATCTCGGAGAGCATGTCGGAACAGGCGGGACTAAGTGCTATGCCGAGATGAATGAACTGCTGGGCAAACACACTGCTATTCTCGGCTCCACAGGCGCAGGAAAGTCAGGAACCGTTGCGGCGGTTTTACATAGCCTACTCGAACGCGGGGCCGAAGAAGGGTTGGCGATTTGGAAGCCCCACATCGTCGTTCTTGATCCACACAACGAATATTCAGCGGCATTCCCAGACCATCAAAAGCTCTCTACGGATGATGGCTCATTGATTCTCCCATATTGGCTACTGAATTTCAGCGAAACTGTTGCGCTGGTGATTGGGAAGACCGAATTCGTAGCCACGTCGCAGGCCAACATCGTGAAGACGGCGTTATTGAAGGCGAGAGTCGAGGGCGCAACGGCTTTGGGCCTAGATGTAACGAAGATCACCGTTGATTCGCCAGTGCCATACAGACTCGCGACTTTTATAGCTGCGGTTGAAGCAGACAAGCCACCGCAAACCAGCAAACAGGACTCACACAATTCCATTTTGGAAAAGCTCGACGTTTTAGTTCGGGATGCACGTGTCGCGTTTATGATGAAAGAGTGGAATGGATCTACACAGGATCCATTTCCGTCAATCCTGCGTCAGCTCGCTAGCGACGGGAATCAGCCCCGCATCGTCGATCTCTCTGGTGTTCCCAACGAAGTTGCAGGTGTATCAAGTGCTGTCATCGCCCGAACTCTCTTTAACTTGAAAGTATGGCAGACTGCGGATGAGCGGCAGAGTGATCCTGTTTTGCTGGTTTGCGAAGAGGCACATCGCTATGTCCCGAATCGAGGGGAGGCTCAATACGAAGCAGCACAAGAAGCTATTCGACGTATCGCGAAGGAGGGACGGAAGTATGGGCTGGGTCTGCTCTTGGTTTCGCAACGCCCTAGTGAGGTTGAGGCAACGGTGTTGTCCCAGTGCAACAGTTGGATCATTCTCCGAATTACAAATGACGCCGACCGGGAGCATGTCCGCGCGATACTTCCCGACTCAATGGCTGGACTGACGAAGATGCTTTCCGGGCTGAGACGCCAAGAAGCCATTTTCGTCGGCCAAGCAGCAATTCTTCCATCGAGGATTCTCATCCGCACGCTAACAGCAGAGCAGTTGCCGCGGTCGAATGACATCGATTTCGATAAGGGTTGGCAGGCTCCTGCTATGACCGAGGCACAGCTTGGGGTCATCGCGAACAAGTGGCGGTATCAAACAAAGTGAGCCTCAACGAACCCATCGTCGAAGACGCCAACACGACGTGGATCCTCCCTCGCCTCACTAAGCGGGACTACGGCGGACAGGTCGGCGAGCAAGACTATGCAGTTCGCGACGGGCCGCAGCTCGCGCCCGGTGAACCGGCTGAGGAGCGAGAATTCTTTGGCGAGATGCTGCCGGTCGGCCGTTTACGCGAGGCCATCCGACGACTGCTTCTGGCCTTCTCGTCCTGTCTTTGCGCCGACTTTTGCCACACGATACTGCGGAAGGTGCTAAGCGCGATGCACGGCGGTAGAGCCTCCTATCTAAGTTGCCGATGTCTGACTAAGAAACCCGCCACCTCCGTGCCGACTACGTCCTCGCCACCCCGCCGCTCTAAGACTCTGACTGGTTCCCCGCAAAGATAACTCCCGCGCCTTTCCCTCAAACCATCTCCTATGTCTAGCCGCGTAACACTTGCTCAAATCGTCGAAAACATCACCCAGCTTTCCGCTGCGGTGAAACCATCCGAGTTCATCTATGATTTCCTCATCTGCTTTGGTCTGCCAAAGGCCACCATCGCCCGATTGAAAGGTGCGGGCGGGGTGAACCTTGCGAAAAAGGAAGGCTGCATCCTGCTCAAGACGAAAGTGTATTTCGAGCCTCTGCTTGCGGACTTGCTCAAGGCTGCGACACCGAAGCAGGCGATTGAGGCGGCACAGAAGGACTCGCGGATTGCTGCCAACAAGCCCCGCTTCCTGATAGCCACGGATTTCAAGACGCTCGCCGCCTTCGATACGAAGCGAAAGGACGGGGTGGAGTTTCCCATTGGTGACTTGCACGAGCACTACACCTTTTTCCTCCCGCTGGCGGGGATGGAGAAGAACACCGTTCACGCCGAGGTCGAGGCAGACGTAAAGGCGGCGGAAAACATGGCGAAGCTCTACGACCTCATCCGCGCCGACAATCCGCCCAAGACGCCGGGAGAGCGCCATGCGCTCAATGTTTTCCTCACCCGCCTCCTGTTTTGCTACTTCGCCGAGGATACCGGCATCTTCCCGGACAAGTCCTTTACCAGTGCCGTCGAGAGCTACACCCAGCCGGACGGCTCCGATCTCCCTGCGTTTCTCCAGCAGCTCTTCCTCCACCTCAATATGGAGAAAAAGGCACGGACCAAAACGCCGCAGCACCTTGTCGGCTTCGACTATGTGAACGGCGGACTGTTCAGCGACACCCACGCTCGCCAGTCGGCGGTGCCGTCGTTTTCCACCAAGTCCCGGCAAAAGTTCATCGAGCTAGGCGCGAAAAGCTGGAAGGAGATCAATCCCGACATCTTCGGCTCCATGTTTCAGGGCGTGGTGGAAGACGAGATGCGTGCCGAGCTGGGGATGCACTACACCTCCGTGCCGAACATCATGAAGGTGATTAAAGCGCTCTTCTTGGATGAACTTTACGAGGAACTGGAGAAGGCCAAAGGCTCAAAATCGAAGTTGGAGAAGCTACTCACGCGCCTCTATCACCTCCGCATCTTCGACCCGGCTTGCGGCTCGGGGAACTTTCTCATCATCGCCTACAAGGAATTGCGGCGATTGGAAATGGCTGTTTTCAAAGAGCTGGAGAAGGCTGAAAAACAAGCGAACCTCCGTCTGCCGGGGATAACCGTCAGCCAGTTCTACGGAATTGAATTGGATGACTTCGCACACGAGGTCGCCATCCTCGCGCTTTGGCTGGCCGAGCATCAGATGAACCTTGAGTTCAAAGCGGCGTTTGGAAGTGCTCCGGTGTCATTGCCGCTGAAGGATGGGGCAAAGATTGTGTGCGGAGATGCGACTCAGCTAGATTGGGGAAAAGTTTGCCCGATAGAGAACGGCTACGAGGTTTTCGTTTGTGGCAACCCTCCGTATCTCGGTGCCCGCAATCAAGACGAGACCTCAAAGGAAGCAGTTTTCCGCTGCTACAATGGTGCGCCCGAACACAAAGATGCCGACCTGATCAGTTGCTGGTTCATCAAGGGATCTGCTTACATATCAGGCAAAACAGCACGTCTCGCTTTTGTGACCACAAACTCTGTGTGCCAGGGTGATCATGTTGCGATCCTTTGGCCACGCGTGCTCGGCAATGGTTTGGAAATCCATTTCGCTCACACTTCCTTCAAATGGTCGAACAGCGCAAAGAATAACGCGGCGGTCATCTGTGTGATCGTTGGGCTGCGACCAAAATCGAACGCCCCCAAGTGGATTTTTTCCGAAGGCGTAAAATCTGTTGCCGAAAATATCAACCCCTACCTCGCCAGAGGCTCAAACACCGTGATCGGCCGTCGCGATAGGCCGATATCCCAACTGCCCGCGTGCGTAATGGGCAGCATGGCTCGCGACGGGGGCAACCTGATTTTGGATCGGACAGAGCGAGACCAACTCATTGCAAGCTACCCCCAAGCCAAACATCTAATTCGCTACTTGATCGGTTCTCAGGAGTTCATCCGTAGCGAGCGACGTTGGTGTCTCTGGATTGAAGATTCCAATCTCGAACTGGCCCAATCAATTCCTCCAATAGCTGACAGAATTGCAAGGGTCTATCAGTTCAGAATGGAGTCTTCGGCAAACACTACAAATGGCTATGCGTCCATTCCTCATCAGCTTGCTCAACGTGCGCATAAAGACGGGGTCGCACTAATCCTGCCTCGGGTGAGTTCCGAGCGTCGTGTTTATATCCCATATGGGCTTTTGAACTCCGACTCAATAATCTCCGATTCCGCGATGGGCATCTATAATGCGGAGCCCTGGATTTTCGCCGTCATTTCGAGCCGGATGCACATGGTCTGGGTCCGAGCCGTGGCTGGTCGGTTGAAGTCGGATTACCGCTATTCCTCGTCAATTTGTTACAACAACTTCCCCCTGCCGGTTCTCGACGGTAAGCAGAAGCAATCGATCAATACGGCTTCCGAAGAAGTGCTTAGTGTGCGAGAAAAACACCCCGGCAAAACCATCGCCCAGCTTTACGACCCGGACACCATGCCCGCTGACCTACTCGCCGCTCATCGGGCCTTGGATACCGCAGTAGAGCAATGTTACCGCGCCAAGCCGTTCGCCAACGATGAAGAGCGCTTGGAATATCTCTTTGCGCTCTACGAGCAGATGACCGCCGCCGAAGCTGGCGATCTTTTCGCGTCACCCGAAACACCCAAGGCGAAAGCCAAACCCAAGAAGTCCTAATTCTATGCCCGACCTGATTCACGTCGAATACGCCGCCACTGGGGAAAGCACCTCCACCGACGCGATGGGAATGCGCGAAATGCAGGGCCGTGCTTATGCGGCCCGAGCCTCGCAATACCTGCTCCTTAAAGCCCCGCCCGCTTCCGGCAAATCGAGGGCGCTCATGTTTATCGCTCTCGATAAGCTGCATCATCAAGGGCTGAAGAAGGCCATCATCGCCGTGCCGGAGCGCTCCATCGGTGGTTCCTTCGACAGCACCCCCTTGAGCAAGCACGGGTTTTTCTCGGACTGGACCGTGCCACCGCAGCACAATCTCTGCACCCCTGGAAGCGACCAAGGCAAGGTAGGTGCCTTCAAGGATTTCATGGCTGGCGCTGGCCGCATCCTCATCTGCACCCACGCCACGCTCCGCTTTGCCTTCGAGCACTTGGACTGCACCGCCTTCAATGACTGCCTGCTGGCCGTGGATGAGTTTCACCACGTCTCGGGCAGTGAAGACAGCCGACTCGGCGAACTGGTGCGGGGGATCATGAGCGGCAGCACGGCGCATCTCGTCGCCATGACGGGCAGCTACTTTCGCGGGGACAGCCAACCGGTGTTGCTGCCGGAGGACGAGGCGAAGTTCACCGGCGTGACCTACAACTACTACGAGCAGCTCAACGGCTACGAGCACCTGAAGTCACTCGGCATCGGCTACCATTTCTATCAGGGCCGGTATCTCTCGGCGATTGCCGACGTGCTGAACACGGACAAAAAGACCATCCTGCACATCCCGCACGTCCGCGCCGGTGAGTCCACGAAGGACAAGCATGGCGAGGTGGACACGATTCTCGATCTCATCGGCACGGTGGAGTTCACCGACCCCGCCACGGGTGTGCTGCATGTAAAGCGCAAGACGGACGGCAAGATCATCAAGGTGGCCGACCTCGTGGATGACGATGCCAACCGGCGTGACCGCGTAGTGGGCTACCTGCGCAAGATGGACAAGCCGGGTGACTTGGACCTCATCATCGCGCTGGGCATGGCAAAGGAAGGTTTTGATTGGAAATTCTGCGAGCACGCTCTGACGGTCGGCTATCGTGGGTCGCTCACCGAAGTCATTCAGATTATCGGGCGTTGCACGCGCGACAGCGTGGGCAAGAATCACGCGCAGTTCACCAACCTCATCGCCCAGCCAGATGCCAAAGACACGGACGTGGCGATCTCCGTGAACAACATGCTGAAAGCGATCACCTGCTCGCTGCTTATGGAGCAAGTGTTGGCTCCCGTGATTAAGTTCAAGCCGAAGCAGGATGGTGAAGACACGCCGCCCGGTGAAATCCGCGTGAAGGGGCTCAAAGGTGCGACGACGGAGCGCGTGAAGAAGATCATCGAGCAGGACATCAACGATTTGAAAGCCGCCATCCTCAGTGATGACGCCGTGACCAAGGCCATCACTGGCATCGTGGACGCGGAGGTTCTGAACAAGGTGCTCATCCCCAAAGTGATTGAGACGAAGTATCCGCAGCTCACGAAGGAGGAACAGGAACAGGTGCGCCAGCATGTGGTGGCGGATTCGGTCATCCGTGGAGGTGAAATCGAAGTCGTGGGAGACAAGCGGTTCATCCGAATGGCAGGGCAGTTCATCAACATCGACGACCTTAGCATTGACCTCATCGACTCCATCAACCCGTTCCAGCGTGCCTATGAAATCCTGTCCAAGGACGTGAATGCGCCGACGCTGAAGGTGATTCAGGATTGTATCGCCGCCACCCGCATCCAGATGACGGACGAGGAGGTGATTCTCCTTTTCCCGAAAGTGAAGGCATTTGTCCAGGAGAAGGGACGGCAGCCGAACATCAACGCACTCGACCCGTTTGAGCAGCGAATGGCGCTGGCTCTCATCTTCGTCCAGAAACTCCGCCAGCAACGCGGCAAGTGACCCATGACTGACGAGGAACTCGACAAGCTGATCGCTGCGGACGAGCTGGGTCTCACAAAGCCCAAGCCCAAACGCACACCTCAAACGAGCGAAGAAGAACGGCTGCTGGAGGGGTTTCAGGAACTCTTGCTCTTCGTGGAAGCAACAGGAGCCGCACCCGTGGAGCGTGGGGCCGGAATGAACGAACGCCTGCTGTTCACGCGGCTGAATGCCATTCGGCAAAATCCCACGCAGTGCGAACGCTTGCTGCCTTTCGATTCCTATGGGCTGCTGAAAGGGGAGATTGTCACGCCGGCAAAGGAGCCGCCGCTACCCGCGACGATTGATGACATCTTGGACGATGCATTTCTCGACAGCCTCGAAACGGGTGTGCCGGACATTTTCACCATCAAGCATATCCCGCTCGCGAAAGACATCGAAGCCCCGGACTACGTGGCGCAGCGCAAGCCCTGCAAAGATTTCGCAGTGTTTGAGGAGCAGTTCCAAGACTGCCAGAAAGAACTCAAGGCCGAAAATCGGCGGCTTCTCCGCTTCGCGAACGAGCAACAGATTGAGGTCGGCAAATTCTATGTCCTCCGTGGTATCCTTCTCTTGGTTACTGAGGTCGGCGAGCGCGTAGAGAAGAACGGAAAGTGGAATGCTCGGCTTCGCTGCATCTTCGAGAACGGCACTGAATCCGACATGCTCCTGCGTTCTCTCGCCAGCGAGCTTTACAAGGATGGCCGCCGGGTCACCGAGATGGATGAAAAAGCGCTGGCTGCAATGCTGGTGAACGATGACGACAAAGCCGCTGGATTCATCTACGTGCTGCGCTCGCTGAGCGAGCATCCAGAAATCAAAGCGGTTCCTAATCTCTACAAAATTGGTCTCGCTCGGCGAAGCATCGAAACGCGCATCCAGAATGCTGCTAACGAGCCAACCTACCTGATGGCCCCCGTGTCATTGGTCAGCACATTTGAGTGCTACAACGTGAATTTGCCAAAACTGGAGAATTTGCTCCACCGTTTCTTCGACCACGTCGCTGCGAAAGTGCAGGTGACAGACGCACAAGGAAACTACCACACGCCGAAGGAATGGTTCAGCGTGCCGATTGAGACCATCGAGACAGCGGTGCGGTTGCTCATTTCCGGCGAGATTGTGAACTATCGCTACGACGCAACCACCGGGCGGGTTTTACTGAACGGTTAGCCTTTTTTCAATCTGCTGATACAAACTGCGGCCCGAGTGGGACGTGGAGACACTGAAAGTCGTCATGACCGGCAGCGCCGAAGATGGTCCGGACTGGCAACCGCACATCCGCAACAAGGACAAGCGCCGTAAGTTGGCCAACCGGTTCAAGGATAGTCGCGACCCCTTCCGCATCGTGATCGTGCGGGACAATGTGGCTCACGGGGTTTGACGCTCCGTGTTTGCACACGATGTATGCCGACAAGCCGATGCAGGGCCACGGACTCATGCAGGCCATTGCCCGCGTTAATCGGGTTTTCCGGGATAAACCGGGTGGACTCGTCGTGGATTATCTTGGACTGGCAGATCAACTTAAAAACGCGCTCGCGACTTATACCTTAAGCGGTGGCCGCGGCAGTCCCACTTACGATGCACGACAAGCCATTGCGGTGATGCTGGAAAAACATGACGTCGCGTGCGATCTGATGCATGGATTCAACTGGGCCAAGTGGACAATAGGCACCGCTGGCGAACAGCTTGCGCTGATCCCGGCAGGCCAGCAACACGTCCTCGAACAGGATGACGGCAAAAAACGCTTCGTGCAGGTCGTGCTGGAACTATCCCGAGCGTTCGCGTTGTGTGCGGCGAGCGATGAGGCAACAGCGATTCGAGACGACATTTCATTTTTCCAGGCAATCCAGGCGGCGCTGAGCAAGCAGGATACCGGGAACCGGAAGTCGCCGGATCAAATCGACGCGGCCGTGAGGCAGCTCGTCTCCAAAGCCATTACGACCAATGGGCAGGTGATCGACGTCTTAACGGCGGCGGGTCTCGCGAAACCCGACATCGGCATCCTGTCCGATCAGTTCCTCGCCGAGGTGCGCGGGCTTAAGCATAAGAACGTCGCTGCCGAGTTACTGGAGAAGCTGCTAAAGGACGAACTGAAGGTCCGCTCGAAACGGAACTTAGTGCAGTCTCAGTTGTTTTCCGAAAAGCTTAAAATGAGCCTCAACGCTTATCACAACCGAGCCATCTCGACGGTCGAGTTCATCGACGAACTGATTAAGATGGCCAAAGGAGGTCACCGCGGCCGACAAGCGGGGCGAAGACTTGGGCCTCAGCGACGAGGAGATTGCCTTTTACGACGCACTCGCCGCCAACGAAAGCGCCAAGGAAGTCATGGGAGACGAACAGCTCCGGATGATCGCAACGGCGTTAGTTGCCCAAGTCCGCAAGAGCGTGACCATAGACTGGACCTTGCGGGAAGGCGCCCAGGCGAAGATTCGCGTCATGGTGAAGCGAATCCTTAATCGATTCGGTTACCCGCCAGACCTACAGGATGCCGCCGATCAGGTAGTCTTGGCTCAAGCCAAGCTCCTCTGCGCCGATTGGGCGGCGTGAGTAATCACAGCTCATAATATCCTATGTCCGGTGCGTAAAAGGTCGGGGAACAAATCCCCCCCCCCCAACGAGGCTTAACCGGCGGGGGGGGGCGCAGAAACTCCTAACAATGGGGAAATCCCTGTCTCTGCCGTCACTACCGATTACGTAGGTGGCAAAGCAGAGCGTGGGCCTCCTCGCAAGTTAACCCGTATGCGCTAGCTTCCTTGTAGTTGATCAAGGCCGGGCGACCGGTCGCCATAATGCGATCCGCTCGAATCTGCCGTCGAACGAATTCTTGGCCACGAGAGATCAGGAATGCGAACTCTTCCACCGATACCAGAGGGTGGGTGTGTGGTGGAGTGGGCTGTCTGGAGGGGGATGATGAACTCATCCGAGCGGGTAACAACGGCGTAAACGAACCCTCATATAATAGGTATGCCGGATCGCCTTGTTACCGGGGTCCATGTCCCCTGTTAAATCGATAAACAATCCTTCCGGCCTCGGCACGAGGTCCGGCAATCCAAACTTGACACCCTATTATATGATGGTGTTTTGTCCCAAGCGTGGCAGAAGATCACGAGGTTTCTTATTCGGTGGCAGTAGAAAAAATGAGCTGTCTCATGTTGAAACTGATATCCAAATACGAGCGTTTGGAGGTTTCAAAAAAGAACCCCAAAAACAGTTCACGCACACTACATGCCCGTATCATCGCTCTTGTCAGAAGCCGAGGACGGATTTCTCCACGGGAACTTCGCGCCCGTTTGGGATGCTCCCCAATGACGCTGACAAGAACCTTGTCGGATTTGATACGAGAGGAACACCTCCAAGCTCATGGAGAAACTCGACGTCGCACCTATTCTCTAAAATCAACTCTATCAGAGTGACGGAAACAGAGCGATTCACCATCTTAAGTGCATCTCATTCCGGAGGTGCGAAATGAAGGAACGACTTCAAGTGAGCGCGTTTCGACTCACCGCAGATCAGACGAGCGGTTTAACAAGAGTTCTAACATACGATCGAGTATCTACATATAGACAGGTTGGATCAGAAGAGGATCTTGACAGTCTTAAGAAGCAGGATGCTGCATCCCAGTGTTTCATAGAAGGTAAAGCTGAGAGCGAGGGTTGGGATTTAGTTGGACGCGTAACGGATGAAGCTAAATCGGGTGACGACCCTAAACGAAAAGGAATAAACGATATACTAATTCTCGCTAGGCTGCGTTTGTTTAACATCCTTGTTGTGTTTGCGCAAGATCGACTTGCCCGCGATTGGGCTACGATTAAGGCGGTAATCGAAGAATTGGAACGATATGATGTCCAAGTTTATACAGCAAGCGGCGCCAGAATTACGCTGTCATCTCTCGAAGGCACCATTCATGCAATGACAATGGCGTTGATAACTGAAATGACACTTGCCACTGTCAGGTTCGGAAAAACAAAAGATACCGCAAATACAATTTCGGCCGGACACTGGTTGGGGGGGCGGACACCGATGGGATTTAAGGCTGTAGTTATTGAAGGCCGTAAAAAGAGAAAGAAAGACTTACATCACTGCCCAATAAACGGACCTATATGGATCGACATACTTGATCGTTTAGCAATTGGTGAACGAGCTGGCGACATATTGGAATATGCTAGAAAAAAAGGTTATCGCACTCCTTCAATAATAAAGGCCGTGGACGGTGTTTCAATTGAAAATGGTAACAAACCTATAGAAGTGAAGCACATAGAGAGTGTATTAAAAAACCCAATTTACGGGGGGTATTTGCAATTAAAAAAATACAAAAAAGCCGTAGCGAGTAGCGGGCAAGGAATACCGCCCCCAAAACGATTCTTAAGTGATGACATCGCATTGTATGAGTTCCACGGGAAAGGCCTTGTTCCCTTTGAGAAGTGGGAGAAAGGACGATTGAATTACTACGGTAGAAATCGCAGTTATCGTAAACCACGCAAGGCAGATACTGAGGGGAAATTCTTGCTTCAGGGTATTGCCAAATGCGGTTGCTGTAAACGAACCATGACTACTCGTGGAACGAATGGAACACGAAGCTATGTATGCATGAACCATTACCAGGCATATAAATATAATAAAATATCCCAAAAGTGCTTACTAAAGGGTCTCCCTGCAAGCGTCGCTGAAGCCGCTGTATTGCGCTTGTTTTCAAAAATAGTAACGCACTCGGATATAATCACTAAAGTGGTCACAGCTAGTGAACCTGCGAAACCTGATACTGTTAATCATGCGGCCATAATCCGAGCTGACTTAAAAGGCAAACATCTTGAAACTGAACGCTTAGTCGATGCACTTATTGCTGATCCGGAAAGGGTCGCGCGAAAAGTAATCGAAGCCAAATTAAACGAACTATCGCGAGAAATCAATCTCCTGGATTCACAACTGGACGATGTGCTATCCGCGGATCCTGATTGCGCAAGAAGCCGAAATCGGATAATCAATATAGCTAGAAGTATATTTATAGAGCATGATAAGCATCGAGAGCTTGCACGCCAAGAAATCAAAGCACTCCTGCAAGCAGCTCTCGCTGGAGTTATATTTAATCTAGGCAAAACTGAAAAATCTAGCTCCACTCGTATTGTCATTGTTCAATTGAGCCTAAAGTATGATCAACTAGGTAGGGACAGTGGAGTAAAAATTCCCGTAGTCATGAAAATAGAAACAAAGCCAAGATCCCGCACTTTCAAAATTATCGAACCGTTTACGGAAACTTGTTCAGCAAATGATGTAATTAGTATTAAGTCCGTCGCGACGACTCCAATTATGGCTTTTCAATTACTTGATGAATACGAAGATGAGCTGAACAATATGCGGCGGTGCGATCTAGCAAAAAAATTGGGGAGGACGCGTTCACATATCACCCAAGTGCTTGAACTGAAATTGATACCCAGAGGAGTGCGGAAACAAATCGAAAGGGCCCCCGCATGTAGTCAACATATATTCACGCAAAACAGGCTCAGGCAACTCGCTAAACTCCTTCCTGAGGAGATGGAACGTAAAGTCGGTAATTGGTTATCAGGAGCCAATTGAAACGCGTATGTGATCAATGACATGAGCATGTTCAAGAGACGTCCATCCCCTGCCCTACTCCCAATCCCCAAATGGCTTGGGCGCACTCAGGGATAAGAACGGCCTCTTTGCGCCAAGCTCACTTCGAGACGACGAAGGTCTCTCTAAAACTGTTAATCGTCCATGAAGTTTAAGCACCCCGCCGAGTGCCCCCTATCGGGGGATTACCCACTGCGGATTTAATTATCCATACCGTCACCATTGGGATTTCCCAATGGTGACGTTTTCATTTCAACTTGTCTTGGTGATGGAGGTCGCTGTCGGCGCCGCTAGCGGCACCTTGATTCCCTTGCTGTGGTGCAACAGCGGGAAGTTGATCATCGTGATTTCAGTATAGAGCACGCCGCGCAAGTGTCCTGGTGTCATTCTCGCCAACTGCATCGCCGCCTCCTCCCGACTCAGGACCGACGACAGCCTCTGCTTCGGCCGCGCTCGTTCAAAATCGATCCTGCCCTCATTTAACTTCAACCCCTGCCCCAAGAAAAACACCAAGGCTGAGGACCTGCTTTTGGGTCGACGGCATCACCCGCAACTCCACGGCCAACTTCGCGGGAACCTCCTCAAAGTCACTCGCCTCCGCCACCCACGGATGACGCGGCGCCAGAAACTCCGCAAACCGATTCGCCTACGCCCAACAGGTTTGCCTTGCGGAGGTTTTCGCCCTAGATCCTAAGCCGTTTACGATGTTCCTGCTGCGTCCCGCCGAAGCTTTGGCGAAGAGAGACACGTGGTCCCGCGAGTTTGCCTACGGCTTCTTTCAGACCCAGCCTCACGGCTAGGCCCTTGCCCTCGGCTTGTGCTTTTGAGAGGGCTTAAGCCTCACCAGTCGATGCCCATGCTAGGCATATTCCAGCCGCCGGAGCCAACCGAGGACCACCACTCCGCGTCGGCGCTCGCGGCTCAGTTAAATCGATGGGCATACAATCAATCCTTACGTAGAAAGTTTCCATGCCGATAGGTATCGTATTGCAGCCATGCTCGGGCATCGGCGAAGGCGTGATAGATTCCTTCGGTAAGACGGTGGACTTCCAATTATCCTCCGTCCCCCCCACCAACCAGCCGGCATGCAGGTCCCTCCTCCAATTCCTCCTGCGACTTAAACCTACAGGGGGGTGGGTAAATTCTTAACGGGAGTTAGTGGGGTAGTTTTACACGAGCGTTGTTAAGGCATACTTACATGCCGAAGCCGCAACCAATGAAATCGACGACGTCATTGCCGAGATCTACGACGAGATCGGACTGGCCACCGACGCATCCTTTCCCGCCGATCTCGAAGAGAACTGACCAAACCCACCGGGAGTTAGCCTCTCCACCCTTGAAGGCGGAGGCTCTGGCGACCGCACGCATGATCCTCGACTTCGTTATCCGATTCCCCTTCAAGCTCAAAATCAGTATTCGCGCCATGGCCCCCCAGGGTCACCAAACTCGGAGTCTACGGTGTTATGCCCAATCCGAGAATAGTGTTCAAAATCGCTTGTTGCACGCCCAATACTCGACTGAGCAACAACCGCATAACGGCAGCGTAAGGAGAATTATCCATTGAAAGCGTCGGGGCATTGAGTTCGGCGCCAACCAAATTTCGCCCCCCCCCTTGTCGATTTGTGTTCACGGCTGATCGGTCGTCGGTTTCAACTGCCAGTTGTGAACGAGAAAGAAACATCACCAGAAAACGATCCCGAATTTCCGTTCCCGACCATGGAAGTTTTAGCGAGGAACTTGAGGAAACTGAGGAAGCTCCGTGGATTGACTCAAAAGATGACAGCGGAACGTGCAGGCTTGCCGCTGACTCATTACCAAGATCTTGAGCTCGAACGCAGGTCGAATGTAACAGTTGCGACACTTGAGAAGATCGCACGAGCATTTGGACTCAACACTTGGCGATTGATTCTAACTGCCACGATCAAGCGCCCCCCGAGCTCGGCGGAGCTTTGAGTTAAACACCTACCCGAATCTTTCGAGGGGAAACGCCTTCCGGATTAGGGTTATTCGCCATTCGTTGTTTAACTTATGGTTATGAGGTGACACGCATACTGCTTTCATATAAGGGGTTGCGTGAACTCAGGTAAAAGTTAAATACTTTATCGCTAATCACCAACCTGAGCATGCCTTACACCAGTTTATAGGATAATGGTGCGATAGAATTGCCGGTCTTCATAGGGGAGCGCCAGGGATGCGTGTTTAACCGCCTCGCTAGCTATTCTCAGAAATCAGAATCAATTTCGCACCATTCGCACCACGGCGATCGGCTGAGTCCCTTTCCTATCCCGATGGTGGGCTCCGTCGTGCTTGTAGTGACACAGGACCCACACTTGGTCTGGGGGGACTGTTGGAGCGTGGTGAACTGCAACCACATGCTTTCCGATACTGCGCTACAGACGGCGGCGCGCCTTAATCCCACGGATCCCCCCTTCGTTTTTACCGAGCGGGCACACCGTCATTTGTTCGTCGCCAGGCCTTGAGCACGCAACCTTACTAGGAAGGGAGGGCACACTGCGCTAAGAGGCCACGGAGGTCGGATCACGTAATGGTTGGTGGGAGATATAGGTTGCGGGGCGCAAGTGGTTGGACTCGAACAAAGGCCGGGCCGTCAAGTAATACGCTGTATGTAAGTCACTGTGGGGGCCGTTCATGCCCGATGTGGCGTAGCAAAGGAAACGACTCAATGAGCATGATTTTGGTGAAAAACGACAGCCGCGCGGATGCCAAACCGCTTCAGATCGAGGGCGTAATCGAATCGATAAAAATGGAAATTTGCCCGAATCGCTTCAACTAATCCGACGCGCCATCTTCGGCGCGCGGGAGCCTCGCGAAGTCGGTCAGCTCGACCCCGACTGGAATTTTCCGCCGGCTTCTTCAACAGACGCACGGACGATTTGGTGAAGCGCGCTGAGGAACTCCCGGGCGGGCTGTGTCATGGCAGAGTTAATGATAGGGGCGGCCTCTTCGTAGATTCGCTCAATGGTGTCGGCGCGTCTGAAACTCGACCGCGCCCCGGAAAAATCGAAGGCGGTTGACCAATCTAGTCGATGTGATTCGGAGATGCGATTTTCCGCCAATTCGTGAAGCGCGCTAAATACTGTGGAACGAATACCGCTCAATGCCGCATTGCGTTCCTCTTGATCCGATGGCGATCCGGTCCAGTCGGTTGGATTGTCCAACCACTTCGAGATATTTTCCTGAAGACGACTGACGAGATCTGCCACGGGTCGCATAGAATCGTATTCATTGCTCCACGCGTTGGCGAATCGGCGAGCTAGGGCTTTGATTCGAGTCCAGTGCTCCTTCTCGACACCATCACGGTAGGCGAGTCCTAATCGAGCACGCCATGGCTCCAAAAAGCCCTCAACCGCATCGCGTAGCGCGGTTTCGAGCCCCTCTGGGCTATAGACTGGAGCGATCTCAACGGGATTCGCAGGTTTAGCGGATGCCTGTAGCACTTCCAATAGTCGCTTGAGCTGTGAAACTACTCCTGAGGGAATTCTGCTCATCTCCTTATTAAGTGCGCCGAGGAAGAAGGAGTTGGACTCAATCTGTTCCTCCAGCATCGCAGCGACTGGCGCACCCACCGCTTGTCGCAGGGAGTTGATCGCGTTTCGCACAGAATCCATTACGTGTTCCTGCCGAAGCCGGTGGCTCCCGAGATTCGCTCCTTTAACTTGATCGAAATGGGTGAACGCGAGAGCCAGTTTGCCGGCGTGACCACTGTTGCCAATCGCCCGTAGTAATTCCAGCGGGGCGCTTTGCATAGGCTGTTCTGCGTTGTCCACCACTAGGATAACGTCCACGTCACTGAAGCGCCGAGTCACTTTTGTTGAGATGCTAGAGGCGGCCTTTGCAGTGTGCCCGATTCCCTCTCCATCAATAATGACAAGCTTAGGTGCCACTTGCAGATCCAAGTGTGCAGGAAGTAACGGGCCTCGCACTCGAAGCCCGTCCACCAATGGGGTCAGTAATCGACCGAATTGTTGATGATGGTTGCTGGAGAACCAGCGGATCTGTCGTAGAAACTGCTCACGCGAGCCAGCCTCGAAGGTCCACATGACTGGCCAGCCGGTAGG
>Ga0075118_10001546_pt1 | contig 16094 bp, 9 predicted proteins | sample AntAceMetag02UKE_FD_69794 | JGI IMG/M metagenome (GOLD analysis project Ga0075118, IMG submission 69794) | Saline lake microbial communities from Ace Lake, Antarctica - Antarctic Ace Lake Metagenome 02UKE | ecosystem: Environmental > Aquatic > Non-marine Saline and Alkaline > Saline | place...
GAAAGCACGGATGGAATCAATTGGACGAAACCCAATCTCGGCCAAATCGAAGTGCACGGCAGTAAGGAAAATAATGGCATCGCCTTACCTGATGAAGTGATTGAAGGCGTGCACGTGATTTTGGATGAGGACGACCCTGATCCCTCGCGCCGCTACAAGATGGTTTACAATCCGCACAATGGAGAGACCTGGGTGATCCGCACGGCGACCAGCGCCGACGGTATTCATTGGCAGGCAGCGGAAGATTTTGGTATCGACCAATTTTTGGAAACAGCCGGGGTGTATAAATATAATGATCTCTATGTCGTCCACGGCCAGCGGCTCACGTTCAGCGATGGAGGCCATTTGAGTGGGCGTCAGGGACGAGCGATTCTCTCCACTGATTTTGATCATTGGCTACCGGGCGATACGGGAGCGTTTCTCTTGGATGAGCCCGCCAAACCTGAAGATCGCGGTCACACGAAACCCTACGATCAGGTGCATTTGGGAGTCGGAGCGCAGAGCTTTGGCAACGTGGCCGTCGGCTTTTATGGACTGTGGCACAACACCCCCGGCGATGAAGATTCGCAGAAGCGCTGGGGTTGGTTTGGCTATGGAAAAATCTCCTGCGATCTGGGCCTCGTGATCAGCAACGATGGCATGCACTTTCGCGAACCGGATAAGGGGAGAGCTTATATCTCTCGATTCGATTCACCCGCGACACCCATGCCGGGAAAGAACTATCCCACGGTGCTCACGCAGTCGGGCAATGGTATTCTCAATGTGGGGGATAAAACCCTGATCTATTTCGGTCGCTGGCTAAACGCCGAATACAATCAGGGCTACCGGGGCGAAGTCGCGATGGCGACCCTTCCGCGTGATCGTTGGGGTGCGCTTGGGCTCTATCCGACCAAGCCCCGCAGCGACGAACCGTTAATCAGCGGCTCGGTCTGGTCTGCCCCGGTCACGCTACCTGCGGAAGGCTGCGAAGTGTTTCTAAATGCCGATGGCGTCAGCAATTTGTCGGTAGAAATATCAGACTCGAAATTTCGTTTGCTCGAGGAGTATTCCGGTGAAGCGAGTGGTAAGTCCGATGCGCCGGATGGTTTGGATTGTCCCGTCGCATTTGGGGCGGGTGACCTCAGCGCACTCGCGGGCCAAACGGTGCGCTTAAAAATCAATTTTGAAAAAGACGATGACGTCGATCCGCGGCTATTTGCCGTCTATCTCCGAACACCCTGAACCGCTGGGTATGCCAGCCTCTGCGTATGATCTCTTCATCCTCCCTCAAGTTAAAATACTTCATCGGGTTGATGGGGTGTTGTTTGGCATTTAGTCATCAAGGCATGGCGGCAGAAAAAGAAATGCCTTATGGCACTTTGGCTTTAGAACCCGGTGAACGGCAGCTCTTGCTCGACGATTATATTATCGGGGATCTGCATCGCCTTAGTCGGGTCATTCACTCGCCTACGAAATATGCCGGAAACCCTGTCGTTCGTGCTGATGTGCGGACGGATGGAAATGCGATCCAAACTCGCGATGCCCCCAGTTGGGATGAAAAGGAGCAGGTTTGGAAACTGTGGTATATCCGCTTTGGGGAAGACGGCAATGGAGCGGGTGGTTCCGGCTACGCGACCTCGAAAGATGGGATTCATTGGGAAAAGCCAGTCGTCGGCGTGGTCGAGGCTTATGGTAATCGCCAAAATAATATGGTAATGGTGGAAGGCGATCCGACGGCGTTTACTCAACATGTCTTTATTGATCCTCACGCACCGGCGGAGAGTCGGTATCGGGGGATGATTGGCCCTCGTGGTCGTCAGCCGATTGTGTCGGCCGATGGATTTACTTTCCGAAAACTCGATGTCCCTCCGATCCCAAGTCAGGACGAATCGCACATCAATTGGGATGAATCTTCCCAACAGTATGTGATGACCGTAAAACATGACGGCCCCTACGGCCGGTCGGTTTATCTCACGCTGAGCGATGATTTTGAAACCTGGTCGAAACCGGAATTGATTTATCATGCGGATGCTCAGGATCAGATCCTCGGAGCACGCTATTTGCAGGAAGTCGCGGCCAATCCCAAGCTGTGGCGGCCGACGATCAATCGACCTCAAGAGTATAACGTGGAGATCTACAACATGCCGGTCTTTCGCTACGAGGGACTCTACATCGGATTGCCCACCTATTTTGAAAGTAGTGGACGCATCCCGAAACCTCGCGGCAATCAGGATGGGATCAGTTCTCCCAAACTGGTCAGCAGTCGTGATCTGCATTCATGGACACGAGTGGGGGATCGCGCGCATTTCATTCCCATTTCCGAATGGGGAGGAGAGTCTCTTGATACCGGACAGATCTTGGCCACATCGCATCCGATCCGAAGGGGAGATGAGCTGTGGTTTTACTACACGGGCATCGATGTTCGTCATCGTCCCAACGTGCCCGTCGTAATTGACGAATATCGGGGTGGAATCCATCTGGCGAAATTGCGATTGGATGGTTTTGTTTCGATGCGTGGTGACGAAGCGGGTGGGTTTTTCGATACGCGGCCGGTCCAGTTGAAGGGGAATCGATTGTTCATTAACGGAGTCTCTGAAGGCGGGCAAATTACCGCTGAGATTGTGGACCGCGAAGGTCGTTCTGCGTTACCCGGTTGGAGTAAGGACGACTGCGCTCTTGTAACCGGAGATCATCTGCGCGCGGAGCTCAAATGGGAGGGGCGCGACCTATCCGAATTGGCCGGCCAACAGGTGCGGATTCGTTTCCATCTCAACAGTGCTGATCTCTATTCGTTTTGGATAGAGGATTGAAAATGATGATTTTGCGTTGGCATAGAATCGGTCTGGTTGTGGGGCTTATCGGTATCGTGTTTGGCCCGACTCAAGCAGAGGTAGCTGAAGCCCACACCTGCGATATTCTGACGATTACGCCGTTTCAAACGGCGGCTTATGTGGAAAATAAAGAGGCGGCGGCCCTCCTAGATAATCTCGCGGAATTCTCCACCAAGTTGCTCAAATGGGAGGACACGCTCCGCGGCCCGGTAGTCGCAGCCGACAGCCTGGTGAAGGCAGGGTATGTTCCGTCTTACTATGCGTGGCGCGGAGATGAAGTAGAGGCGGCTGATCTTTCCTTAGAGAACATCGCGGCCAAAGTGGGTGAGGGGTTTCGGCAGCTGCAAAGTCCCCGGATTGTGCGGTTGGATATCGGGGAGACGATTGAGTTAACCACGCTGCGCCCCGTCGACGTGGTCGCGGGAAAAAGCGCGGCAATTCCTATGGTCGTGACCAATAATCGAGAGACTGAAATCGAACTGGTTTTGAAAAACCAAAACGTGTTGACCACCGTGACTTTGAAGCCGCAGCAAACGACGGGATTCTGGTTGGCGTTAGATGGAGCGATTGAGAGAGACGAGTGCTTGATCACGGCGGAGGTGGGCGGGCGTTTGCAGGAGTTGAAAATTCCAGTGCAGCATCATCAGTCGGGTCTGCTTCGGATCAAGGTGCTCGATGAACGAGGTGAGCCGACCTCGGCTCGAATCTATTTAACGGCGGCTGATCGCCGGGCCTATGCGCCCGAGGGCGTGATGCAGCGCATGATTTTGGCTGATCGCAAACAGGCGGCGCCGGGTGATTGCTACTTTCACACGGCGGGTTCGATTGAGCTGTTACTTCCTGCGGGCGAGACTCGGATCGAAGTAGTCAAGGGCATGGAATATCTGCCAATGAAAAAGGCGGTGACGATTGCATCCGATGGGGCGACTGAGATCGAAATCAAACTTTCCCGAATCGCCGATCTGGCGGCAGAGGGCTGGTATTCAGGAGATGTGCATGTGCACGGAAATCTCTTTGCTCAAGATGTGATCCGTCCACGCGACGTGCTCGCGGTTGCCAAGGCCGAAGACCTCAATGTGATCAATATTCTTCCCTGCAACGATCCACGGACAGCCACGATCAGCGATTTACAATATTTCACCGGCGGACCTGATCCCGTTTCGGAGGATCGCCACATTGTTTATTACAATGAGGAGATGCGGAACGATCTCTATGGGCATGTGGGGTTTCTGAATCTGAAAACATTCGTCGAGCCGGCTTACTTCGGGTGGCCGCATTCGCCTTTCCCCTACGATCATCCGGGCAATTATCCGCAAGCCGCTGCGGCGAAAGAGCAGGGTGCTTTCGTCACTTATGTTCATCCCGGACTTCCGAGCGAATTCCCGGTCGATATTGCGCTAGGACTGGCTGATACGATCGATGTGATGAGCCAGAATGATGAGCGGATTACGACTCCGCTTTGGTATCGTTTGCTCAATTGTGGCTTTAGGTGCCCCGCTTCTGCCGGCACGGATTCGTTCTTAAATATTCCCTACCACCTGATCCCCGGAGCAGGGCGAGTTTACGTAAAAACGGAAGCAGAGTTTAACTACGAAAACTGGATTCAGGCATTTAAGCAGGGGCGCACGTTTGTGACCAATGGGCCTTTGCTCCAGTTTACCTTTAATGGGGCCGATCCGGGGCAGGAGTTTATCGCGGCACGCGGTGAGACCTTCGAGATGGAGATATTGGGCCTGGCTCAATCGATCGTGCCGATGGTGTCGGTGGAGATCGTGGTCAATGGTGAGGTGGTGCGCCGGATCGAAGCGGGGACGGATCCATATTTGATCCCGGTCAAAGAGACGCTGATTTTAAGCAAAAGCTCATGGGTGGCTGTGCGCACGATTGGTCCGGGGCATCGATTGGTCACGAATGATCAGGATGTTTATGCGCATACATCTCCCGTTTATCTGACGGTGGATGACCTCCCCGTGTCATCACCCGAGGATGCCCGCTTCTTTATCGAGCAGATCGATGTCCTGATTTCGAAAATGGATGCGCAGGGTAATTTTCGGGATGAAGCCCAACGAAACGAAATTGTGACTCGATTCCGCGATGCTCAGGTGATTTACCGCGCGATGGGCGTAGGACACGTGGATTAATCAGAATTGGAGGGGCTTTTGCGTTGTATACACACGTATTTTGTTCAGGTTTTCGATTCAACTAGGTCACCCCTGCCTGCCTAGACCGTTCTTGGCCTAGGTTAACCCCATTTTACCCCATTCACTTATGATTTTTCGTCATATGCGCGTTGTTTTGACGGATGCATTGTTCGCAACCGCTCTGCTTCCTTCTGTCCTCCCGGCCCTCAGATCGGTTGGGAATGACCGGCAGTTCTTCTTCGGTCATCAGTTCGGCAGAGGTGGGATTGTCACAATTCCTGCTGGGTCTCTTTCTTCAGACTGATGCGTGCAATCGATATAGCTGTAGTGTTGATCTACCTGACCATCGTGGTGGCGGTGGGGATTGCTTCACGGGGAAAGAAAAAATCGGCAGATGAGTATTTTACCGCCCATGGATTGTTTAGCGGTAAATTGGGCACGTTGCTTGTGGGGCTCAGTATCGCGGCGACGTTCTTCAGCGGGATTAGTCTCATCGTTTACATCAGCTCGGCCTACAGTGGCGGCATCCAGATTGCGATTGGTATCATCGCGTTGCCGGTTTCTTGGGTGGTGCTCCAATTTTGGTTTTTACCGAGATATTTGGCAGGGCAATGGAAGCATCCCTACGACATCATTGAGAAACGATTTGGTAATGCCGTGCGGTTAACGCTCTCGGCGATGTTCGCTTTGATGCGGATCGGATGGATGGGGGTGCTAGTCTATGCCCCGGCTATGGTGATCATGGGAACGGCTGGGCTATCCGACGGTTGGTTCTGGCCGATCGTGCTGATGATCGGCCTCTCATCCACGGTCTACACCGTAATCGGGGGGATTCGCAGTGTGATTATCACCGACGCGATTCAATTCGTCATTGTCTCGATGGGGATGCTTTTCATCGCCGTGTTTATTTGGTCGAGATTGGACATCTCTACGGTCGAAATGATCAAAGAGCTGGATCAGGCCAATCGCCTGGAGCTCTTTAATTTCTCCTTCGATCCCACCATTACCTTTACGTTTTGGGCGATCTTGATCGGTGGTGGCGTGAGCAATATTTCGGCCTATCTTTCCGACCAGATGGCGCTCCAGCGTTATCTGACTGCGGATTCCCCCAAAGAGGCGACGCGATCATTCCTCATCAATATCATTGGGGCGGTCGGCGTGGTTCTGACTTTAGTTAGCGTCGGTCTGTTGCTGTGGCTGTGGTATCAGCATCACCCCGATCCGAATATCCCGACGGAGCCAGACAAGGTCATTTCCTATTTCATTGCGCAGGAATTACCCGTGGGGATCTCCGGGCTGCTCATCGCGGCGATTCTCGCGGCTACCATGAGTAGCATGACGAGTGGGGTAAACGCGTTGGCGGGTGCCTTCACCAACGATTGGATGGCGCGGTTTGGTCGCAAACGCACCGCCGAGGAAACTTATCGCATGAGTAAATGGGCCAGTATGGCGATTGGTATTTTTGCCACTGCCATGGCGGGATTGATTGAACAGATGGGCACGATCCTTAACGCGAATCATATCGTGATGGGCGTTTTTCTCGGACCGATGCTCACGTGCATGATTTTAGCGATTACGAAAATTCGCGTCTCCGGTGGCATCGTCCTTTTGGGCATGGTCTGCGGAGTCTTGGTCGGCGGGGTCGTCGCCTTTTCTTCGGCATCAGGAATGTGGGTTTCGCCGACTGCCTTTGCTGTCTCGATGTTGGTGCCACTCTTGATGGCGTTGTTCTTCCGGCAATCCGTGCCGAAAGAGACGTAAGATGAAACGACCACTGCATGGTATTTCAATCTGAGTGATGCCGCTTTTTTGCCTTCCGATTTAAGTAAAACCTCAACCTCACATGTTATGAAAGCCCGCCTCCTCCTCACCTTTTTTGTAGTCGCCGGTGCCTGTATCGGTAAGCCGCTTGATATTGGCAACCGTTGGGAGCTGATGGTTGATCGCTACCTGATCGATTCGATGGATGGCACCACGTTGAAACTGCATCATCCTCAACGCGAAGGCGTGGCGATACCCTTCAATGATGAATGGGATCGCGATGCCTCCGGCTACGCCACCGTGATCAATGATAACGGATTGCTGCGCATGTATTATCGGGGTGGGCCCAGAGACAGTAGTGCAGGCAAGGCCGAAGGTTCCACGTCCTACTTCTGCTATGCGGAAAGCAAGGATGGGATTACGTGGGTGAAGCCCAAACTGGGACTGGTCGAATATGAGGGATCGAAAGAAAACAACATCCTGCTCGCTCCGGCTCCGCGCGAAGATCCCTTCACTCAAAGCCTCAGTCCATTTCTGGATACTCGTGAAGGTGTCCCGGCTGACGAACGCTACAAAGCGATCGGCGGTCAATGGCCTCAGGGGCTCTATGTGCTCGTCTCACCGGATGGAATTAATTGGAAAAAATGGCGCGACGAACCGGTTTTTAAGAATGGCGCCTTCGATTCTCAAAATGTCGGCTTCTGGTCGGAGGCCGAGCAACTCTATGTGCTTTATTTTCGGGTTTTCACCGGTTGGACAGATTACTCGGTGAAAGATTTTGGGATTTCCGGCTACCGCAGCATTAGCCGCACGACCTCGAAGGATTTGATCAACTGGTCGGAGCCGGAACGTATGAGCTTCGGCAACACTCCGTTGGAACATCTCTACACCAATCATACTCGTCCCTATTTTCGTGCACCGCATATCTACATTGCGACACCGGTGCGATTTGTGCCCGGTCGGCGATTTCTGACCGACGAACAATTGGCGGAGCAAAAGGTCGGCGCGGGCTTTCTCGCCATCACGGGGCATTCGCATGATATCCCGAACGAAGTCTCCGACACGATTCTGATGACCAGTCGCGGTGGCTCGCGTTATGATCGCACCTTCATGGAATCGTTTGTGCGTCCGGGATTGGATAAAGGGAATTGGGTTTCCCGGAATGGCTTTCCGGCCACGGGCTTTGTGCAAACCGGACCGGCGGAGATGTCGATTTACGTTGGTCAAAACTATGTGCAACCCACCGCGCATCTCGCGCGGTATTCGATGCGGCTCGATGGCTTTGGCTCACTGAGTGCGCCCTACGAATCTGGAGAAATGCTGACCAAGCCGATTCTCGTCACCGGCAAACATCTGGTCCTCAACAACTCGACCTCCGCCAACGGCCACATCTACGTGGAAGTGCTAACGACCGATGGCGAACCGATCCCCGGCTACACGATTAAGGAGTCTAAACTGATGGTCGGCGACAGCCTGGAACGCACAGTGGAGTGGTCGACGACCGATGATCTCAGCGCGCTCCAAGGTCAGACGGTTCGCTTCCGTTTTATCATGAGCGATGCCGATATTTTTGCCCTCCGCTTTCAATAATAATCCAAACCTAACTTCATTCTATGAAATCAATCCCCTCCTTTTTAACCTTCTCGCTGGCGACGCTCGCTGCGGTGGCCGCACCGCTCGATATTGGTAACCGCTGGGAACTGTTCGTGGATCATCACCTGATCGATCACATGGACGGAACCAGCTTGGAATTGCACCATCCGCATCGCGAAGGCGTGGCGATTCCCTTCAACGACGAATGGGATCGCGATGCTTCCGGTTACGCCACGGTGATCACTGACAATGGATTGCACCGTATGTATTATCGCGGCGGTCCGGGCTTTGCCCGTGCCGGACAACGGGAGGGTGATAGCTCTTACGTGTGCTATGCAGAAAGTAAGGATGGGATTACTTGGGTGAAGCCCAAGCTGGGCCTAGTCGAGTTTCAGGGAAATAAGGATAATAACATCATCATGTTACCTTCTCCCAAGGATGATCCTTACAACCAAAGCTTCAGCCCGTTCTTAGACACTCGTGAAGGTGTCCCTGCTGATGAACGCTACAAGGCGGTAGGCGGGCAAAGCCCCAAGGGGATGTATGTGATGGTCTCACCCGACGGTATCAACTGGCGGAAATATCATGACGATCCTGTCTTCACCAATGGCGCCTTCGATTCGCAGAATGTCGCATTCTGGTCAGAGACAGAACAACTCTACTTGCTCTATTTCCGCGTCTTTACCGGCATCCCCGAATATGGGAATCCCGACCAGAAATGGGAGATTCAGGGCTACCGTTCGATTTCCCGGACCACCTCGAAAGACCTCATTAACTGGTCCGAACCGAAGCGGATGAGCTTTGGCAACACGCCGCTCGAACATCTCTACACCAACCACACGCGACCTTATTTTCGGGCACCGCATATCTACATCACGACGCCGATGCGCTTTGTGCCCGGACGTCGATTCCTCTCGAACGACGAGATGGCCGATCAAGGTGTCGCACCCGGTTTCATCGCCATCAAAGGGCCGACTCACGACATTCCTAACGAAGTTTCCGACACGGCGTTTCTAACGAGTCGCGGTGGCACCCGCTACGATCGCACTTTCATGGAATCATTTATCCGCCCCGGCTTGGATCGTGGTAACTGGGTTTCCCGCAATGGCGTGCCTGCGACGGGTTTTGTGCAAACGGGGCCGGCCGAAATGTCGATCTATGTGGGGCAAAATTATGTGCAACCTACCGCGCATTTGGCCCGGTATTCGATGCGTCTCGATGGCTTTGGCTCGCTGAGTGCCCCCTACGAATCTGGCGAAATGCTGACCAAGCCGATTCTAGTAACCGGCAAACATCTGGTCCTCAATAATTCGACTTCGGCGAACGGGAGCATCTACGTGGAATTGCAGACCGCAGATGGTGAACCGATCCCCGGATACACGATTAAAGAATCCAAGTTGATGATCGGCGATAGCCTAGAACGCACCGTCGAGTGGGATACGACCAGCGATCTCAGTGCACTCGCTGGGCAGTCGATCCGGATTCGTTTTGTGATGAATGATGCGGATATCTTTGCTCTGCGTTTTCAGGACTAAATTAGCCTTCTCTCCATTTTATTATGAAATCGTTGCTCCTGTTTCCTTTGTTAGCCGTGGCCTGTTTGGCTCAACCGTTGAACATCGAATCCCGTCGTGAATTGATGGTCGATCATTACTTGATCGACCGATTGGACGGCGCTGAATTGCGTCCGCAACTGCCGATTGATCGTGGGGTGGCGATAGCTTTCGATTTGCCGCATGAAGGGGCTTTCTCCGGTTACGTCTCGATCGTCACGCTGCCCGAGGGCACGTTTCGCGCTTACTACCGTGCCTTACCGATGGCTGGTGAGGATGGATCGGATAAGGAGGCGACCGGCTTTGCGGAATCGGATGATGGGGTTGTCTGGACGAAGCGGGAGAACAATCTCGTGCTCCAGCATGCCGCTCCGGTGACGCATAACTTTGCGGTATTTTACGATACCAAACCCGGTGTGCCGACTGATGAGCGGTGGAAGGGAATCGGGGGCACGAATAAGGATGGGCTCATCCGTTTCGTTTCAGCTGATGGCATCGAATGGCGTAAGATGATGGGAAATGAACCGATGTTCCCGCCCCACGAAGGGTATCGTTACGATTCACAGAACCTCGCCTTTTGGTCTGAAGCCGAAGGGCAATACGTGTGCTACTTCCGCAACTTCAGAGTGATTGGAGATCGAGGTCGCGTGCGTTGGATCTCCCGCGCGACGAGTCCTGATTTTGTTCATTGGACCGAGGAAGGTGAAATGAGTTTTGTGGATGCAGAAGGTAATCCTGCGCCGGATGAGCATCTCTATACTAACCAGACGGGGGCTTACATGCGTGCTCCTCACCTCTACGTCGCCATCGCGGCGCGGTTCTTGCCGGGTCGCCAAGTGCTCACCGCAGAAGAGGCTGAGGTTGTGGGTGTGGATCCCGGTTATTTTAAAGACATCTCCGAGGCGATTTTCATGACCTCGCGCGGAGGCACGACTTATGATCGCACCTTTCTCGAAGGTTACGTTCGTCCTGGGTTGGGTTTTGAAAACTGGACGTCGCGCACGAATTACCCGGCGGTGAATGTGATCCAGACTGGACCCGAGGAAATGTCTTTCTTTGTCCAGCGCGGCTATGGTCAACCCGATCACCATCTCTCGCGATTCTCTCTGCGGTTGGATGGGTTTGCCTCGCTCCATGCGGGTTATGCTGGTGGTGAAATGGTGACCAAACCGTTTCAGTTTACGGGCCGTGAACTGGAGATTAATTACGCCAGTTCGGCGGCCGGTAGTCTCCGTTTTGAATTACTGGACGAAGCAGGCAATGTGCTCCCGGGTTATTCTCTGGAAGATTCACGTGAGATCATTGGGGATCAAATCGCGCGAGTCGTTGCTTGGTCGGGAGGGGCGGATGTATCCGCGCTGGCTGGAAAAACGATTAGGATGCGAGTCGTGCTGAAGGACGCTGATCTCTTCTCAATTCGATTTAAGTAAGTGAATCCGATAGCAATGTCATGAAATGAACCGAGTTGCACCTCGCTTTCGGATGCAACGCCAGCAGTGACCCCCACCTTTTATAAAATGTCTGATCTCCCCAAAAATCGTGCGTCTAGCTCTGATAACCTGCTTTTGCTCGCCGTCGATGAACGCGCGTTCCCTCTGCGGGAGAATATCGCGCTCTATTTGACTAAGCCGGAAATTCGCAAGGAGCCGGTGTTGGAACCTTCGACGGAGCCCAATGCTCCTGATAATTTGGCCACTCATCTTTACGGCACGGTGTTAAAAGAAGGAGAGCGTTTTCGCATCTGGTATTACGCGGTGCATCAGATGGAGGTTGTCGATGGTATGGGCGTGAGTCCGGTGTGTTATGCCGAGAGTGAAGATGGCGAAAATTGGACACGTCCGGAGTTAGGGCAAGTGGAGTGGAAAGGCAGTCGGGCCAACAACGCCATCGCCTTGGGTCCTGATCCGACAGAGGCCTGCTCGGGAGTTTCGGTGATTCGCGATGATCAGGAAGCGAACCCAGCGAAGCGGTATAAAATGGTTTACGGTAAGCAGCTTCCCTTGGCTCTGAAAGAGAAGCTGGGCGTAGAGCGTCGTTGGGTAGTGCTCACTGCGACGAGTCCTAATGGGATTGAGTGGACAGAACAGGACAGTCTGGTTTCCGGCGACAAGTTCGCGGAACTGTCATCGTTCTATCAGCACAACGGTCTGTATATTGTGAACACTCATATGAGTAGTCGGGGGGAAGGGGATCGTCCTGAGGGGCGGCAGGGCTACGCTTGGGTCTCAACTGATTTTGAACATTGGTTATCCGAATCGGCACCGTCATTCCGCACTGCGGAACCGGCGGAAGGCGCGGGTTGGGGCACGCATGGGGCCACTGGAGGCGCCTACACTCAGGTGCATCTTGGAGTGGGCGCGACCTCACTCGGTAATGTAGCGGTCGGGCTATATGGCATGTGGTATCAACGCGTGCCTAATTGGGGTCCAGGAGGCACAAGTTGCGATCTTGGTCTGGTCGTGAGTCAGGATGGATTACATTTCGATGAAGTTGTGAAGGGTCGTCCTTACATTCGGAGCGAAGATTCCCCCGCCAATCAGATTGAGGGCCAGAATTGCCCGACGATTCTTTGCCAAACCAACAGTATTCTCAACGTGGGCTCAGAGACGTGGATCTATCATGGCCGTTGGCGTAATGTAGAATTTCAGAGTTTGGCCGAGCCCAACGTGCTTGCGAAAGATTACTGGGCTGGCGTGGGGCTCGCGAAGATTCCGCGTGATCGTTGGGGCGCACTCGCTTTATGGGGCGATGAGAATGAAGGCTCGGTTTGGACAACGCCGGTTACTTTGACCGCGAACAGCACTTTGCTCGCGAATGTCGCCGACAGTGAGGGCCTGCGATTCACCTTAGCCGACGAACGTTTCCAACCTTTGCCCGGGTTTGAAAATGGGAAAGCCGCCGGGGATCCCACCAGCGATCTGGATGCGAAGATTGGCTGGGCAGGGCATGATCTCACCGAGCTTGGCGAACGCACGGTGCGCGTTCGCATTCACTTCCGCCGTTCTTCGGAGCAGAACCCACGCGTTTATGCTCTTAGATTCCAGCCATCAGAGTAATCATGAAAACTTCCCTTAACCGATTTAGCATGATTCGCACGCTGCTCATTTTCGGGGCGTGCGCTTCGGCTTCATTTGGAGTGGAGAAGCCTATTCCTCCGGTCGAGGAAACGGCCATGGGACCGCAGCAGACGATACTGTTCTTGGATAACTGGATGATCGAATCGCAGGTGGGGTTGGAACGCATGTGGGGTAAGCCGCGATTCGTGAAGGAGGTCTTTGAGGATATTCATCCGGGAGCGTTGGGTTATGGAGGCTACGCCAGCATGTTTTGGGATGAAAAGGTGGGGAAGTATGTGATGTATGCAGCGGTCTATCCACCCGAAGCAGACCCTGGCACGTTTGTGCTGAGATTGGAGTCCGACGATGCCTACACTTGGGCTGATCCTAAATATGAAGTAGCGGTTAGTCCTGCATGGAAAGGATTCGATCGCGTAGTGGTTGATGAAACCGGTAATCGGTTTTGGGCCATCTACATCAACAGTCTCGCCGGAACTCCTTTTTCTGATCGTGGCTACTTGATGACGACTTATCACCCCGATCGTCAGGTGAATCAAAGTATCGCCGGAGTTTCTGAAGAGGGGATTGTTTTCGATTTGAGCCAGACGCGACCTTGGCAATCGACGCGCGCGGATACCTGGTGCGGTTGGATTTGGAATCCCTACACCGAAAAATTTCAGATCAATACGCGGCCCACGCATGTGGATCGTCGGATCTCGATGGTCACCAGCTCTGATCTAAAAACATTTTCACCCGCGCGCACGGTCTTGCAGCCCGATGCGATCGACCCTCCGGGCACGGAATTTTATTCGATGCCGGTCAAGTTTTACGAAGGAATGTTTATCGGTTTGTTGCATGTGTTTTCGACGGATCCATTTGAGGAAGGGCGGATCAAGATGGCGGGGCGCAACCAGACCCAACTCGCTTACAGCTACAACGGCCTCAATTGGTATCGCGGTGAACGAGAGCCGTTTGTCGCGAATCGTGAATTGGGCGAAATGGGTGGGGGACAGGTTTTCGCGATGGAGATGCTCCGCACTCACGAAAACAAATTACTCTTTCTCACCAGTGCTTCGATTGGAGAGCACGCGGCCTACACGGATATGCAAAACGCCGGGATGAACACCCGCGGTGTCATGCGGCCCTTACTTTACGAAATGCGGCTCGACGGATTCGCCGCGATGCGCACGCGATCGAAGGACGGCGTGCTCCGCACCAAGACGATTATTCCGCAGTCGGGTGAGCTGAGTATTAATGTGAAGACCCCGAGCCACACGGCCGTGCAGGTGCAGATCCTTGATGGTGAAACCGGCCAGCCGATTCCCGGCTACACTCGAGAGGATTCAGTCGCGATTTCTGGCGACCATCTTTTTGCCCGGCCGACTTGGAAAGGGAAGCGAGACCTCAGCGAACTCGTCGGCAAGCCGATCCGCATCGAAGTATACATGCGCGAGGCCGAGTTGTTCGCGATCCGCATCCCCTGCCACATTTACATCGGCACCGCCCCTAAGGAACGCATTTGATACTAAGCATGATCAGACTCTCGGGGTTGCTGCTATTAGGAGCCTCGCTCGGGATGGCTTCGACCCAGACAGTAAGGACAGGACCTCACATGAAACTTATGAAAACTAAAACTGGAGTGGAATTTGGCATTTGGGGGATGAGCGAAAAAAGACCGGCTCCCACGCTGTTCGTTCTGGGAAATTCGATCGAGGGCACGATAGGCGATCCGTATTTTCGCCAAGCGGGTAATGACCTCGCGAAAGAAGGTTTTATTAGTGTGTCGATTGATATTCCCGGACATGGGACCCAGGAGCGTGAGGGCGAGGCCAAGGGCTTGGCTGGATGGCGCGAGCGGATTGATCAAGGGGAGGACTTGATCGCCGAGACCAATCGCCGCTTATCCGAAGTGCTCGATTACCTGATCGAGGAAGGCATCACCGATCCCGATATTATTGCCGCTTCTGGCACCTCGCGTGGGGCATTTATTGCGATGCATTTCACGGCCTCCGATCCGCGGGTGAAATGCGTGGCGGCCTTCGCGCCGGTCACCGATCTGATCGTGTTGCGAGAGTTTCATGGTGCAGAGGGCAATGCCTTGATGGAATCGCTTTCGGTTTCCAAACAGGCCGACCAACTCGCGAATCGTCCGGTCTGGATCATCATGGGAGATCGTGATGATCGGGTGGGCACGGACAACGCGATCACGCTGGCTCGTAAGATTACCGCCTCGGCGCTCGCGCAGGGATTGGATCCCACCGTCGACCTTCTCGTGCTGTCGGAACCCAAGGGCCATACGACACCAGCAGGTGCGGCCGAATTGGCTGCGGTTTGGATAAAACGCCAGCTAGAGTCGGTCACCGATTAACACTCCTTTATAAATTCATGAATCATTCTGAAGACTCCCAACAACTGATCGAAAAACATCTGCCCGGATTTGCCGATAAATCCGTGGAGGACAAGATCCGTAGTATCGAAAAGCTAACCTCGGAAGCGCGCGCTCATCCGAGTGGCATCATGGTATGCATGCCCAAGATCGCTCCGGAAGGTTTACGTCCCGTGGTCACGGAAGACTTCGAAGGGATGGATCAATTCTCCTTCAATTTCGGCCACAAATTCAAATCGATCACGGATTTCTTTACGAATGAGAATTCGGTCACCGCCTCGGGAAGTCACCTCGCGGCGCAAAGCATTCGTTTTAAAGCAACAGGAGAGGCCGAGGCGATGGCTGGTGCACGAGCCGCTTACAAATCGTTGCGCACGGTGTTTGAATTTGGAGAACAGGCCGGTGACCGGGGCTTCATGGGAAAGCCGTTTCATTTTGAGTATTCGGCGCATACCACCGGTGATCAGTATCTGCACACGCTTTGGGGACTGTGGTCGTTTTATCAGATCGCTTCAGCGGAGGAGCAGGCGGAAGTCCACGACATGATTGTCGCGATCGCGGACTATCAGATTAGGGTGGATTACACGATCTTCAATCGGATCGGTGGCGATTGGAATAACCGCCTCGATCCCACGGATTACAATGCGATCATGGCGGCGATTGTCGCGGCGGCCTACAAGCTTACCGGAGACGTGAAATATCGGGAAGCCTATGAGTTTGTGATGAAGTCTTCGAAGTGGCGAACGCATCGTCGGCTCGACGATATCATCGATCAATTTCGTGATGGTTCTTAC
>Ga0075118_10001557_pt1 | contig 16025 bp, 11 predicted proteins | sample AntAceMetag02UKE_FD_69794 | JGI IMG/M metagenome (GOLD analysis project Ga0075118, IMG submission 69794) | Saline lake microbial communities from Ace Lake, Antarctica - Antarctic Ace Lake Metagenome 02UKE | ecosystem: Environmental > Aquatic > Non-marine Saline and Alkaline > Saline | place...
AGGGTCTGCAGATTCATGAGGACGGGGTGCGCGCAGAGGTGCACGGTCCTGAGGGTGACATGGAGATTTTGGCTAAGCAGGTCGCGCTGGCGATTCCTCCGCGCTTGGCGGGCGCCTTGGTCTATCGTCCTGAGCTACCTGAAAGAAGCCAACAGCTCTTGGAGTCGATCCCCACCTGGATGGCGGGGCATGCAAAATTCTTCGCGCTCTATGACGAACCGTTTTGGCGAGAACTGGGCTTCTGCGGCACCACGATGAGTAGGCAGGGGCCGTTGGCCGAGATTCATGATGCTTCTTCTCATGCGGGGGGAGGCTATGGCTTGTTCGGCTTTGTCGGTTTGGATGCGAAGACGAGGGCTCAACTCGGCGAGGCTGAATTGATTCGGATGGCGACCGAGCAACTCGTGCAGATATATGGAGAGAAGGCCCGTCTCTATAAGGAGGTGTTCATCAAGGATTGGTCGACCGAGTCCTTCACTGCTGGGCCGCGGGATCAGGAACCCCAGAGGCATCATCCGCGATATGGATTAAATCCAGACTTAGGAGCGACGTGGTCCGGGAGGCTGAAGTTTATTTCGAGCGAAAGCTCGTTTACGAATGGCGGTCTGATTGAAGGCGCGCTGGAAGCTGGGCGGGGCTATGCTAAAGAGATGATTGGTGCCGAAGCATTTTCCGGAAAAGGGGATCGGGTGCCCCATACCGCGAGTATGGCTTGGGAATGGTTGTAGGGGATGCTGAGCTTTGCGGGGAAGGGCTACACTATTAGGCATGCCTTGCTTCAGGCCCACAGTATATCAGCCCAACTTATTGATAGGCAGTATTTTACCTTTATCCGAGGTTCATACTTATCCCAATATCAGTAATCTTTGCTAAAACCCGAACCGCTGGCTTGTCCCCACAAGAAGATTTCTTTAGAATGGGGCTAACTATCGTATCCAAACAGCGACAACGCGGCTATCTAGCGTGAACATGATAAAGCTCACCATCATGATCGTGCCTCAAGTTTGAAGCCACTTTTCCATCTGCCTGTCAGCGGCCCCTGCGGCCCCGACTTGGCTCTACCAAGTTCCACCTTTTAATTCGAAAAAATCTGATGTCATCGAAACCCACCTCTTCACAGCCAACCCAACCACCCAAGCAGGGACTCTATGATCCTGCCCTAGAGCATGACTCATGCGGAGTTGGTTTTCTCGTGAACATGAAGGGGGTTCCCTCGCGCGACATCGTTCAAGGTGCCCTCGAAATCTGCGTCAAACTCGATCACCGCGGAGGCTGTGGCTGCGATCTGAATACGGGCGACGGTGCCGGGATGCTCATGCAGATGCCCCACAAATTCTTCGCCACAGTCGCGGGGGAAATGGGCATCCAGCTCCCCGCGCCAGGACACTACTCCGTCGGCATTGTCTTTCTCTCTCCCGACGAGGAATCCGCCGCGACCGAACAGCAGGTCTTAAATGATGCGATCCTCGAATTCGGCCAAACCTTGCTCGGCTGGCGCGATCTTCCCGTCGACAACCACGATCTTGGCCAAGCCTCGGCCGACAGTGAACCGAGGATGAGGCAAGTCTTCATCGGCCGTTCGCCTGACCTCGAAGACGAAGCCGCCTTTGAACGCGCGCTCTATCTGATTCGCCGCGTATCGACCTCGCGGCTCCGTTATCTGCAGGGCGAAGCACCTCACTATTTTTATATCCTCACCCTTTCGAGCCGAGTGATCGGCTACAAGGGGATGCTGACCACCAATCAGCTACTGCACTATTTCCCGGACTTTCATCATCCGGACATGGAGACCTCGATGGCCCTGGTGCATTCGCGTTTCAGCACCAACACGTTTCCCAGTTGGCCGCGCGCCCAACCTTTTCGTTTCACCTGCCACAATGGCGAAATCAATACGGTGCTCGGAAATGAGAACTGGATGCGGTCGCGGCAGACCCAGTTTACCAGTGATCTATTCGGCAAGGACCTCAAAAAACTCATTCCCGTGATCGCCGGTGGCGGCTCAGACTCCCAGCACTTCGACAACTGTCTGGAGTTTCTCATGATGACGGGGCGTTCCCTGCCTCATACCATGATGATGATGATTCCCGAGCCGTGGGAAAAACATCAATCGATGTCACCGGCCAAAAAGGCCTTCTACGAATACCACGCTTGTATGATGGAACCTTGGGATGGCCCAGCTTCGATTGCGTTTCTTGATGGCACCCAAATCGGGGCCGTGCTTGATCGCAACGGTCTGCGCCCCTCCCGCTACTACGTGACTAGTGATGATCTGGTGATCATGGCATCCGAGGTTGGCGTGCTCCCCGATATCGATCCGGCCAAGGTGATCAAGAAAGGCCGACTCGAACCAGGCCGCATGTTCCTCGTGGATACTCGCGAAGGCCGCATCGTGGGCGACGATGAATTGAAGGAAAAGATTGCCGCCGAAAAGCCTTACCGCGAATGGCTGGAGCAAAGTCTGATCAACGAAGACGACCTTCCGGAGCCCACCAATCCGGTGAAAATGCTCAATGTCGATCGACTCCAACTGCGGCAGAAATCATTTGGCTACACGCTCGAAGATCTCCGACTTCTGATCAAACCCAGTGTCGAAACCGGCAGCCAGCCACTCGGTTCCATGGGGAATGACACCCCGCTGGCCGTCCTTTCGGATCGGCCGCAACCTCTCTACAACTACTTCAAGCAGCTCTTCGCTCAGGTGACGAACCCCGCGATCGATCCGATACGGGAAGAGTTGGTCACCGCCACCACGACCTTCCTCGGTTCCGAGGCAGATATGATCAATCCCGGCCCGGAAAACTGCCGCATGATCAAGCTAGAGAATCCGATCATCGATAATGATAAGCTCGCGCGCATTCGTGACTTTAAGGCGCCAGGATTCAAATCAGCCACTCTCCCAATCTTGTTCGATCCCACCACGGATTACGAAGGATTGAGCACGAGTCACCAAGCGATCGACGAACCTCGGTCGGCACGAAAAGGCAAGGGGTTGGACGAATCGCTGGAACTTCTTTTTGCCATGGCGGACGATGCCATCCGGGATGACGTGAATCTCATCATCCTCTCAGATCGAGGAGTGGCTCCCAATCGCGCGGGCATTCCCGCTCTGCTGGCCGTCTCTGGCTTGCATCATCACCTGATCCGGGAAGGCGTTCGCAGTAAGGTGTCGTTGATCCTCGAATCGGGTGAACCGCGCGAGGTGCAACACTTCGCCCTTCTCCTCGGCTACGGCTGCGATGCGATCAATCCCTTCCTCGCTCTCGAATGTGTTGAACATCTGATCGTGGATGGCGAAATCGACATGGATCCAGCCACGGCCCGGGCCAACTTCATCAAGGCCAACATCAAGGGTGTGACGAAAACGATGGCCAAGATGGGTATCTCGACCGTGGCCAGTTACCGCGGCGCTCAAATTTTCGAGGCCATCGGATTAGATGAGGCGGTCATCGACCATTATTTCACCAATACTCCTTCCCGTGTAGGCGGGATTGGCTTGGAAACGATCTCCCACGAGGTCTACCGACGTCACCAAGACGCCTTTGGCGAACGGCAAGATAACCAGGATAACGCTTTGGACTCCGGCGGAGTCTATCAATGGCGCTCCGGCGGCGAAAAGCACCTGTTCAGTCCCCTCGCTATACACCAACTGCAGCGGGCGACTTGGGCGAGCGACTACGATCTTTTCAAAGATTACTCCAAAATTATCAACGATCAGACCCGCGACATGTTTACCCTGCGCGGGCTCATGGAGTTCAAGTTCGACCCGGCCAAATCGATCCCAATCGAAGAGGTGGAACCCGTGTCCGCCATCGTGAAACGCTTCAAGACCGGCGCGATGTCCTACGGTTCGATCAGTAAAGAAGCTCATGAGGCTCTTGCCATCGCCATGAATCGACTCGGAGGAAAGTCGAACACCGGTGAAGGCGGCGAAGATGCCGACCGCTTCACGCGTGATGCCAACGGCGACCTCCGCCGCTCCGCTATCAAGCAGGTCGCGTCCGGTCGCTTTGGCGTCACCAGTCACTACCTAGTCAATGCGGACGAACTTCAAATCAAGATCGTGCAGGGCGCAAAACCGGGCGAAGGCGGCGAATTACCCGGCCACAAGGTGCTGCCGGCCATCGCCAAAACCCGCGGCACCACGCCGGGTGTTGGTTTGATCTCACCTCCACCGCATCACGACATCTATTCGATCGAGGATCTCCAACAACTCATCCACGATCTGAAGAACGCCAACGTTCATGCGCGGATCAACGTGAAGTTGGTCTCGGAAGTAGGCGTAGGCACGATCGCCACCGGCGTGGCTAAGGCCAAGGCTGACGTCATCCTGATCGCAGGGCATGATGGCGGCACCGGCGCTTCGCCTCGCTCCAGTATTCAACATGCGGGCGCCCCTTGGGAGCTCGGCATAGCTGAGACGAACCAAACGCTCTTGCTCAATGACCTTCGCAGCCGCGTCGTGCTCGAAGTCGATGGCCAATTAAAAACCGGCCGAGACGTCGCGATTGCCTGTCTGCTGGGTGGGGAAGAATTCGGTTTCGCCACCGCCCCGCTGGTCACCCTCGGTTGTCTCATGATGCGGGTTTGCCACAAAAATACCTGCCCCGTCGGAATCGCCACTCAGGACCCACGCTTGCGTGAAAAATTCAGCGGTCCACCCGATGCCGTGGTGAATTTCATGACCTACATTGCCGAAGAGCTTCGCGAGATCATGGCGCAGCTCGGTTATCGCAACATCAACGAAATGGTGGGCAAAGTTGAACATCTCGAGATGCGTGAATCCATCGACCACTGGAAAGCCAAGGGCGTCGATTACTCCAAGATTCTCTACCGTCCCGCGACTGGCCCAGAGGTCGGCACCTATTGTTCCCAGTCTCAGGATCACCGCCTAGAACTGGCGCTCGACAACACTCATTTGCTCGACGTCTGCCGTCCTGCGATCGAGCGCGGCGAAAAAGTCACCGGTGAATTTCCGATTATTAATACCGACCGCGTGGTGGGAACCATCGTCGGATCGGAGATCTCCCGTCGCCATGGCGGTGAGGGGCTGCCCGCGGATACCATCCAATTGAAATTCACTGGCTCGGCTGGTCAAAGCCTGGGCGCGTTCTGTCCGCGCGGCATGACTCTGACCGTCGAAGGCGATACCAACGATTACGTCGGCAAGGGCCTCTCGGGCGGAACCATCGTGGTTTATCCATCCAAGGTCGCTCCGTTTGTCGCCTGCGAAAACATCATCACCGGCAACACCGGATTCTATGGCGCGACATCCGGAGAGGCCTTCCTCGCCGGGATGGCGGGCGAACGTTTCTGCGTGCGCAATAGTGGAGTCAAAGCCGTCATCGAAGGTGTGGGCGACCACGGTTGCGAATACATGACCGGTGGCGAAGTCATCTGCATCGGATCCACGGGGCGCAATTTCGGAGCCGGCATGTCTGGCGGCACCGCCTACGTGCTGGATGAGATCGGAGATTTTGTGAGCAAGCGGCTCAACCCCGCCATGGTCCGAGTCTACCAACTCATCGAGTGTGACGATGAAGAGATTGCCGCCGTCCGCGCGCGTCTTGAACGCCATGTCGAGCTTACCGGCAGTGTCCGAGCCACCACGATTCTTGGCGATTGGGACACCTGGCTTCCTCGCTTCATCAAAGTGCTTCCGACCGATTACGAACGTGTCCTCAACGCCATCGCCCGCGCCGAAAGCAAGGGCCTGAAAGGCGATGAAGCCATCCAAGCTGCCTTCGAAGAAAACGTGAAGGCGGGACACTGATCCCGCCGCTCGCTTCTAACCACCATCTTACAACTCCCAACTTCTGACCACTATGGGCAAACCTACCGGATTTCTCGAACATCAACGCCAACCAATCCCCAATCGTCCTCCCCTCGAACGGGTCAAGGACTGGAAGGAAGTGCATGCGGATCGCAACGACGACGACGTCTCCACTCAAGCCTCACGCTGCATGGATTGTGGCACCCCGTATTGCCACACCGGGATAAATATCGGCGGCATGGCCAGCGGCTGTCCCGTTAATAACCTGATTCCTGAGTGGAACGATCTGGTCTACAAAGGCCGCTGGGAGGAAGCGCTGGAACGCCTGCGCAAGACGAACAATTTCCCGGAATTCACAGGTCGGGTCTGCCCGGCGCCCTGTGAAGGATCATGTGTCCTCGGGGTCATCGAACCTCAGGTCACCATCAAGAACATCGAGTGTTCCATCATTGATCGAGGTTGGGAAGAAGGATGGCTGCCGCCTCAGCCCCCTGAGCACCGCACCGGTAAAAAAGTAGCGGTGATCGGCTCCGGCCCCGCGGGCCTCTCTTGCGCCGACCAGCTCAACCAGGCCGGTCATGAGGTAACCGTCTACGAACGCGCGGATCGCATTGGCGGACTGCTCATGTATGGCATCCCCAACATGAAATTGGACAAGCGCGAGGTCGTCGAACGTCGGGTCAAACTCATGCGCGATGAAGGTATCAAGTTCGTCACCAACGCTCATATTGGAGTCACTCATGACATCGCGGCTATCCGCGAAGAATCCGATGCTGTCGTGCTGTGTTGTGGCGCGACCAATCCACGCGATCTTCCCATCGAAGGGCGCGATCTCGAAGGCGTTCACTTCGCCATGGAATTTCTCACGACCAACACTCGGTCCCTGCTCGATAACGACTTCGATGACTCCAGGCCGCCGATCGACGCCAAAGGGAAACACGTGGTTGTCATCGGCGGTGGCGACACCGGCACCGACTGTGTGGGCACATCCTTGCGACACGGTTGCGCCAGCGTCGTGCAACTCGAGATCATGGCGCAGCCTCCCGGAGAACGCGCTCCCAACAATCCGTGGCCGGAATGGCCCAAGACTCTCAAGGTCGATTATGGCCAAGAAGAAGCTCAAGAGATTCAAGGCGACGATCCTCGCGAATACTTGGTGACCACCAAACGCATGATCGGAAATGACAGCGGTGCCGTCTGCGAAGTCGAAATCAGCGGCGTCGAATGGAAACACCACGAAGTCACCAAACGAATGGGCCCTCAAGACGTCGCCGGATCGCAACGCACGATCAAAGCCGATCTCGTGCTTCTCGCCATGGGCTTTCTCGGCCCTGAACAAACTCTCGTCGAAAAAATCGGGCTCAAAACCGACGCCCGCTCCAATGTCGATGCCCCCTTCGAAAAATACACCACCAGTGTTGAAGGCGTATTCGCCGCCGGTGACATGCGCCGTGGCCAAAGCCTCGTCGTCTGGGCCATCAATGAAGGTCGCGGCGCCGCCCGCGAATGCGATCGCTACCTCATGAAACGGACCACGCTTCCTTAGGAAGCGATCTGAAAGGGGTTAGGCTGAAGAATCTTATTAACTGCAACTCAGCTGTGGCCCAAACGCATCTGCCAACTGATGTTTCTCATTCTTAATCTTTTCTGCGCGATGTCCTTTATGGCATACGGCGCGAGCTGCCTGACGACGGGGCACATGGTCCGGGAGTTCGAACGATATGGCCTTCCCCAATACCGGCAACTGACGGGGATACTCCAATTACTGGGAGCGATTGGTCTGCTCGCCGGCCTTTGGCTTCCGCTGATCGGGGCCGTCGCGGCGGGAGGCTTGGCTCTGCAAATGCTGGTGGGGTTCGGCGTCAGACTGAAAATTAGAGACCCCTTCCTGCTCTGTATCCCGGCCTTCGCTTATCTGGTGATCAACACCTGGCTCTGCGTCCAGTTTATCAGGTAAAGATCAGGATAAGTGCGAGTGCCAGCACGATGGTGGCGGGCAAAGACTTCTTTGGCGAATCCTTCACCTTCAAGTGCATGATGATGGCACCGGCCATGAGGCCAGCCATGAGCATCGCGGCGGGGTTAATCAATTCTGGGACGACTATGCCAGCTAGTAACGCCAGCGCGGCGCCGACCTTGAGAATACCCACGATCCAGAAAATTCCACTCGGCAACCCGTAGGCTGTAAATTCTTCCTTCAAGCTGGAGGATGTGCCACCGCGATAGGCCGTCTTCGTGCTCGATCGCAAAAACCAGACATTGAGAATGCCCAGGCCGATGATCAACTGGCAGCAGATGTGAAGAATTGTCATAATTTCCATTCTCACCCGATCACGCCAGTCCCGAGTCATCTGTCAAGATCGCTCGAAGGGGACGGAACTCAGGCCGAGGCTTCTGCCTCGGCTTCCGTTGGTCACAGCATCGGTCAGTGTGGCGATATCCATCACTTGATGATCTGGCACTTTATTGCTTTGATTTTGGCAAGTGAGCGTGCGTGTTTTTCCACGCATCCGGTATCCCTTAACTTGTTCAAGCATGACGGGTCTTTCGAGGGCTGCACCATTCAGCCTTACCCCAATTTGATGAGACTTTTCTAATGAGGTTTCTCTGATCTATGACCACCACCACCCAATCCCTAGACATTGGCACCCGCCGTGAACTCTTTGTTGATCACTACTTGATTGATAAAATGGAGGGCGCCGAGCTACGGCTTCAGGTGCCTCAAGATCGAGGGGTCGCGATTCCTTTCGACCTACCTCACGAGGGCGCCTTTTGCGGTTACATCTCCATGATTACGCTGCCTGATGGAAAAGGATTTCGGGCGTATTATCGAGCGCTGCCGGATGCGGTTGCGGCTGGAGATGCGATGGAAATCACCGCCTACGCGGAATCGCTTGATGGGATTCACTGGACGAAACCGGAGCAAAATATCGTGCTGCGCGATGCGACTCCGGTGACGCATAACTTGACGGTCTACTACGATCTCAAGCCGGGAGTTCCTGATGGCGAAAAGTGGAAGGGGATCGGGGGCACCGACGCGAGTGGGTTGATCCGCTATGTTTCCGCCGATGGCATCGAGTGGAGAAAGTTTGCGGAGGGTGAGCCGATGCTCCCCGCCAAGCAGGGCTATCGTTATGATTCGCAGAATCTCGTTTTCTGGTCCGAGACGGAACAGCTCTACCTTTGCTACTATCGGGGTTCGAAGAAAATCACCGATGATGAATCACGGATTCGCTGGATCTCTCGGGCGACCAGTCCGGATTTTCTCACGTGGACTGATGAAGGACTCATGTCGTTTCGAAAGGCAGATGGGGGTGTCGCGCCAGACGAACACCTTTACACGAATCAGACGGGGGCCTACCTGCGCGCGCCGCATATCTATGTCGCCATTGCCGCTCGTTTCTGGCCGGGGCGCCAGGTCCTCAATGAAGAGGAAGCCAAAGTGGTCGATGTCGAACCCGGCTATTTCAATGACATCTCGGATGGTGTGTTGATGACGTCGCGCGGGGGCATGGTTTACGATCGCACCTTCCTCGAGAGTTTCGTGCGCCCCGGGCCGGGTCTCGAAAACTGGACGTCGCGCACGAACTATCCGGCGATGAATGTGATCCAGACGGGACCGGACGAGATGTCGTTTTTTGTGCAGCGTGAGTATGGGCAACCGGAGCATCATCTCACGCGTTATTCATTACGTCTCGATGGGTTTGTCGCACTCCATGCGGGTTACGCCGGAGGAGAAATGATCACCAAGCCATTTCAGTTTTCCGGTCAGGAACTCGAGATTAATTATGCAACCTCCGCCGCCGGTGGACTCCGCTTCGAATTTCAGGATGAAGCGGGTAAAGCGATCCCAGGTTTTGCGTTAAAGGATTCCCGTGAAATCATCGGCGATCAAATCTCGCGGATCGTTTCATGGCAGGATGGAAGTTGCGTGGCTGATCTAGCAGGCAAGACTGTGCGGCTACGCGTGGTCCTTAAAGATGCCGATCTATTCGCGTTGCGATTCCGATAGAAAAGAACGCTCCCCGAATGTGAGGAGCTAGCACGAAAAAGGCGGGATCCGAAGATCTCGCCCAGTGCAAAGTTTGTGTGACCTAAATCAGGAAGGCTCGTTGATCACGGGATTAGTCAGCGTGCCGATCTTTTCGATTTCGATGCTCACGCTATCGCCATCCTTGAGCCAGACGGGATTCGGTTTGACTGCCATGCCGACGCCTTGAGGGGTGCCGGTGAGGATGACAGTGCCGGGCACGAGAGTTGTGCTGCCGCTGAGGTATTCGATGATCGCGGGGATATCGAAGATCATGTCGCTGGTGGTCCAATCCTGCACGCGTTTGCCGTTGAGGATCGTCGCGATCTTGAGGTCGTTCGGATTGGTGATCTCATCGGTCGTGACGACGCAAGGTCCGAGAGGAGCGAAGGTATCGAAGAACTTACCGCGGCACCATTGGCCGCCGCCGAGTTTGATCTGGTGATCGCGAGCGGAGACATCGTTGGCGCAGGTGTAACCGAGCACGTAATCGAGTGCGTTTTCCCGGCTCACGTTTTTGCAGGACTTGCCGATGACGACGGCGAGTTCGCATTCGTAATCGACTTCATCGCTGGCGAGCTTGGTGGGGATCTCGATGGGATCGCCGGGGTTTTGCAGGGCATTGATACCTTTAACAAAAAGCACGGGACGCTCGGGAACTTTAGCGCCGGATTCGGCGGCATGTTTCGCGTAGTTCAGGCCGATGCAGAGGATCTGGGTTGGTTGGATCGGCGCGAGCAGTTTGCCCGGCTGGATAACCGTATCGGTGACTTGATGGTCGCCGAAAATGTCTCCGGTGATTTCGAGCGCTGAGCCATCAGGCTGCAAAGCGGCATAGGCCGGACCGGTGGGTGAGAGGTGACGTATGATTTTCATGAAGTTTTCTTAGCTAGTCGTTTCTGTCTGGGTGGGGCAAGTCCCCGTCGTTTCTTTTTTCGAGCCAAGCGCGGGGCGGATGGCCGAAGCGCGCGCGGAACAATCGGTAGAAATGCGAGAGGTCGCCGTAGCCGCTCGAAAAGGCGGCGCCGATGATTGAGTGATGGCTTTCTTCGAGCAATTTAGCGGCGTGGGTTAAGCGAAGCTCCGTGAGGTGTTCGAGAAAGGTGCGGCCGATCTGCAGGCGAAAGAGTTTACTGAAATGTCGACGCGACATTCCCGCTCGGGCACAGGCGCGATTGAGACTCCATGGTTCGTAAAATGTATCTGCGACCTCACGCGCGACATTGGCCACGCGATGGGTGGCGGCATCATCCGGCGCATCTACGGGCAGCCGCGCCAGGGCGACGAGAATGCTTTCGGAAGCGGCGCGCAAGGCGACCTCGCGGCCGGGTTGATTACCCGCCTGTTCGACGATTCCTGCGCGCCAGAGCGCTTCGAATCGCGTGCCCCACGATCCTCCGGGGCGGAGGCTGGCAGGGCTCGATCCAGTGAGGTGCGACCAGAGCTGCTCGAGTTCCCGATCTCGTTTCAGAAACTCCCGCGTGAAGCAGAGTAGGAGCAGGGTGGGTGGTTCGGTATCGGTGAGCTGATGGCGCACACCAGCGTTCACGCAGAGAGCGGAACCGGCGGTCGCGTGCAGCGGTTGGCCTTGGGCGGTTTCGGAAAACGCGACGTCGCCCTGCAGCACGTAGATGATTTTGTGAAACGGATCCACCCGTTCAGCCATGCGGAATCGCGGCCCGTGCACACTTTCCGCGAAAGCAATCCCATAGGTGGGAAGCGTGACGGAAATAGGACGTGAAACAGGATTTTTCATGAGGCGAGTGCCCGATCTGCCATGATGTTCAAGCCCAAAGCCCCAAGACGTTCAACCCTTGTTTTGCTATTCTGTTTAGCCCGTTTACCCAACCTCACTTTATTTTCATCTATAACACCGCATGCGCCTGTTGTTCGCGTTGAAGTCGAATCAGTGAATCGCTTTTTATCCCCCTCATCCCATGACCTCACTAGCAGATAAGCTCGAGCGCTCGCAGGATTTTCTCATCGGTGCGGAATTGGTTTCCACCCGTGGGACGTTTGAAGATCCTCGGGCAGAGAAGACCGTGGCATTTGCTCATGAACTCGCGGCGAGTTCGCAAATCGATTGGGTGTCGATCACCGACAATGCGGGAGGTAATCCGATGTTGTCCGCTGCGGCGTTGGCCGGCCCGTTTCGGGATACGGATCGCTCGGTGATCATTCATCTGTCCTGTAAGGATTTTAATCGTAATGGCCTTGAGAGCCAAGCGTGGCATCTCGCGAGCGAGGGTCTTAACAATATCCTCGTGTTGACCGGCGACTATTCGGGAACGGGTGTCAGCGGAGGGAGCAAGCCTGTGTTTGATATCGATTCGATCGGCCTGCTCGGGCTGCTCGAGAAGATGAATGGCGGTCTCGATGTTGCCCTGCCCAACGCGAAGAAGCCCGCGTATCTCGCGCCCACGCAGTTTTATTCGGGTGCAGTGGTGACCAATTTCAAGCTGCATGAAAACGAAGTCATGCCTCAGCTCCTGAAGATGGAACAGAAGCTCAAGGCGGGCGCTAAGTTTCTCATCAATCAGATCGGCTACGATTCGCGCAAGATTCACGAGCTTCACGCTTGGATGCAGCAGCGTGGACACGGCGAGGTGCCTTTGATTGGTAATGTTTACGTGCTTAGTCCTGGTGTCGCGAAGGTCTTTAATACGCAAAAGATTCCCGGAGTGGTGGTTTCGGAAGAGCTGCTGAAAATCTGCGAAGAGCAGCGCGCCGCTGCCGATAACGGTAAGCAATTTTTCCTCGAACTTGCGGCCAAGCAGGTTGCGATTTACCGCGGGCTCGGCTATCGCGGCGCTTATATCGGTGGGGTCCACACGGTTGCGGATATCGAGCGCGTGCTAGAGATCGAAAAGAGCTACGGGCCGGACGATTGGAAACAGTTTGCCCGTGAGATTCGTTATTCGCGACCCGGGGAGTTTTTCATCTTCGATGAAGATCCGGAAACAGGGCTGGCCAATCCGGACAAGCTCCATCCCGACTATGAAGGTTCACTGCAGAAGCGCACCAAGACGCGTAATGTAAATCTCACGTATCGCTTCTCGAAATTCACCCACGACCTGATGTTCGCGCCTGGAAAAGGGTTGTGGAATATCGGCGCGAAACTTTGCGGCAGCGCGAAGGATACGATGCAGGGCCCTCCTGGAATGCACATGGTCGAGCATCTCGGGAAGAGCGTGATGTTTGGCTGCAAAGATTGCGGCGACTGTTCGTTGCCGGATATCGCTTTTCTCTGTCCCGAATCATCCTGCGCGAAGAATCAACGCAATGGACCTTGCGGCGGCACGCGCGATGGGAAGTGCGAAGTCGACGATTTCGAATGCATCTGGGCGCGCGCTTACGACCGCCTCAAATACGAAGGTCGCGAGCAAGACCTACTCGCACATGCACCTGTGGTGCAGGACCAAAATCTCCGAGGCACCTCCAGCTGGGCCAACACTTGGCTGGGTCGCGATCATCTGACGAAGAAGCCTGAATCAAGGTAGGGCCCGATCTCCGGGCGGGCCGCTTGGAAATCGGCCCCTACCACAAGACCGCAGCTCAGACTTTAGAGAGTAACTTTTAAACAATATCCCCTAACCATTTACACATATGAACACTGAAAATCCAACGAACCTCGAAGCTAAGCTTCAGCAATATTCCAATCCCGTCGAAATGCTGCGCAGCGCCCCCACCGGTGGCTACCAGTTCCCTGACAAGCCAGAGTATACCAACTGGCGCGACGAGCAGCAGGCTTGGTCAAACTCCGTCGTCTTCTTCGATCAATCCTTCCACATGAAGGACGTTTATTTCGAAGGTCCAGACGTCATGCGCCTGCTCTCCGATGTCGCTGTGAACACGTTTAAGAATTTCGGACCGAACAAGGCCAAGCAGATCGTGACCTGTAATCACGACGGCTATGTGATCGGTGATGCGATCCTCTTCGGTCACGCTGAAAACAAGGTCAGCATCGTGGGTCGTCCCTCGGTGCCTAACTGGGTCGAATACAATGCGATTGTCGGTAAATATGATGTGAAGGTCACTCGTGACGAGCGCACCGTGAACAACGAGGGCGGTCGGATGATCTACCGTTACCAGATTCAGGGTCCTAACGCTCTCGACCTGATCAAGGCAGTTCACGAAGGCGAATTCCCGGAGATCAAGTTCTTCAATCTCGGTGATCTTTCGATCGCGGGCTGCAAGGTGCGCGCGCTCAATCACAACATGTCGCGCATGGGTGGACTCGAATTGCACGGGCCGGCGGCAGATGGCGCGAAAGTGCGCGCTGCGCTCCTCGAAGCAGGTAAGCAGTTCGGTTTGGTCCAGGGCGGTGCGCGTTCCTATTCGACCGTTTCTCCTGAAAGCGGTTGGATCCCTTCGCCGATGCCAGCGATCTTCACCGAGAAACTTAAAGCCTACCGCGAATGGCTCCCGACGGATGGATTCGAAGCCAACGCTTCGCTCGGCGGCAGTTTCATGTCCGCCAATATCGAAGACTACTACCAGACTCCATGGGATCTCGGTTATGGTCGCCACGTGAAGTTTGATCACGATTTCATTGGTCGCGAAGCTCTCGAGAAACTCGCTAATCAACCGCATCGCCGTAAGGTATGGCTGCGTTGGAATGACGAAGATGTGCTCAAGGTCTTCGCCAGCCAACTCGGCGAGGGCGAACCATTCAAATACATGGAAACGCCAAACGCCTACTACTCGACGCTGCCTTTCGATTCGATCATGGCCGACGGTAAGTTGGTGGGTCTCTCCACTTACACGGTTTACACGACCAACGTTCGTGGCTGGTTCTCTCTCGCGATGGTGGATGAAGATATCGCTGATGGCACCGCACTCACCGTCGTTTGGGGCGAAGAAAAGGGTAGCCCTCGTCGTCCTTGTGTTGAGAGCCATATCCAGACTGAAATTCGGACCATACTTTCCTACAATCGTTTGAATGAAGACGCCTGAACAATCCCGTTTGAGGCTCATCGCCTCCTGTCCCGAACGGATCGGAATCGTGGCTCGCGTGGCCACGTTTCTGGCCGAGCGGGGTGCCTCCATCACGGAGGCTAACCAGTATCACGATCCGAGTAGTCAGACCTTTTTTATGCGGTCGGATTTCTTGATCGACGATGATGGTGAAACGCTGACTCGGCTCCAGGAAGAGTTTAAGCCCATTGGTGACGATCTCCAAATGGATTGGCAGTTGACCGATGCGAATCGCCGTCAGCGGGTGGTTTTGTTGGTAAGCAAATTCGATCACTGTCTAGCTTACTTGCTCCATCGGCGCAAAGTCGGCGATCTGGCGTTCGACGTGCCCTGCGTGATTTCCAATCACGAGGATCTGCGCTCACTAGTCGAATGGTATGGGATTCCTTACCATTATGTGCCGGTGCCCAAGGATCCCGAGGGTAAGCAAGCGGCGTTGGAAAAAACGGCGGAGCTCATCGATGAAGCGGAGCCCGACACCATCGTGCTCGCACGCTACATGCAGATCTTCCCGCCATGGTTGTGCGAACGCTACCGTCATCGCGTCATCAATATTCACCATAGTTTTCTGCCGTCCTTTGTCGGGGCCAAGCCCTACCATCAGGCGGAAGAGCGCGGCGTGAAGCTCATCGGCGCGACCTGTCACTATGTCACCGAAGAGCTCGATGCCGGGCCAATTATCGAACAGGATGTCGCCCGAATCGGACACAGCGATACGATCAAGGATATGATTCGCCTGGGTAAGGATGTGGAAAATGCCGTGATCTCGCGCGGATTCCGCTACCACCTCGAAGGGCGAGTGATCGTGCACGGTAACAAAACGATTCTGTTCTCGAAATAGAACTTGGCCTCCTTCGGGTGCGAACTCCGCGCTCGAAGGAGATTCGCCTTGGTTTTCCAATCGTGGAAGGATGTGGGCATGATTTTCTCTGACACGAATTTTCATCCGACTGTTGATGACGCTGAGTTTAAGTGTCAGCTCAAGTTGCCTTTGGATTATGCGATGACCGGAGAGGTCGCGGTGAATGCGGCGTGGGCGCGCTCATGGTTTGCCGAGCACGCGCGACCATGGCTCTGCGCGCATCCCATCGCGTCCTGCGAAGTCGATGAAAGCACGGTGACGATTGCAGGACAGGACCTCATGAGCGGTGAGTTGGCGAAGCGATTTCAACATGCTGAATCGGTGGTGATCGTGGGCGTGAGCACGGGGAGCGAAGCCGAGATTGAGGCGGCGAGCCGTTGGGAAGC
>Ga0075118_10001563_pt1 | contig 16000 bp, 11 predicted proteins | sample AntAceMetag02UKE_FD_69794 | JGI IMG/M metagenome (GOLD analysis project Ga0075118, IMG submission 69794) | Saline lake microbial communities from Ace Lake, Antarctica - Antarctic Ace Lake Metagenome 02UKE | ecosystem: Environmental > Aquatic > Non-marine Saline and Alkaline > Saline | place...
TACACGACCTGCATCGCCGCTTCGGTTGATACGCGCTTCAAGGCGGCGGTGCCGGTTTACGGCTGCGGGTTTCTCTATGATGGCGAATCCGTGCAGAAGCCGGAGATCGATAAACTCGCGCTCGAGTCGCGGGCGAAGTGGATCGCACTCTACGATCCATCGAGTCACCTGCCCCGTTGTCGGGTGCCGCTGTTTTTTGTGAACGGCACGCACGACATCCACTACCCTTTGGACAGTTACGCGCGCACCATCGCGCTGCCCACCGGTCCCGTCAGCGTGCGCCTCGAACCTCTCATGCCACACAGTAGCGAACACGGTTGGGCTCCGGAAGAAATCGGGCTGTTCGTCGATTCTTATTGTCGGCCTGATGCGAACCCATTGGCCAAACTCGGTGTGCCGCTGATTAGGCGCGAATCTGTTACGGTCCCCTACAACTCCATCGAACCGTTGAACACGGCCTCATTGCATTACACCACTGAGGTGGGCCCGCGCGATCAACGCACATGGCAACGGCTGGATGCGACCATCGCAACCGATTCAATCATCGCTCCACCCTTGCCCACCGATGCCAACACCTGGTTGATCACTGCCACCGATGAACGCGGTGCCATGGTGAGCACGGCACCGGTGATCGTTTAGAAAATGGGTTTAAGTTGGCTCGATTACCCGGTTTGTCATTCTGAGCAACGCGAAGAATCTAGCTGGTCGTTCGATGGCCCTATGTGCATCCAGAATGGTGTTGGATTCTTCACTTGGTTCAGCATGACAGATCAGAGGAATATTCTTAGCGCGCTTCGCGATCTTAGCGGTGAAATATACACTATGACCATGACCCTAAGCAGTATTGCCGCATTGTGCGGAACGATGTTGGTGATCTCGGCGGTGCCCGGGCCAAGTGACATTGCCGTGGTGGCGCGTTCCCTTGCGTCGGGATTTCGTCATGGCGTGATCTTTACGATCGGAGTCGTGGTGGCGGATGCGGTTTTCATCCTGCTAGCCGCATTCGGACTGACTGCTCTCGCAGACAATGCGGCTGAGTGGTTCAGCCTGGTTAAATATGCTGGCGCGGCATTTCTGATCTACATGGGGGTTGGGAGCATCCGGGCTCGCGTGCCTGCATCGGATATAGCTCACAAACCGGCTTCGTCTCATTCCAGCTTCGTCAGTGGATTTCTCATCACCCTTGGCGATCCCAAAGCCATTCTGTTTTACTTTGGTTTGCTGCCCGCCTTCGTCGATCTGACGAAGGCAACCCCAATTGATTTTGCCGTGATCCTCATCGCCGCGACAGCGGTGATTGGTATCGTGAAACTCGGCTATGCTTGGCTCGGGAGTCGCGCCACGGTGTTTTTCAATAATGCCATCGCGCGTCGTCGATTAAACATCGTGGCCGGATGTCTACTGATCGGCGCGGGGATGTTTGTTCTGGTGAAGGGCTGAGGCCCGCGTGAGCCATAGAGGCGGGATCGGAATTTAACCACAGATTGGAACTTCCGAGAGTTCATGACTCCACAGTAATATAATGCCGCGGATTTCACGGATTAACGCAAATAAGATCTCCATTCCAAATCCTGTCACATCGGCGATCATCCGCGTGATCCGCGGAAAGAATAGAGTGTTCGAACCTCAGAATTAGTTAACCACGGATTGCTCAGAGTGCGCAGATACTGGATGTCGTGCTGAGGATGCTCTGATGCGATCCAGCCAGATAGATTGCCGCGTTATCCCGCTGAAAGGGGATTCCTCGCAATGACCAACCATACTACAATTACGTGTGCTTCGTGCTTTCTGTGCCTTTGCTGCGCCATCTCCGCCAAGCTCCGTCGTGGCCACTCCTGCCGGGTAGTCGGGTATTTTCCAGCCTTCCAGCTTTCCACATTAAACCTCATCTGCCTCACGGATGCTATTCCTACGTGCCGCAGAAGGTTTCGGTCACGCGTTCTTCTGGCTTCGGCGCCTTTTCGAGGTCGGCGTATTCAGCGTTTTCCGAATAGGGATTGGCGAGCGCATCGACCAAACGATGGAAAACCCCCTCCCCCCGCGAGGCGCGCCAAAGGAATTTCCTATCAGTAACGATCCCCGCATTGAAGCGTCGGGTAAAACGTACAACACCGATGGGGATCTTCGCGGTCCTACTTGGGGAGGGCCGACAAAAGGACCATCTTACGACAAGGTCAAAACGATCGAATCCGTTCGCGATCTAGATGCCGACAACTTTGGTTTACCCAATGGACAGGTGGACTTTACGGCCAACCCGAACTACCAGCCGGGATGGGCTAACGAAGGAGGCTGGCTTGCCCGCCATGCGACGAAGATCCCTGGTATGCACCAGATATCTATTTACCACGACTACATGGCCTCGACGTTCGTAAATCGGATGTCTGGCTGGCAGAGGACGCTGCAGCAAGCTTACGGAAGCGTCGGGACCATGCTGCCCGCTGCCGGAATCACGTATTCAAGGCTCACCTACGAATCGGTTCCGCATTTTCATAACTCCAAATGGTACGATGAAGACTAGTCTAAGACCTGCACTAGCTTCGATTCTGTTGCTGCTTTTGACTGCAAATCAGGGATGTACCCCGTTTCATGTTCGTGGCATAGAAAAGGTTCGTAGCCTAGAAGAGCGCTACTATTGCGGGAAGGTATCCGTTTTGCCGCCTCAAGTTGAAGGAATTAGATACCTTCAACGGTCTGTCTTCCCGTGGGCCTTTGAACACGAATGTTCGGCTTATTACAACATGAAGCGGAAAGGCCGGATCTGGAATTTTGGTTTTGCTTTCGAAGTGTTGTCAGCTGGTTCTCTCCCTTTACTAAACGGTTCTCTCGACGAAATAGCTGAAGCAATTATCCGAGAGCGCGACATCAAGTACGAGCACGATGTGAAGCATGTTAAACTACATGAAACTCTTTTCGAAGGTCATCCTGCTGTACGCTTTGAGTTTGCTCGAATAGCCACTTATACTGGAAACTTCGGAACGGAGACCGTAGAAATTGGGTACCTGATACCGCATCCCTGCGGCGAGAGTTGGGTTGCAATCTACTACACAGACTCATTCCGCGAAAGTGCCGGGGAGTCGCCCGACCTAGAGTCGCGTCGAATTGGCGAGGAATTCCTGAACAGCCTCCGCATTCACTGCGACGAGCCAGTCGCAAGAGTCGGGCCAGCCAAAGGGGTCAAGTGAACCCCACAGGCCAACCAATGCCCGGTTGGAGGCCAGCCAAAGATGACATGGGGGTGTTGTCAGGAGCGACGAGGTCGCAAGGACTGACAACGATATGAATACAAAACAAATCTCCCCCACATCATCCACTGCCGAGCCAAACAAGTTGGGCGGTGTAATCAAGCTAGGCATCGACGTGCACATTGAAAAATACGTCGTGGTGATGAAGATCGACGGCAGCGCACCGCAACGCGCCAAACGCTTTACGCCCGCGGAGTTCATCGCGTGGGCGCAAGCCCTCAGCACCCAGTGTGATGAACTGCACAGCTGCTACGAAGCGGGCCCGTTTGGCTACACCCTGCACCGTCGTCTTACGCAGATGGGTGTGACCAATCACGTGATCCGACCGATCAACTGGGACGAGCACGCTAAGAACGTTAAAACCGATGCACGCGATGCGACGCAAATGGTGCTGTGCTTGGACGGTTACCTGCGAGGCAACCCCCGCAGCTTTAGCACGGTGCGCATCCCCACTGAAACCGAGGAACAGCGTCGCAGCACCACCCGCCAACGCCAAAGTCTGATCAAAGAGCGCCAACGCCTCGCGGCGAAGGCGCGCGGCCATGTGATGTATTACGGTGGCCGCCTCCAGGGTGAGTGGTGGAAGCCGCGGCGTTGGCGCGATCTGAGCGAACAACTTGAACCGCATCTGCTCGAACTGCTCAGTGCCCTGCGCACCATCATGGTGGTAGTCGAAGAGCAGATCGTGCGCTTAGAGCAGTGCTTGGAGCAGATGACCGAGGTGGCGTTGCCCAAGGGAATGGGGCCGGTGATCTTCCAGCAAATGGAACGCGAAGTGTGCGACTGGAGCCGCTTCGAGACGCGCAAGCAAGTGGGCGGTTATACCGGACTGTGCCCCAGCGAGGACACCAGCGACAAACGCCGCTTTCAGGGCTCGATCACCAAACACGGCAACCCGCGATTGCGCCACATGTTGATCGAATGTGTCTGGCTACTCATCCAATGGAACCCGGACTACCGAGGCATCGTGAAGTGGCGAGAGAAGCTGCTGGAAGCGAAACTGACCAAGGCGAGTAAGAAGAAGATCATCGTGGCGATCGCCCGACAGTTTGCGGTGGATTGGTGGCGCATCCGCACCGGCAAAGCCACGCCCGATCAACTGGGACTCAGCATGAAAGCTTTACCTGCGATGAGTGCCTGAGGGCCTCGCCGCGCAGATAAAAAACTGATTTTAGCGGAGCGTGCCCGACCTGACCCCTGTCGCTTTTGATGCGACGTTTTTAAAGATGGGGCCGCTTCGCTTCTGCAGCCTGTAGTGACCGACTGGATAAGTCATAGTGTGTAACCCTGATAGGGACACGGATAGCAGGAAATCCCGGCCTCAAACCAGAGACCGTGGCGGCTCAGAAGACGCAAAAATCTAAATCTATCACCTCCAACTCTCCTTCTCTGAATGTAACCAGAAACAAAAAACTGAATCCCTTCTTGACGAATATCCCCATAGCAGGGGTCAGACGCAAAAGTTAAAGATTTAACCAGTCCCTTATTATTGCCTGTCACGACATGATGTCTGCACCTCGACGCTACCCGGCCACGGGCTCCAGTTACCGATCCACTTCGCGCAGCAACAATAAACAACCCCCTCCCCCAACGAGGCGCGCCAAAGGAATTTCCTATCAGTAGTAACTTCGTGAAGGATCCCTCTGAGATCGTGAAGCCCGGGCAGAAAGTCAGCGTCACCGTCACCGAAATCGATCTCGCTCGGAATCGCATCGCGCTGAGCATGCGGAGCAAACCGGAGATTGGTGCGCGTTCTACTAGCGCTCAGCGACCGAATTCGGGAGGGCCTCGAGGTCGCGCAAACTCAGCCCCACCACCTCCCAAGTCATCTAAGCCGGTTAATGACGATTGGTTCAGTGCTGCGATGAACAAGAAACGTTGAGCAAGTAGGGAATCCCCTCGGGTATCTGAATATCGAGGTGGCTCATGACAAAGATGTCTCCATGGCCAAAGGCCCCATCGTGCCCTATTCGTTGAAGGCGAGTATTCCGTTCGCATGGTATCGCTAAACATGGGTCCAGGTGATAAGTCGCCCCGGCGGTGAGACGGGCAAGTGCATGTAATACTGCACTGGGAATAGCCCTCTCGGAATCAATTGTTTCAAGTCGCATTCAATAAGACTGTCTTATTTTAAACAATCTTGACATAAGCAATCGGACTGTCTATTGAGGTTCATAAACCCACCCCCATTATGAAAACCAATCGTATTCTGATTCTGATATCTACGCTGGCGGTCTCTATCGCCATGGCTTCCAGTCTTCATGCTCAAGTGACACCTCTAAGTATCGACTTTGAGTCTCCCACCTATCTCACCACTATGGTCCCCGGAGATTTCGCGGCAGAGTGGTCGTCCGTTGCAGCGGGCACGACTATTACCAGCACTGGTGCGTTGAGCGGCTCCCAAAGCCTTTCAATAGGCGCATACAGTTCTGCTCGATTGTATATCAATGCCCCCAACGATGCCAGCTCGCTGAGCCTTTCCATGCAAATGGCGCCAATAGATGGCGGAAATTTTCAGACTGGCGGTGCCATCGTTCTCTACAGAGAAACCGACGGGGACCCCGAGTCAGGTAATGGAGAATCGTCTGCCCTTTCGCTTCAATTCGAAAATGGTGGGAGTAATCCTGATACGATTAGAGAAAGCATTGGTAATGCATCCTCTTCAGTTATTTCCACCACTTGGGTCTCGGGCACCGCCTACACGATCAATATTAACCTCGACTATGTCAGCGCCGCGCTTTCATATGAGATTTTGAATCCAGGTGGCTCCACCTTACAGAGCGCTGCCGGTAGCTACCTCTACCATGCCGATCAGGATTTCGTGCTAGAATTACATAGTAATTATTCAAATCCTGTGCTCGTGGATTCTATTCAGATCACTGCGGTTCCAGAGCCTTCGACCTATGCAGTATTCGCAGGTCTGGTCGTTTTAGGATTCGTCGCTTGGCGGAGACGTAGACTCCAGGCGTAACCCTAAAGACAAAAGTTAACCGCTAATCAGAAGGGTAACCCTTGGAGGGTTACCCTTATTTGGTCTGATGCCATAAGCAGTCTTGCCTCTCCCGATCAAATGATCAGCAACCCCCTCCCCCAACGAGGCGCGCCAAAGGAATTTCCTATCAGTAATTCACTTTGATTGGATTACTTTTGGTGATGCAGTTGATCCAAACGTTTCAACTCAAGAAATTGGTGTTGAGGGATTCAATGTATTCCCTAACCCAGCAACTGACGTTTTAAACGTAAGATTCGATGCAACTTCAGCTACTACAGTTGAGTTGATGGATGTTACTGGTAAAATTGTTGAGTCACAAGTTGCTCAAGCTGGTTCTGTTACTACTTCTTTTGCAACTGCAAACATCAATGCTGGTGTTTACTTTGTAAACGTAAGAAACGCGAACGGTTCAACTACTCAAAAAGTTGTTGTAAAGTAAGCTTAGCTTATTAACAAAATTATAGCCCCGCATCAGCGGGGCTTTTTTGTGCCTATACTTTTCCACAAACCTTTAAAACACAACTGTTTTTCGACGAAAATTTGTATATTCGGCGCTTCAAAAAAATTGTTTTCTTAAATAATTAACTATGTCAACAGAAAGTAAAAAGAACGTTTTAGTTCCTTTTTTAATTATCGCAGGGATGTTTGCCATTTTTGGCTTCGTAACCTGGATTAATAGTGTATTGATACCATTTATGAAAGTGGTTTGTGAATTAACGGAAACACAAGCGCTTTTAGTAGCTACTGCTTCCTACATTTCCTTTGTAGTAATGGGAGTTCCGGCTATCAGTAGTTAGATAAGGCATGATTATAAGTGGCATTAAAGTTATGAATGCAAACACCACTTATTATTGTGAATCCCCGCTTCTTCTTATTTGCGCTCTTTTTTATTGCGCTTTCCCTCACTGCTCAGGCCGCAGATCGCGGCGTCAAAGGTGAAATCATTGGCCCGAACGGCCAACCCTATCACGGACAAGTCAACGTCACGCTGATCAAAAAACTAAAAGACGGTCAGTCTTCGACTACCGCATCGCTGCGAGGACCTGAATTTCAGCACGTTTTCAAAGGCTATGAAGCAGTCAAATGGGATTTCCCATTTATCGTGAAGGTGCGTGCCGGGTCCGACGGGGAACTAGCCGGAGAAGCTTGGGTGACAGATCCGGGAGGACCAGACTCCTACAGTAAAACCGCTTGGGTCGAAGTGGTCCTCGCTCCCACCAACCGACGTTAATCGCGAACCTTATAATTCACCATGAATAATCAAACCGGTTCCACTCAAACGCTTCCTTCCCTTCTAAAAGTGCAGCATTCCATAAGCCTCTTAGGATTTACCGCATTTCTCGCTCTGCTTGCCGGCTGTTCCTCTACCCAAATGGAAGCATTCTCAGCCGCAGCTCGGTCAACCGCTGCATCCACCGATCAGCGCTACGGTGGCGGTCGATCCGGTCACTATGAAGGCAGTTCACTGCAAGCGGCCAATCAAGTCATGAATACAGCCGCAGACATCACCGACCTGATCCTCGATACGGGAGCTTTTGAACGCGCTTTTGGTCAAAAACTAACAGCTCGCTACGGCTACCAAATCGCAGTCGATCAAGTCGGTCCCGCCGCTCTCGCCCACAGCACCTACGCCTCGCTCACGGGTGATAACCGAAACTTCGGCAAGATCCTGCAGGATAAATACAGTCAAGAGTTTGACCGCCGCATCCGGGAGGAGTTGACCCAAAATAGCTATGTGCGCGATGCGGATCGGCTTTCGCAAGAGATGTCAGAATTGCTGCGAGAATTCAAAGCCCGCATGGAAAGGGAAATGCGATGAGCCGCTGCCCTGCCCTGCTCCGGATCTTGCTGGGATTTTTACCGATGGTCCTCGTGGCCGGAGACCTCTCCGCCCGCGCTAAGCATATCGATGCGCGCAACGCCTCCGAACCAGCCGGGGGTGCCTACTACTTGGTGTTTTCCGCCAACCCGGGGGCGGTCGGCCATGCCTTCGTGGCGTGGGCGCGGGAAAACAACGACCGGCTCATGTCGGAGAGCAACGCATTCGGCCTCTATCCCCAAAACCGCAAGACCGCCGCTTTCGGCACGGTGCCCGGGGAAATCGTAGCTGAAGTCTCGAAAGGAAATTTCGGCCAAAATGCGCACAACCTCGTGGTGCGCGTGACCCGTTTCCAATACGAGCAGGCCGAACGCATCCGCAACCAATGGGCTCGCCAACGGGAATACGACCTACTGGACCGCGACTGCGTCACCTTCCTCACGGCCGTGGCGGATTCGGTGCCGCTGCAAACCCCATCTCGCAATGTCGGCACCCTGCGCCCCGCTCCCTTCGTGCTCAAGCTCATGGAGTTGAACAACTGAAGACGGGCCTCCACTACAAAAAGTAGGACCACCGGATCTGAGCCCCAGAGAGCTCAGATCCGAATCTGTGAATTCTGGGTAATCTGTGGTCAAAGATTCCGGCTAGGTGGCTCGTCGAAAATGGGGATAGCTGGGATCCAGACCACGGTGAGTCTGCTGCTACTCCCACGCCGTTTTTTGCCCACTAAATCACTCGAAAATCTTGAAAACCGGCTACCCCGTCTACGGCTCCGCGGTGCCGCTCCTTTGCGACCTTGGCGATCTTGGGGTGAAAACCGGCAGCGGAGTGGTTCCGGGCATTTTCTCGGGAAAGTCTCTTGGCCTCACTTTACTAACGCACCGATAGCCGGGGACGCTCGTCAACCGCGGACCGGGTAGGACCAGTCCCTCTCCAACCTGACCGGCCAGCTCACCAAACCCTGCCCGCATCAGGCACGCCGGGAGGAATGATTTCCACATCGTCCGGCGTCCTGCTCCTACGCCACCCACGCCACCGCGGACCGGGTGGAACCGGTCCCTCCCATTGTCCGCCATCCTGTCTCTAAAATCTGTGTATTCTGGGTAATCTGTGGTCAAAGATTTTGGCTAGATGGCCCGTCAAATACGGGTTTAGGTTAGCTTCAGAGCACGGTGTATCGGTTGCCACTCCGATGCGGCCTTTTTGCCTCATTGACCTGCCTCTGACCAGCTGGTGAGGTTTCGGCTTCCTTATGGCTAAGAAACTACTCGTAACGGGTTCATCCGGGCTTATCGGCTCCGAGGTCTGCACCTACTTTTCCCGCGAATTGGGCTACACCATTCATGGGGTCGACAACAACCAACGGGCCGTATTTTTCGGTCCCCAAGGCGACACGCGCTGGAATCAACAACGCCTGGCGAAGGACCTTCCCGCGTTCGAACATCACGAGGTCGATATCCGCGACCGCAGCGGCGTGCTCGACTTGCTCAAGACCGTGCAGCCCGACGTGATTGTGCATACGGCGGCGCAGCCCTCGCACGACCGCGCGGCGGCGATTCCCTTCGACGATTTTGATACCAATGCCGTCGGCACCCTGAATATGCTGGAAGCCACCCGGCAGGCCTGCCCCGAGGCGCCCTTTGTGCACATGAGCACCAACAAGGTCTACGGCGATGCCCCCAATCGGATCGCGCTCAAGGAGCTCGAGACCCGTTGGGATTATGCCGACCCCGCGTTTGCCCACGGCATCGCCGAGACGTTCTCCATCGACCAATCCAAACACTCGCTCTTCGGCGCCTCCAAGGTCGCCGCCGACGTGATGGTGCAAGAATACGGCCGCTATTTCAACATGCCGACTTGCTGCCTGCGCGGCGGTTGCCTCACTGGCCCCAACCACACCGGCGTGGAGTTGCACGGCTTCCTTTCCTATCTCGTGAAATGCAACCTCGAAGGCAAAGAGTATCGTGTATTCGGATACAAAGGAAAACAGGTGCGCGACAATATCCACTCGCTAGATGTCGCGCGGTTCATGGCAGCCTTTGTCGGCGCGCCGCGGACGGGCGAAGTTTACAACCTCGGCGGCGGTAAGGAAAACTCCTGCTCGATCCTAGAAGCCTTCAAGTGGGCCGAGAAATTCTCCGGCCAGGCTCAGGTCCACACCTACGTGGATGACAACCGCATCGGGGACCACATTTGCTACTACTCCGATCTGCGAAAGATGAAGCAGCACTACCCGAGCTGGGACATTTCCGTCTCGCTCGAAGAGACAATTCGGCAAATCGTCGAAGCCTGCAAAAGCCGTCAGGTTTCCTGAAACATTCACCCGAATCGCCCGTCTCATCACCTGAGTCATGAACTGCCTTCGATTAACTGCTGCCGCCCTGTGCCTCGGGCTATCCGCCCCGCTGGTGACCGCGCAGTCGTCCCCCTTTATGGGCGCGAATCGATCGGGCAACACGACCGCAGGTGCCGCGAATGCGGAGCCGGCCAAGTTTGAGCTCACCGGGGTCATAAATCTCGGTAGCGATGCGCTGGTTTGCATCACGCACGTGGCGGACCAACGCAGCCATTGGCTGAAGCCGGGACAATCCGCCGGAGGCGTGACCGTAGTGAGCCACGACCCGGCAACGAAAAGCACCACCATTCGCCATGCGGGCCGTGAGCTACAGCTCACGCTCAAAGAGCGGACAGTCGATACCGGCAACCTTTCGGTCTATCAAGCCAGCGGCCCGGTGGCCTCAGCGGGCGTCGCTTTACCGGTGGCCCTGACCAACGACGAAAAAGCCTCGGAAGCCCGCATGCTGGTGAGCGATTTGCTAGAGATTGGGATGATCCAGCGAAAAGCCTACGCCGAAGCCAAGCAGCAGGAAGTTGCCGAGCAGCGAGCCGCCAAAGAGGCAGATTAGTTTCCGATTAGTTGGTGACGATACCGCGGATTAAACCAGAGCTACTTCTCTACTGGTTTGCCCACGCCAAGGTCGCACAGTGTCTCGCCACGCGGGGAGTATTGGTGACGCGATCTGAAATTACCTGAAATCATGAAACATTGGACTGACCCCTTCGGAGAATCGAGATCCCCGGGACCGACTGGTCGGCCTTACGCCCTGAGTCGGCCATTTTTGCTTACCACCGCCCGCCTGTCCAAAATCACTCAGCCTTAATGCCCCAGGCATCGACCCACAAATCACGCTCACGGGTCTGCACCTCCTGAAACCCTGCTCGCTCCAAGTAGGTCTGCAGTTCGATGGGGGTAGAGCACTTGGCGATGTGGGTCGGGCGAGCCATCGGCTCGAAGGCCGTGCAGTGCTCTTGAAAATACTTCCAGCCGTTTTCCGTCGTGATGCTGATATTGTCGCACCAAAACCGTCCGCCGGGGCGCAACACTCGCATCGCTTCTTGGATGTAGCGGTAGCGATCCCAGTCGTCCAAATGCATGAACACCACGGTCGAATAGACCACGTCGAAAGACTCCGCCTCGAACGACTTTAAGTCGTGACCTGATACTTCGATCGCCCGCGCGTTATCCACCGATGAAAGTCGTTGATTAGCGAAATTAACCATCGCGCCGGAAGCGTCGCAGCCGGTCCAATCCTTGATCAGCGGAGCCAGCGCTTTTCCCACTCGACCCACCCCACAGCCGATTTCCAGAAAGTCGTCGGATTCTTTGATCCCCACCGTTGCTCTTAAAACGTTGAGAGCGTGGACCGCCGTTGCATCTAGCTCTGCCTCATCACGAGTACCCCCAACATACAGAAAGGCCTCTTCCGGGGTGTGAGCCAATTCATTCCAAGTGTTTTTGTAGTCAGCGCGAGACGGCATGGTGGCGCAGACCAACCGTCCCGTTTTACCAAGTCAATCTCCTCCCGATACGATGGTCTTTCGGTTTGGGAACATGAAGAGAAGGCGCGCCGGGCGATTTGGGGTATTGCGGCTGCCGACGTCCCTCACCAACGACGAGAAGGCCACCGAGGCCCGGATGCGGGTGAGCGATCTCTGGAGATGGGGATGATCCAGCGAAAAGCCTACGCGGAAGCCAAGCAGCGGGAAGTCGGCGAGCAGCGAGCCGGCAAAAAGGCGGATTAATCTCCGGTTGGTTGGTGACGATACCGTAGACTAAACTAGTCCTACTCCGCCGCTGGTTTTTTAAATCCAAGGTAGCAGAGACCGCTAAGGGCTCACGCCCTGAATATCTCGGTATGCGAAATTACGACTCCCATGCTCGTTAAACGTTCTTTGTGGCCTTGGCGTAAAACTCCACTCCGCCTCACCACGCGAAGAGTAATGGTCACTCGATCTGAAATTACCCAAAATCACGAATTATAGGACTGATACTTTTTCGATCTCCTTTTTTTGGGGAGGGGGCAGCCGCGGGTAGCGACAAGCGGGAGCGGGCCGATCATGAGACTAGTCATTCCACTGCTAACCGAGCGAGGGGCACGTTCGGGGCGACGTTGTGCCGACGTGGCCGCGCTCAAGTCGCAGACGAAAGATTGAAGCGCCGGAGAAGCACTAATGAATTTAACCGCCGATTCCTTGGAATAGCTCAGATTCAATCGGCGCAAATCTAGGTAATTTTTTCGGCGCGAGCTCCTCAAGTGTCGCTCTACTCGGTAGCAGTTAAACACACGTACCTCGGCGCTGTTTTTACCCAGGAAGGGAGTCACTCTGTTAGGAATCCTACCGCAACGGGGTCCGGCAAGCAGTCCCCCTACCCACTCCCCTGCGGACCGGACGGAGCCGGTTCCCGCCACGATTTTCCCTGAAGGCTGCAAGGTCCCTCGCGGAATCCGTCATCCGGGTAGGATCCCGCCCCATGGGGGGATTGACGACGCCCACCTCACGTCGACGGCTCTGGTTCGCTCTGTTGCCTCCTGTAAATTAACGTGACCGCAGATTTCTCAGATCCGTGAGCCGTCGGCCGCAGGCAATTTGCCCAGAGTCAAGCCCTGACGCCTTTTTGCTGCTCCAGACTTCGCGCCACGCCTCCAATCCCAACGACCCAGCTGGGCTTCTGTGAGCTAAGCTTGATCCCGAAGCTGCGCTGAAGCGGAACGACAACGTGGCCTGAACCTTCAAGGCCACAAAATCAGCCCATTAAATAAGAAAATCATGAATCATTGGACTGCCCCCTTTCCCGGTCTCCGAATTAACGCGTGGCTTCGAAAGCCGGATCGGGCGTTCGAGCGGTCAATCGGGAAAACCTCAAAACCTGACCTGAATGGCGCATAGTTAGCGCTCAAATCTAACGTCAGTCATTGAATGGTGAGATCCAAGTCTAACGCTTAACTCCCTGATTGAAGCGCCGTTCAAGCCTGACCGCATTTTCAAGCCTGACCGCATTTTTGGGGACGCCCTACCCTTTTTGCGTCCGGAGGATTGAGTGGGTCGGGTTGTTGATTTGGCGGAACGCGACGATGCCGTTGGAGGGGCTGTTTTCGTCGCCGCTGGTTTGTGTCGATTACCTTCCATTGTAGTCTGACGGAACTCTTGCGCACAGTTATGCGTCACAGAGGCTGCCAACTTATTTATGAAGCTACTGAAGCCGGTCTCTATTGTTCTCGGTGCCCTCGTGGGATTGGGGGTATTGTTAGTTGTAGTCGGCCTTATTCCGGCGGTCCAAACTTGGGCCGCACGGAAAGCAGTGGCGGATCTGCCGGGCTTGGAAATCAGCCTCGGTCAAGTGGCCGTCGGGTTTTCGCGGGCTAAATTGGGCAACGTAATGGTGACGCAGGATGGGGCGACCGTCAGCGCGGGATCGATTGAAGTGGAGTATTCGGTTTGGGATTATTTGACCTCGGGCAAAGCGAATGTGTCGCGACTAACCGTGGCGGGCGTGGAAATCGATTTACGGCAGACGGTCAGCGGCGAGCCGATGTCTTTCACGTCGGCCCGTGGACAAACTTTGTCCAGCGGCGCGAAGCCGCCAGCGGATAAGGGTCCGTCCCCTGTGGCAGCCCCTTTTAACGGACTGTTGAAGGTCGCCCAGTTACCCGTCGATCTGACGTTGGCCGTGTTCTCGGTGCGAGGCAAAGCGTTGTTGCCGGAGGGACGGGGGGTGACGTTTGACGTGCAAGGTTCTGATATCGCTCCGGGACGCACGGGCGCAGTGAAATGGGCGATCCACTATGAGGATTCGTTGGACGGGACGGCGGTGCAATCCGTGCGCAATGAGGGCACCCTAGAAATCCGGCTTACGCCCGACCGGAAAATTGAGCAGATTGAAATCGATACGATAACGTCATTGATCGGACCGAAATTACCATCGGACCGGGTTCGGGCGCAAGTGACGGCCGAGGCAACGGGTGGTCGCGAAACCTATTGGGCAACGATTGCTTTGCTACGCGGAAGCCGGGCGCCGGCGCCGCCGGAAACCTTACTGAGCTCAAAAGCCGTGTTTGATCCTGCGACGCAGTCGATCGATGGCAGTTGGGAGCTCGCGACTCGGTCGGATCAACTGGGAGCGATTCTGGCCGGGCTGGGATTACCTGACCTCGATCTCAGCGGAAAGGGACAATTCAGTTTTGCTCCGGCCACGACGGCGGCGTCAGTGCGGGGCGAAATTCGGGCGAAGATCGCCCGACTCGAAGCCATCTCTCCAGAGCTGGCGGTAATCGGAGCAGTGCAGCTGAATACTAGTTTCGAAGGCGGGATGAAGGGCGATGTGGTGTCGCTTACCGGGCTGTCGTTGGACGCGACGGATTCCAACAACCTAAAGTTTGCCGAAGTGCGCTTATTGCAGTCGCTCGGATTCTCTTTGGCAGACCAACGCGTGGACGTCGCCGATGCGAAGTTGGCTCTTGCCCGCGTGGCCTTAAACGAGGTGCCACTAGCTTGGGGACAACCGTGGTTGACCGATCAACGATTGGAGTCTGGCACGTTGTCGATGGCGCTGACCGTGGCGGCGGATGCGGAGGGGGAAAACATCAGCGTGCTCACCGCTGAGCCTTTGCGGTTAAAGGGAGTGACGGTTGCGCAAGGTGATCAGAAACTTTTCGAACGCCTTGAGCTCAGCGTGAATCCCAAAATCAATTACACCGCCGAGCGGGTGACGGCGGAATTGGCCGACCTGAGCATCACGCTGCCCGCGGGCGATGCTGTAACGGGCCGAGTGTCGGTTGAAGTGACTGAACTGATGACCATACCAACGATCACTTTCGCTACGAAACTTAACGCCAAAATCGTCAAGGTGTTGCAGCCGTTTCTACCCCTCGACCCAGGCCCGGTAACGATCCGAGCCGAGCTCCAAGGCGGCTTAAACAACAACGCGTTGCTACGTCTGAGCGGGGCGAGCGTTCAAGTTGAACGCACTGCTGGTGATATCTTGGTCACGGCCATCGATCTGGGGCAGCCCTTGCAAGTGGATTTGGAGTCGATGGCGATGACGACCGATCAACCGGAGAAGCCGATGGTCCGAATCAAATTAGGCACGCTGCCTTTAACTTGGGCGGAGGCGTTTGTGGCCGATGCGAAATTGAGTGGGTCGGTCACGGGTGGCGTGCTCGATGTGAGCATGAAGGCCGGGGATGATCTTACGTTGACCACGGTGGAGCCTCTGACCTTACGGGGCGTTTCGGTCACGTTGGCCGACCAACCTCAAGTTAAAGATCTCGATCTGAGCGTCGATTTCTCCGCCGGGTTAAAAGGAGAATCGGTGACGTATGATGTGCATCGACTTAACGTGACGGGAGGCGGAAGCCGCGAGCTCGCGACGCTGATCGTGACCGGCGGTATGGGCATCGGTGAAGCATTCACTTTGGGGGCAAAAGGGAAGTTGGACGCCGACGTGGCGGCATTGGCCAAACAACCCGCACTCGCTTCGTTGATCGTCGTGGAGCAGGGCCGCGTGGCGGCAACTTTTGACGCGACCTTCCGTGCTACGGGGGTGGATGCGAAGGTGACTGCGACGTTGCGAAATTTTGTCACAATTCTGGAAAAAACTAAACTGGC
>Ga0075118_10001569_pt1 | contig 15921 bp, 13 predicted proteins | sample AntAceMetag02UKE_FD_69794 | JGI IMG/M metagenome (GOLD analysis project Ga0075118, IMG submission 69794) | Saline lake microbial communities from Ace Lake, Antarctica - Antarctic Ace Lake Metagenome 02UKE | ecosystem: Environmental > Aquatic > Non-marine Saline and Alkaline > Saline | place...
GAACCCCACAAACGAGGGGTGAAGTGGACCCGTTGGCCTAATAATACCCCAGAACGGTGAGGGTGGAATTCGCTTTAAGGAATTTCCCTGAATTGGACGGGAACGGTTTCGCCTAAATTCCCGGAACATACCCTACGAAATAGCCATTCAGCCCAGCACCCTGAATCAAGGCTTCAAAGGTCGCTCCCATGAAGGCCAGGCTGTGGTGCACGACCTCAGGGTTGCCTAGCTTAAGAATGACCGCCCGGCAAAAGGTTTTGACGGGAATGTCCGGACGCAGTTCGAGGTAGCGATAATCACCCGCGCCATTGGCCGGGATACTCTAAGAGGACATGGTGAGAATCACTTCGCGGGGTGTACTTCCGGACCACTGCATGAGACGATAGAACCCAACTCTCGCTTCGGACCAAGAGTTTCGCCGCTCGTGGAATAGGAAAAACAGCTCTAATACAAGCCATAAATCGAATCAGATCGTCGCAAAAAAAGGGTGAAATTCACGCCCTAATTCTTGCGAGGAAGAATTCCCGCCATCCTTACACGGAAGAGGAGAACCACGCCCGTCTCCCGCCTCCCCCTCCCCCGAATCTGAAAGGGTGCCCGCTCATTCCATCTTGACCCCCTCATCCCATCGGCACCAAGCTCTTCTCACAAGGGCAAAGAAAAGGTTGATGGCTCAACCTTTCACTTCAGCTTCCTGTCGTTCCCAAATAAGTCGTTTTACCAATACCATCACCATGAAATCATCCCTCCTCAAAGCACTCCTCCTAGCCGCACTGGTCGTTTCGCCACCCCTGCATGCCGAAGACGCCCCCGCAAAGGCAATTCTTGTCAAGAGTGGTCAGAAGATCGCCTTCCTCGGTGATTCCATCACCGCCGCCGGAGCGCGCAAAGGGGGCTACTGCCAACTCGTGATCGAGGGTCTCAAGAAGGAAGGCATCGAGGGCACTGGCGTCTTTGCCGGCATCTCTGGTCACAAATCCAACCAAATGCTCGCCCGCCTGGAGAAGGATGTCCTCAGCAAGACCCCGAACTGGATGACCCTCAGTTGTGGAGTGAATGACGTGTGGCACGGCGCACGGGGAGTCTCCCTGGAAGACTACACGAAGAACATCACCGCCATCGTCGATCAGGCCCAGGCCGCAGGCATCAAGGTGATGATTCTCACTTCCACCATGATTAAGGAAGACCAGGAGACCGACCTCAACCAAAAGCTCGCCCCCTACAATGCCTTCCTGAGGGAGCTCGCCAAAGAGAAAGACTGCTTGCTTGCCGACCTGAATGCCGAAATGCAGGAGGCCTTGAAGACCTTTCCGAAAGATGCGCCAAGGGGCAAACAACTGACCAGTGACGGTGTCCACATGAACGCCCTCGGAAACAAGATGATGGCCAAAGGCATCCTGAAGGCCTTCGGCGCCACCGTCAAATAGACGCCCCCGGTCCAAAGAGAAGTGACTTCCGTGGTCGGGCCACCCGGAAGCCCGTTGATCTCACTTCCGGAGACCGGGCGAGGTTAAATTCTATCAGGATCATCCAGCACTCCCACAGCACCGCTGGGGACAGCAAAAGCTGGGTTTCCAAACCCCGGAAGAAAACTCCTAACAATCAGTCGTATCCCATGAATCGACCAGCTCCCTCAGTATCGCTCGGTTCGTCTTCAGGTTTTTCCTCTTCCCAAAATGACGGACTGATCGTTTGCCCTGAGCCCTTATTTAAAGAATACCATGTCCGCATCGTCTGAGCTCACTCCCGTCTCAAAGCGATCTTGGTGGTCGCTTGGTGCAGTCCTCTTTGTGCAGGCGCAGAACGCCTTCAACGACAACTTCGTGAAGTTCGTCCTCATAGGGCTAGCGATGGCGGTAGCCGCGGGAAGCGCAATCGGGGATCATATCGAATTCCTTCTCGCGGCTCTGATTCCCCTCCCCTTTATCGTCCTGGCGCCGGTGGCGGGATTTCTTTCCGATCGGTATTCGAAGCGCGATGTCATTTGGTTTTGCCTCCTCTTACAGTTGCTCCTCTTTATCTTGATCTCAGTCGCCATCGTAATGCGTTCGGTAGAAATCGCGGTCTTCGGGTATTTTCTACTCGCGGTACAGTCGACGCTCTTTTCCCCGGCGAAGCAGGGCATTCTCAAGGAAATCGTTGGATCACAGCGCCTCGGCTTCGCCAACGGCCTCATGTCGATGCTCACGATGCTGGGCATCATCGGAGGGATGTGGCTGGCGGGACAGTGGTTCGATCATCGGCTCGCCCATTTCAATGGGGTCGACGGCCTAAGCGCCGAAAACGGATGGCGGGCGGCCCTTCTTCCAGTGATCGTAGCGGGAGTGGCCTGCCTCGTCGCTCTGGCGATCGGAAGCACTATTGTGCAGACCCCGAAGTATCCGAGCGAGCCTTTCTCCAGAGGGGTCTGGATTCGTCACTTCAAACATCTCAAATATCTCTTCAGCGAGACGATGCTGCGGAACACCTCGCTCCTGATCATGTCCAACTGGCTCGTCGCGAATTCCCTCGGGCTGGGATTTATGCAGTTTGCCAGAGAGATCTCTCCAAATGTGAACAAAGCCGGACGGATGACCGCGACCGCAGAAATGCTCTTCTGGGTGGGCGGCGGCCTCATAATCGGTAGCTCGATCGTTTCGGGTCTCTCAAAGAAGCGCATCCGCCTTCCTCTTGCACCGAGGGGAGGAATAGGAATGGCCATCGGTCTGGCCGGGACGGGATTATTCGAGCCCGTTTCGTTGTCGTGGAATCTCAGCCTCGGGCTCGTCGGTTTCGCGAGCGGATTCTACGTCGTCCCTCTCAACGCGTGGCTGCAGAATATCGCGGAGGAAGCGCATCGGGCGCGCGTCATCTCAGCGCTGAACTTATTGACCTCATTTTCCGCGATTGTTGCCATTTCCTTGGGATTCCTTTTAAAGAGGGCGGGATTGACGGCCTCGCATCAGATGCTCCTCTGGGTTCCTTTTCTGCTCGTGGTGAGTTTCCTGCTACCGCGAGCTCTCAAGTCGAGGCCGGTATCGGAATGACGTTTCACGCACCGTGATTCTCACCAATCACGAGTCTCCCGAGGCTCCCGACGATTCCGCCTCGCACCGGCTTCTCAATACGGTATGGTCGCGATTCTCTTCACCTTCATTTCTTAATTTTGAGACCTTTGTATTTCATCTTTCTCGCATTCCTTGCTTTGGAACAGTCGCTTTTAGGGGCCGAACCATTCGAGGCGTTTTTGGGGACGCATTGCGTGCGTTGCCATGGGCCCAAGAAGTCGAAAGGCGATTTGCGGATCGAGCAACTCTCGCGCGATTTTAAAAGGGGCCTCGATGGCTCTTTTTGGGCGGAGATTGTCGAAAAATTAAGGCCGGGAAAATGCCGCCGGAAGAGGAAGAGCAACCGACCGAAGGCGAAATCGCTTCTGTCATCGCCCATTTCGATTCACGCATTGGCGAAGGACGGGCCGCACGCATGGCGGCGCGGCCAGCGGTGGCCCACTATCGCCTGAGTCGAGAGGAATATCAGAACACGGTCTACGATTTACTGGGCGTGCGCTACGACCCGAAAAAACCGGGTGAGCTGAATGAGGATCCACGGTGGCACGGCTTTGAGCGCATCGGCTCGCAACTCTCGCTCGCGCCCTCGCATGTCGAGCGCTACTACCGCGCAGCCGAAACGGTGCTGGCGCGCGCCTTTCCCGCGACGCCGGTCGAGGCACGTAAAATTCGTAAGACCGCAGCCGAACTCCGGTATGGAGGGGGCGAAAAGCAGCAGGCTTACCTCGATCGCTTCGGGATCAAACGCCCCTTGCGCGCCCTCATCTTTCCCGGCCGGGTGCAAGTAGCCTTCGCGTCAAACTGGTTCGCCACATCGGGATCGGAACACAGCGGGCTCTACCGCACCAAGATGAAAGCCAGCGGCATTCGGCCTCTCGAGGGACAAACCGCCCACCTGCGTATCGGCAAAGAAACGGGCGAGGAAACGAACGAAGGATTAATTGAACTCGATATTCCAGCGCCAGAGGATGAGCCGAAAATCTCCCAATTCGAGGTGTTCTTGGAAATGCCCACCAGCCTCAATTTTAATGTCGTCGCAACCGACATCATCGACCGCCAAAAGGGCGGGCACTACCGCAATGCTCTTTCCCAGCCGTTCTATATGTTCACTCATTCGAGCGAAACCCACCTCCTCAATCCAACCGCTCCCAAGATGTTCGATGATGACGGCAATGGGATCTACTCATCGGTGCTGCTCGATTGGATCGAGTAGGAAGGACCGATCGTCAGCGAGGCCGAACTCGCCACTCGCAAGGGCATCTTGCCACTCGGAGAGGCCACCTCAGAGGAGGTCGCGAGTCATTTGCAGCGTTTCGCGGAGCGGGCCTCGCGACGACCCGTGGTAATGAATGAACTGCAGCCCTACCTCCAGGCCTACCAATCGGAGCGGGCGGCTGGCGAGGAGGTTTTTGCAGCCTACCAAGTGGCGTTGCTCGGGGTCCTGACGTCGCGCCATTTTACCTACCTCGTTGAAGGTGATGTTTTACCGCGTGAACGGTTGACGGATCATGAACTTGCCTCGCGTCTATCGTATTTCTTGTGGAGTTCCATGCCTGACGAGAGCCTCATTAAAGCAGCACAAGGTGGAAGATTGACTGGCGACCGTAACGACTTGGCTGCCCAGGTCGACCGGATGCTGAGTGATCCAAAGATCGCGCGGTTCATCGACGACTTCCCGCGCCAGTGGCTTCAGCTCCATCGCCTGGGAATGTTTCCGCCGGATGGTGAACTCTACCCAAAGTACGACGTTTGGTTGGAGGCGAGTATGCGCAAAGAAGTGGTGCACTACTTTCACGAAGTCTTCGCGAATAACCTGCCGCTCACCTCGTTCATCACCTCCGACTGGACGATGGCCAATCCACGCCTCAGCGATTTCTACGGCCTGCCGGGACCAAAAATATCCGGCTTTCAGCGCGTGGCATTCCGCCCCGAGCACCATCGCGGTGGTCTGCTGACAATGGGGGCCGTCCTCGCGCTGACCTCGGACGGCACCCGCCATCGCCCGGTCCACTGCGGAGTTTGGATCAGCGAGGCAATTTTCGGAAAAACGCCACCGCCACCACCGGCGAATGTCGAGCCAATCGAGCCTAATCCACCGGACAGCCCCAAGGCGACAATTCGCCAAAAAATCGAGGCGCACACCCGGAACGTAAACTGCGCCGCTTGTCACTGCGGGATCGATCCGCTCGGCTTGGCCTTTGACCAATTCGATGCCATCGGGGCCTGGCGCACCCACGAGCGGGTCGACAAGGGAATCGGCGAAGATCCACCCGACGATCCCAGCGGCACCCTGCCCGACGGACGCGCCTTCGCCGCAAAGAAAGCGTCCTTGATTCAAACCTTGAGGAAGTCCGCTCGCTTGAGAAAAAAATGGGCACCGCAGACAAGGGACGACTTGCTCAATATCTCACCGCCGTCCGCGAGACCGAGATCCGCACGCAGCGCGCCGACGCCTGGCTTGATATCCCCCGCACCCCGATTTCCGATGCAGATCGCAAGCGCACCGACCGCGAGGTCCCCCAGACCCAGACAGGTGAATACTATCGGACCCTCTATGATTTGATCGTGCTCGCTTTCCAAACTGACGCCACACGGGTCGCCACTTTCAGCAGCGGGATGGAAGGCCAGGGTCTCCCGATTCCCGAACTGGGCATCTCGCAATCGCGCCACGAACTCAGCCATCACAACGGCGATCCCGGGCATATTGAGAAGCTCACTCAGAGCGATGCCTTCGCCGTCGAGCAGTTCGGTTATTTCCTGACCCGTCTGGCCGAAACAACAGATCTCAACGGCCGTCCCCTGCTCGAGACAACGATGGCACTCTTTGGCAGCGGCATGGCCTCCGGACACAGTCACGGCAACGCCAACCTCCCGCTTGTCCTGGCCCGCGGGTCAAACTGTGGATTCAAACACGGCCGCCACCTCGATCTCAACCAAGGGCACTTCGACGGATACAAATTGGACGATCCCGGCCACCACTATCGCCTTTGCGGTCGCCCGGCAAACAGCGAGGCCCACATGAGCAACCTCTTGCTAACGATGGCCCAGAAGATGGGAGTGGAAACCGATCGCTTCGGAGACAGTAACGGTAACCTCGAACTCGGATGATCCGCTTGATCCTTTTCCTCGGTTTACTCGGCTCCGTCGGGAGCGCTTTTGCTGACGAAACCTTCCGCCCCGCGCCCGGAAAATTTCCACCGCGCGCAGAAGCTAGGTCTTATCGTGGCAAACTCGTCTTCGTCGATCACGTGAACCGGCGAGGAAGTCTGCGCCTCCATGTCGACGGGCACTATCACGAGGGCCGGTTACACCACTTCGCCATGCTGCCCCACGGCATGATCTTTTACCGAGGTGCGCCGGCAGCCCTGCGGGACATCCCGATCGGCACGATTCTTTACGGCCGATTCTATCTCCCCCCCGACCCCAAGACATCCGCCGTTCCAGAGGTGAAGAGCAACCATGTAACCCAGCCCCGTGAAAACCACGCGGCCCTCCTCGAAGATGGTCCAAACCTGTGTCTCAGTGAGGGCAAAGCCTGGAAGCTGAAGGAAGTCGTAATCGCCGGGACCGCAGGCCATTTACGCGTCACCCTGAACCGGGAGAAAGGCGGCGACGGACTCGGTGGCGAACACAAAGTGACTATCGACGGCTCCACTCGGATCTGGCGTGGCCGCGAATTACTCGGTCTCGACGAACTCGTCGCTGACGGGACTTGGCCAACCAAAAGTCAAAAGACTTTGCAAGCGCTGCCAATTCAACTCAGCCTCACTTGGCATCTACGATATTTTTACCAACAATTTCATGTCGCTGATCTCTGGCTCGACGAGGCCGCAATGAAGGTTGCGAGCGAGCGCCAACGCCAGCAACAGATCCGCCACATCCGCCTGCGCTGGATGCCTGCGGTGATCGACAAAGTGAGCCACCGCAAGTTCGGTCAAGCCACCATCACGGCGACTTTGTTTGGCGGCATGGACGAATCACTTTATGCCGACTTCAAGGCGGGTAGCGGTGGCAAGATGGCGGCGGCAGAAAGCACCCTGCGAACCTGGTGGCCCGACCACGATGGCATGGATGGCAAAATCACCGTCGTGGCAAAGACAGAGGAAAAACCCGAGTTCTGCAGCAGCGGGATCCAAGTTCAATTTGAAGTCCCATTGATTCTCGAAGGTTTCCGCCCCGGGCGCACCGTTCGCTTCCGCCCGCAAAATTGGCCAAACGTAAAACCGCCGATCGAAGAGTGCCTCAATAGTTTCGAGGACCGCTGGCCGAGACCGGACATCTTTAAAAAGTAACCTCGATCATATCTAGACAGCACGAGCTCTCAGTCCAATCTTGCCTTCCACCAGCTCCAAACCCGAACTCAGATTGTAATCGCAGCGGGCATGACTAGTATCCTAACCTCGCCCCATGAATCAACAAACTCCCTCCCAGCCTCCCAGCCAAAGCTCTCATCCCCCTATGCATCCCTCCGGCATTCCCGAATCCGAGCGTCAATGGGGATTATTCTCCCACCTCTCTTCGCTCCTTGGCTTTCTGGGCATCCCTTTACTCAATATTATCGCCCCCCTCGTGATGTGGCAGATAAAAAAGGACACCATGCCTTTCGGCAGTGAGCAGGCGAAAGAGGCCCTAAATTTCCAGCTCTCAATGCTCCTTTACCTCATCATCTCAGTCGTTTTAATCTTTATCGCGATCGGTATTATTCTTGTGCCCATCGTTATCGTCTTCGACCTCGTCTTCACCATCATCGCCGCGATCAAAGCCAACGACGGCGTCGCCTACCGCTATCCTCTCTGCATCCGCTTCGTGAGCTAATCCGCTTGGCCCCGGTCCTGCTTCCCTTTCCCCATGCGCGTCCTCATTGCCAACGATAAATTCAAAGGCTCCCTCTCCGCGCCCGAAGTGGCCCGGGCCATTCAAGACGGGCTCCCCGCCCCCTGTGAAGTCGATCTCTGCCCCATCGCCGATGGCGGAGAAGGCTTTACCTCCACCATGCTTGCCGCGCTCGGTGGAAAATGGGTCGAATGCGACACCGTCGACGCTCTCCACCGCCCCCTCAAAGCCCGCTACGCCATCACCGACACCGGCCTCGCCGTCATGGAAATGGCCTCCGCCTCCGGCTTCGAACTCATCCCGGCGGCAGACCGCGATATCCTCCAATCCTCCACCTACGGCACCGGACTCATGATCCGCCACGCCGCCGCCCAAAAAGGTATCGAACGCATCCTCATCGGGATCGGCGGGAGCGCCACCAACGATGGCGGAGTGGGCCTCGCCGACGCCCTCGGCATCCTCCTCCTCGACTCCGAAGAAGAACCGCTCTCCCCCTGCCCCGCCGGTCTCGCCAATCTCGCCATCATCGATCGCAACCAACTCATCGCCCTCCCTCCCATCGATGTCGCCTGCGATGTCGACAATCCCGTCCTTGGGCCCAATGGTGCCACCGCGATCTTCGGCCCTCAAAAAGGAGCCACTCCCGCCGAACAGGAAATCCTCGAGTCCTTCCTCGCCCACCTCATCAAAGTCACCGGAGCGCAGGATCTCGCCGAAAAACCCGGTGCCGGAGCAGCTGGCGGACTCGGTTTCGGTATGATGCACTTTCTCAACGCCGAGCTTCATCCCGGCTTCGACCTCGTCTCAAAGGCCCTCGATCTCCCCGACCGCATCGCCCATGCCGATCTCGTCATCACCGGCGAGGGCTCGCTCGACGCCCAGTCACTCTCCGGCAAAGGCCCCATTGGCGTCGCACGCCTCGCTAACGAACTCGGAAAACCCGTCGTCGCCGTGGCCGGAGACATTTCACCCGAAGTCCGCGACTCCGGCCTCTTCGAGCAATGCGGTGCCCTCACCGACTTCGACCTCCCGCTCGATATCCTCATGACCGAGACCGCCACCCTTCTCACCCGAAAAGTTCGTGACCTAAGTGACTTGCTCCCCCTGCTCCGACAGGGTTAGCTCGCGGCCTATGAGCAAAGCAGTTCTTCTCTTCTCCGGACAAGGTGCCCAAAAAGTGGGCATGGGCCAAGACCTTGTCGAAGCCTACCCATCCGCCAAGGCCCTCTTCGAAAAGGCCGACCAAGTCCTCGGTCGTTCCCTCACCAACATCATGTTCAACGGCCCCGCCGAGGACCTCACCCGCACCGGCAATTGCCAACCCGCCCTCTTCCTCCACGGCCTCGCCCTGCTGCAAGTCCTCCTTGAAAAAGTCCCCTCGCTCGAACCCGCCGCTGCCGCCGGACTTTCCCTCGGCGAAATGACCGCTCATTGCGCCGCCGGCACCTTCACCTTCAAAGAAGGCCTCAAGCTCGTGGCCCGCCGCGGCGAACTCATGGATGAAGCCTGTGAAGCCAACCCCGGCACCATGGCCGCCATGATCGGAGGATCGGACCAAGACGTCGCCCACCTCGCCAAAGACTGCGACCTCGATGTTGCCAACCTCAACTGCCCCGGCCAAACTGTCCTCTCCGGAAAAGAAGCAGGGATCGACGCCGCCGTCTCCAAAGCCAAGGAATACGGCCTCCGCATGGGCAAAAAACTCAAAGTCGCCGGAGCCTACCACTCCCGTCTCATGGCCGGAGCCCAGGATCAACTTGGCGAAGCCCTCGCTGCCACCGAGTTCCATCCTCCCAAGATCCCTGTCATCTCCAACTTCCTCGCCCAGCCCGCCGAGGGACCCGATGCCATCCGCGCCTCGCTCAAGGATCAAGTCACCGGCTCCGTTCGCTGGATCGAATCCATCCAACTTCTCCGTCAACAAGGCCACAACCTCTTTATCGAACTCGGTCCTGGTAAGGTTCTCGCCGGTTTCATGGCCCGAATCGACAAAGAAGCCCGCATCATTTCCATCGAAGATGCCTCATCTTTGGAAGCCGCCGTCGCCGAACTTTGCTAAGCGAAAAAAAGTGCGATTCAGGGTAACTTAGTACTTGTCCAACCCGGTCGGTCGCCATAGGTTCCGCCCGTCTTAACCGACTATGCGGAGCGGTAGCTCAGTTGGTTAGAGCGCCGGCCTGTCACGCCGGAGGTCGCGGGTTCGAGTCCCGTCCGCTCCGCCACTCCCCCCCTGTAACTACAGGGGGTTTTTTGTGTTCTGCCCTAAATTCACCTCCCCTCTAAGAGCTGGACATCTCACCTCTCTCGCCGACGGTGTTCATGTGAACGTTTTCCCAGCGCATCTTCCCCCAAACGATTGTTCCCAAGCGCGAGCCCCTCCTAAATTGTCATCACCGGAACATTCGGCCCGATGAGGAATCGGAGTGACCACCGACAGACTTCTTTTCATGCGACGCCGAGATTTCCTCGTCGCCAACTGTCAATCACGTCAGGCATAGCCATCCTAGTGCGCGATTTTGGGGCTGAGGGTGAGCTTGCCGCAGCAGAACAAAATACGGTTCCGGTAGTTTTCAAAGTTTCGAAAACCTCGCGCTGATGATTTGATTGATTGAATCTTACTGTTCAGCCCTTCGCTTACGGCGTTGCTAATCCGATGGCGAAAATAGCTCATTAAAACTGACTGCTAGGAATTTGCTTTTGGCGGGAGGGCCTTGGAGCCGCCCTTGGACCGGAGCTGCGGGGGGAGAAAGGGGGTTGAAAAATGAACACGAGAAAGGACAATGGAATGAAGAGGAGAATGAGTTTAACGGTGTTGGAAGGATTGGCCGCGTCTGCACCGGTGTCGCGGGCCGATATTGAGCTGCCCCCCCCCGTCCGGTCCGGTCCGGTCCAAGGGCGGCTCCAAAGCCCTCCCGCCAAAAGCAAATTCTAGCAGTTCGATTCCCGCTGGGCCGGACTATTTTACGCAGGTGCTTGGTAGTAGCCATCAAAGAAGTTTTATGTGTGTGCTTACGCGATGGCCAGGGGAGTTCGATTCTCTCCCGCTTGCCTTACTTTTCTAAAACCATGAACTTACTGAAACGGCATGATGAGTGTAACTCCGTGTTTTGGTCGGATTGGGTTGACCGCCGTGCGCCGATAGGGAGAATGGCTGGTCCTTCCAAAAAATGAATCCTCAACCGAAACCATGGTTCGCGAAATTCCTCCTGTTTTGCATGGGAGTCGGGATCGTCACGCTCGCGTCGTGCGGGAAAAAGGCGGCGGAAAACGAGGATGATCGCGAACCTCCGCAGTCCGTCGAGACTGCGGCGCTGGCACCAGTGGTGATTGGTTCGGGTGAAGGCGAGTGGAAGCAACTCGATGACCCGGCTGCAGATGGCTGGGACAGTGAGGTGCAGAGCGAGCAGATCAAGAAGCAGCTGGACGAGCTATCAGAGGCGATCGTCAATGGTGAAATCTCCAGCGACTTCCTATCCGGGGTCGTGACGGAAGAATTTTCCTCGAGCGAGTTGGTGCCGGGAAACGTGGTGACGGAATTCGAAGGATCGGGCTGGCGAGTTAGCAGAGGTCAAACCAGCGGGCGGAGTGAACTCGCCGGGGCAACGGGATTCGCGGATGCTCTCATGCTCCTCACCAATGCTCTCGGAGCTGAGACAGGTGATCGCCGCTGCAAGATCAAGGTGATCGAATTTCTCGACCGGGACGGCGAAATTCGGACCCGGCAACTGGTCGAGTTGAGCCAGCCAGGAGTGGAGATTCACGCGGAATGGACGCTCGAATGGGAACTCGGTGATCCACCATTGATCCGGACTCTGCAGGTGGGGAAATTCGAACGGACGACGTCGGAATCACAATCGCCGCTGTTCCGCGACTGCACGGAATCGGCGCTCGCCGCCAACCCGAGCTTCCACGAGCAGATTGCATTCGGGGCGAACCACTGGCTGGGGCGGATCCAGGACACTCGCAAGATGACCTTGCTCGGCACACCGGGGGCTGCGCTGGGCGATGTCAATGGCGACAGGCTGGATGATTTGTATCTCTGTCAGGCTGGCGGCTTGCCCAACCGGCTCTACCTGCAGAATCCGGATGGCACGGTGCGTGATGCGAGCGAGGCAGCGGGTGTCGGCTGGGTCGAATCGTCACGCAGCGCACTGATCATCGATCTCGACAATGACGGCGACCGGGATTTGGCGGTCGCGACTTATGCGCGGATCGTTTTGGCTGAGAACGACGGGACGGGGAAGTTTGCGGTCGCTGCGATTCTCGAGGTCGGTGTTGGCACGATGGGATTGAGTGCGGTGGACTTCGATCAGGATGGCGATCTCGACCTGTATGCGTGCCAGTACAGCGCGGGCGATCTCGAGGGCGAGGCGGGCGCGACGGTGATCGGGGCGGGTGGCAGCTTTGTCTACCACGATGCCAATAACGGCGGCGCGAACCACTTTTTCAAAAACGAGATCAGCGACGCCGATGGATGGAAATTTCCCGACATCACAAAAGCCTGCGGGCTGGACGCGAATAACCGCCGCTTCTCGTTCGCCGCTTCGTGGGAGGACTTCGACGACGACGGCGATCAGGACCTCTATGTTGCGAACGACTTCGGGCGCAACAATCTGTATCGAAATGACGAGGGTCACTTCACCGACATCGCCGCGCAGATCGGCGGTGAAGATCGCGCCTCGGGGATGTCGGTTTCCTGGGGCGATGCGAACCGCGACGGGCGCATGGATTTGTATGTCGGCAACATGTTCTCGGCGGCGGGTGGGCGCATCGCACGCCAGTCTGCCTTCAGTCCGGGTTCGACTGATGAGGAGCGTGACGCGCTGCTTCGATTTGCGCGCGGCAATACCCTGCTGATGCAGCAGGATGGTGGCTTCGCCGACAAGAGTTTGAGCGCCGGCGTGACCATGGGGCGCTGGGCGTGGAGTTCGCTGTTCACCGATATCAACAACGATGGCTGGGAGGACTTGCTAGTCGCCAATGGATACATCACCACCCCTGACAGCGGCGATTTGTGAAGCTTCTTCTGGCGGCAGGTCGTGTCGAGCTCCCAGTCCAATGAATTTGCCGAGGGCGTCTCGCGGGCGCATCTCGATCTTTCGACCATGATGAAGCGCGGGCGTTCGTGGAGCGGGCGCGAGCGTCACTGCGCTTACCTGAACCTCGGTGGCGGCGCCGACGGTGCGCCATCGCGATTCGCCAATGTGTCGGCACTTTCCGGCATCGATTTTGCCGACGATGGTCGCGCGATCTGTCTTTCGGATTGGGATCACGATGGCGATGTGGATTTCTGGGTTTCCAATCGCAGCGCGCCGCAGCTGCGGTTGATGCGCAACGAGAGCGCGGGCGACAACCACTTTCTCGGGATCAGGTTGCGCGGAGTAGAATGTAATCGTGACGCGATTGGCGCCCGTGTGACGGTTTACCCGATGGGTAGTGGCAAGCCGCTTTCGAAAACTCTGCGTGCAGGCGATGGTTACCTCGCGCAGTCGAGCAAGTGGCTATTATTCGGTTTGGGAAAGGCGGCTGGAATCGAACGGGTCGAGGTAAACTGGCCGGGCCGCGCAAGCGATGTCTACGAGGAATTGAAGGCTGATCAGCATATTATTCTTACCGAGGGCGGCGAGATGAAAACGTGGAAGCGTCCGAGTTCCGCGATCGCGCTCAAGCCTTCCAAATTGGAACTGCCTGCCGATTCGGGTGCGGCACGGATTCCGATGGTCACGCTACTGAAGCTTCCGGCGTTGCACTACGAGTCCTTCGCAGGCGAGACTCACCTGGTTAAAGCGGCAGGGAAGGATCGCTCACTGCTGATCAACCTGTGGGCGAGCTGGTGCGCGCCATGTCTCGGCGAGTTGCGCGAGTTCAAATCGCACGCCGCGGAGTTGGACACCGCCGGTGTGGATGTTCTCGCGCTCGCGCTCGATGGCGTCGGGGCAGACAAGAGCGATCCGGCCAAGGCGGCCGCGCGCGCGACGGGTCTGCAGCTGCCGTTCGCCCTTGGCCGGGCAAATGAAAAAATTCTCGCGATTCTCGAGCGCTTGCACGTGCGCCTAACCCCGATGGAGCTTCAAATGGCGGTGCCGATGAGCGTTCTCGTCGATGCGCAGGGGCGCGTGTCCGTTTTCTACAAAGGGACGGTCGGTGTGGATCAGGTGATCGCGGATTTGGCGCATTCGAAGAAAGACCGCGCAGCGAGGCTGCTGGCTTCGGTTGGCTTGGGCGGGACGGTTCTCGAGTCCGAGCACCCGTCGATCGCCGCCGCAGCCGACCAGCTTGAGGTGACGCAGCGCTTCCAGTTCGCGCAGGACATGTGGCAGGGCCAACTTTTCGATGACGCCGCGATCCAATTCCGCGACACGCTTGCGCTGGCGCCGGATTTCGCCTCGGCGGCGAGCAATCTGGGGCTTGCCTATGCGAAACAGGGCAAGCTGGACGATGCGGTCGCGACCTATGAAAAAGCGCTGGAGCTGCGTGATGACTCGGCGGTGATCCATTTGAATCTCGGCCTGGTGCTTGAGCAGCTGGCGAGTCCGGCGACTGCAGAGAGACATTTCCGGCGCGCGCTTGAACTCGATTCGAAACTTGGCAAAGTGAATGACGCCCTGGGCATGATGCACGCAAAGCGCGGTGAGATGGAAGCGGCGAGTGCGTTCTTTCAAGACGAGACCGAGGTCAACCCGCGGTTTGCGGAGGGGCACAATCATCTTGGTTTGATCCACCTCTCGCTCAAGCATCCTGCCGAGGCGGTCGCGCCGCTACTGAAAGCGATCGAGTTGAATCCGGATCACGCTGACGCCCTCAATAATCTCGGGATTGCCTACAGACGGCTCGGTCAGCCTGAAGACGCGAGCAAGGTTCTGGAACGCGCGGTCGCAGCAGCCCCTGAATTTGTGCCAGCACTCATTAATCTGGGATTGGCGCTTCTAGATCAGGGCGAAGCGCAGCAGGCAAAAAGGTGTTTTGAGCAGGTGCTCGAGCGACAGCCCAACTCCGAAATTGCCCGGAGAAACCTCGAAAAGGCACGTGAAATGCTCGAGAAGTGACATTGTTGTCACAATGTTACACAAGCTTGGCGTGATTCGCATAGAGTTGTTGCGCCCGAGTTAGCTATAAGATTGACCGTCAATTAGAGAATTGATTGAAATTAAGCCAACTATCATCATGAAATTATCCACAAAAAGCAAATTCCTACTTTACGTAGCGGGAATCGCGCCATTAGGCGCAGCCAACATCATCAATATTGACGCCACAGGCCTCACGGCGCAGACCGGAATCGCATCCATCGGCAACACGGGGACGGCTGGCGGCGCGTTCGACACAGTCGCGGGCAGCGTTGATGTCGCGCCAGCCGGGGGTATCAACGGGCTCGTTTTCGACGGTTCCAAGATGAACTCCAGCTTCTTGACCAACTCCCTCGCTACCCCGATGACCGGCAACCAGCCACACTCGGCCCAAGCATGGGTCTTCAACCCCGGCATCTCGGCCGAGGAGGCCATCGTCTCCTAGGGACGCCGTGGTGGTGGAGAAGGCTCGAACGTAGGCTTCCACCAGGGCAACCACAACGTCTACGGGGCAGTCGGCCACTGGGGTGGCCCGGACGCCACCTACAACAACCCCGACCCCGACGCCACCGTCATCAACGCCACCGCAAACCTCTGGACCCACCTCGCCTACACCTTCGACGGCAACGAATCCCGCGTCTTCATCAACGGCGTGTTCGTCAACGCCGACGCCCACGGCGCGTTGGCTACGCACGAGTTCCTCGATGACGGCACCACCCCGCTACCCTTCGCCCTCGGCGCGGAACACGACGGCAACAATCTCACAAGTACTCCCATCGCTTTCAGCGGCACCATCGGCCGCGTGCGCGTGGACGACACCGCGCTCAGCGACTCCGACATCCTCAGCCAATTCAACTCCGAAACAGCGTTCTTTAGCGGCGTCCCCGAACCAAGCTCTGCGGTTCTGAGTGGGTTCGCTGCTTTCTTGCTAATGGCGCGCCGTCGTCGCAGTTAGGACTGATTCCGGAGTCCCATTC
>Ga0075118_10001581_pt1 | contig 15851 bp, 20 predicted proteins | sample AntAceMetag02UKE_FD_69794 | JGI IMG/M metagenome (GOLD analysis project Ga0075118, IMG submission 69794) | Saline lake microbial communities from Ace Lake, Antarctica - Antarctic Ace Lake Metagenome 02UKE | ecosystem: Environmental > Aquatic > Non-marine Saline and Alkaline > Saline | place...
GCGGTATTCTTCCAGTATTTCATAATTTTAATAGCAGATGGCGGATGGATAATAGCGAAGCGTGTGAATTCTAAATCATTTTGGAATCAGACCCTAGCCCTTAAGTTTCAGCCTTCAATCCCCTCTCCCCAGTAAGTAGCGGACTCCTCTTTGTTAACGGCAGTACGTGCAGTTAGGAGTGCCTCGACCATTTTAAAGTCTTCTTCGTAGCTCACCTTTACAGAGCGCAGAGGGTCAATCGGATACAGAATCCGATTAGTTCCGCAATAACCACCCTTGAATGCCGCATAGTTCTTTCTAAAAGTCGCTGCATTCCAAATGGTCACCGCCCAATTACAGGTCTGAACTTTGGGATTATCTTGACTGGGCTTCAGCGGACCGACCGGGTCAATATTTACAAATCGGCCTCCCATCGCCACTTGCATGTGAGTATCCTCGCAGGTGATCAAAGCATCCGCGTCTCCGTTCGCACGGTAGGCGGCAATCGCAGACGATACGTCTTGGGGAGTGATCAAGGGACAAACTGGGCTGATCATCATCAAGGTGTCCAAATTCAGACGATCCATGATATCGACAGTGAAATCGTCGCCAGAGGCCGTATCCGAAGCCAGTGCGGGATCTCGCTGAAAGACCTTTACTCCGTATTCTTCGGCCAATGCCGCGATCTTGAGGCAATCGGTATTGACGTAAATCTCGTCAATTTCAGAGCAAGCCTTTGCACATTCTATCGCATAGGCGATCATCGGCTTTCCGCAAAGCATGCGCAAGTTCTTAGACTTTACCCGCTTACTCCCTGCTCGGGCCGGAATATGTGCGACTAGTTTTTTGATTTCCATGATTTATTTAGTCTCTTGTTGGAAAGTATCAAAACACTGGGAAATGACTGCCTTAAACTCTTGATTAGAATCCACCTGAGTAAGGAACATCTCACCGAATCCCTTCGAAAGTATCACTCGAATACCCGCGCTTGTATTTTTTTTATCTTTCTTGAGATAAGTCAGATAAGTATTGATATCAATGTCCGGGAACGTTGTCTTCGCTCGGACCTTACGAAGCGTTTTGCTGATACGGTCGCAGCTTACTTGGTCGAGGAGTCCTAGATACACCGAAACCGCGTTGGCAATATCCATTCCATAGGACACCGCTATACCATGCGGGATGGCATACTTGGTATAGCCCTCGATTGCGTGACCGAATGAATGACCGTAATTGAAAACATTACGCGGACCTTCATCGAATTCATCAATTTCGATCATGCGTTTCTTAATCTCTAAGCTTTCTCCGATCAACTCATGCAAGCTAGGCCCACGCTCCAAGGCTTCATCGACACCGCCTTCATAGCGGGCAAAGGCAGCTTCATTTTCAACCAGAAAATAGTGCGCCATTTCACCCAAGCCGGAGCAGATTTCACTATAATCGAGCGTCTCCAAAAAATTGGGCGCGATGTAGATCTTGGCAGGTGGAAAAAATCCACCTAGTTGATTTTTATACTCTTGAAAGTTGATCGAAGTCTTACTTCCGATACAGCTATCACCCTGAGAAAGTAAATTTGTAGGGAAGAATATCCAATCAACCCCGCGGTACAAAATCGAAGAAATAAATGCCGTCACATCTTGAGTGATGCCGCCTCCAATTGCGATCAGACGATTGTCCTTCTTAAACCCATTTTCAATCAATCGGAGAATCAGCGGACGCACACCATCATAACTTTTACTGGTTTCGACCGGGTCGACTTCCACTGTCTGATACTGCGCAATGATCGGCCGAAGAGCATCCGTGAAGATCTGCCTCACATTTTGATCAATAAATAGCCAGTCCCCTTCACGTAGTTCAGCCCGCAAATCAGCGAACGCATCCACCGAAAACTGGACGCTATACTTACCGCGGTAGCTCGCGACTTCGAACGACTCTGGTTTCATATTTTATACAGTATAGGATTGGAGAACATACGACAGGTCTCAATTCTTCGCCATCAAACAATGGAAAAACCACCATCAACGACAATGTTTTGCCCCGTGAGATACCGATTCTCCGGACTTAGCAAAAAGTTAACCACTTCGGCAATGTCGGCGGGCGCCGCCATTTTCTTGAGGGGCACCTGAGCCGAGAGTTCTTGAATTTGAACTTCCGTCAACGATTCGAGGGTCATGTCGGTCATGACGAAACCCGGCGAGACAAGATTAACCAGAACCCCTTGAGATCCAGCCTCTGCTGCAAGGGCTCTCGTCATACCAACTAGTCCCGTTTTAGCACTCGAATAGAGCGAACGTTGCGACTTGGTGATGACACTCCAAATTGAGGCGATGTTGACAATACGACCTCCCCCAACTGCTTCCATACCCTTAATCACTTCACGACAAATCATGTAGGGCGAGCGCAGGTTAATATCGTGCACAAAATCATAATCCTCCTCATCAACCTCAGCAAGAGGCTTGATGCGATTGACTCCCGCATTGTTAACCAACCCATGAAAAGGACCTAAAGCGGCAATCTCAGTTAAAAACTCCCGAACTGAACTCCGGTCTGCCAAATTAACGTCTAACCACGTCACTCCCACCAAATCAGGGCACTCAGCTGAACGTTCCGCGGAACGGGCCGTTCCCGTGCCAACGACCTCAAAACCGCCTCGAAGTAAACGAGCCGCAATGGCTCGACCAATTCCACGGGTAGCACCTGTTACTAGTATTTTTTGCTTCATGATTCTACGTATGCTCCCAATCCCTCAACGGGCACTCAACCAGTAAATTTCTGTCATTTATCCAAACAAATTTCACTTCTTTAGCAAACACCTCTGCAAAGCGGCGCTTCAGCATCTGTTAAATTTACAGCGAGAACTGATCTTTACGCATATTCTGAAAGCCATCCCGATCCCACTCAACAATACCCATAAATTTATCTAACCAAACATGGAGCAGCACTTGGTGCGCGCACTCGACGATACCGTAGGTTTTGGCTGGGATGTAGAGATTCACGTCCCCCATCTGTCGCGACTTGTTATCCGGCTTGAGGCCGGAGAGCGTAACGACAGCCATCCCCTTGGCACGAGCTGCCTCAATTGCTTTAATAACATTTGATGAGCTCCCTGAACTACTGATGGTGATCAACGCATCATCTTTTTCCGCATACCAAGTCAGCGGCGATGCAAACGTATCCTCATACCCGAGATCGTTACCCAACGCGGATAATAGCGCGGAATCACTAAATGAATGAGAAGGCACACCACCATTTTTAGTCCAATCCAGGGCCATATGATTAGCGAAGGCCGCGCTAGCTCCATTTCCAACAAGAAATTTTTTATGACCGGACTTCTGAATTTGCGCAGACAATCCACAAAGTTTCTCAAACCCGAGTTCCTGATCCAAAAGAGAACCACTCAGATCGGATACCTCCAGACAGCCAAGTGCAGCAGTATAAGAGTTTAGATAGTTTTCGTAATATTGCGTCATTGTATATATGAATAAACATTATTTTCCAATCAATTCGGGGTAGCGGGCCATACCCCTATTTCCAGTTTCTCGGGAACGCTTGTCTTAAACGAACAACGCTCTATTGATTTTAACCACTGCTTTATACACCCCTGTCGCGTTACCATCTTGCAATTTTGGCCGATGCCCATCTTCCGGAAAGAAAACACCAAAATAGCCGGCCTTCAAATGAAGGCGGGTTGAAGGCGGCACATGCGGTGCTTTATAGTATTGGAAATCTTTACTCGCCAAATACTCACCATCAAACTCCAACTCTGACTTAAGAATCCAATCTACATATTCCCCTCCAGTAATTACGTATTGCACATCGATCATATCCCTATGGCCCTCAAATCGGCATTCGGACACTGGCAAGGTCTCGTAAGTATGGACATTCACGAACATCTTTTTGCTACGCAGTTCGGTGACCCCCGCTGGGCTGTTTTCGTCTAAATTTCGTAAGGCAGCCAAGGCCTCTTCCCAAACGGGATGACCGAGAAGAGGGGCATATGTTGATGGGCAACTTAATTTTGCGTATATCATGCGTTATATACTAAAGAAGCATTGAAGAATCACCATATCAACCGACGAGGATTACTAGTATGTCTTACTTTCAACTTCGAATCTTTTTAGCGACATACCCACAACTTGATCCATATTATAATATTTATAGGTGGCCAATCGACCAATAAATATGGCATTCACTTCCTTTTTTGATAAATTTTCGTATTGTTTATATATTTTGGCTGAATCATCTGCAGGTATTGGATAATACGGCTCATTATCTTCTCCATAATCTTCAGGATATTCCCGCACAATCGTTGTGGAATCACATGATTGCGCAGTAGCATGCTTTAGTTCGACAATTCGAGTAAATTCATTTTCGTTCGGATAGTTAACTTGCATTGCAGGTTGCCAAAAACCTGCCTTCCCGCTAATGCCGACACGCTCCTTTAATTGTTCGGCAGAAAAACTTTCATTTTCGAAACGTAATGATCTATACGGCAATGCACCATAACAGAATTTATAATAGGCATCAATCGGACCTGTGTAAACTAATTTACCAAATTTTATAGTATGTATTATTTCCAAATAATCTGAATTTGTAAGAATTTTAAGATTTACACCACATTTCTTAATAATTTTATCAAACAGGCGCGTATAGCCAGCCTTTGGAAGTGCCTGAAACTCTTCCTTCAAGTATCGATCATCTCTATTCGTGCGAATCGGAATTCGACCACATACGCTTGCATCTAATTCTTTCGGATGCCGTTTCCACTGTTTTAAGGTATAACCTTTGAAAAACTTTTCATATAAATCCCACCCCACTTGAGAAATTATCACTTCTTCTGAATTCTGAGGATCTGAAATATTAACTCGTTTTTCATCCAGCCACTTTTGGAATTCCTCTGAGGTAGATCTTCTCCCTATCAATTGCTCGAAAGTATTTAAGTTTATAGGAAAATTCCAATATTTCCCATCTACATATGACTTAATTTTATAGTCAACAAGGTGCCATTCGGTAAATTCCGAAAGGTATTCTATAATTTTTTTGGAATTCGTGCGAAAATAATGCGGGCCATATTTGTGTATTAATACTCCAGAATCATCATAATAGTCGTAACAATTTCCTCCAATGTGCGATCTTTTTTCTACAACTAAACATGTTTTTCCATGTGCGCAGGCTCGTTCTGCAAAGACTAGGCCAGAAAATCCTGCCCCAACGATTAGATAGTCTACTTTCATTATAGCATTTTAGTTTGTGATAGCCTCAAGATTTAATAAGTTCCGAAATGTTTTTAGAATACTCCTTATTTATATTTTCGAACCTTTTCCAAGAACCACCGGCAAAGTGCACCAAAGTCGGCTCAATTTTGGAAGATTTCGTTCGAAAGGTATTTAAATCAACTTCCTCAATTTCATACCCCATTGCCCCAACAGCATGATAGACAAGTTCTTTACCAAACTTAGTAGTTTCTGAGATGTGAAGATCCCTCTGTAATCTGAAAAAATCCTGCTCATGCCAAAATAATTTTGGATGTGCTGTAAAAAGGAAATTCATTTCTTCATCCCACATCAGTGATTTCCAATCAAGAATCCATTCCATAAATCTCGCTGCTTTGATACCTACAACACCAACGTTACACTCAGCAAATCCATCTCCAAATTTGAGCATCTTACTATATTTTGTTTCTTCAGCCAATCTGTGACTAGAACTCAAATGAATATAACCTTCTTGATCTTGTGGACATCGTAGAAGCGGAACCGACTCATCTTCGTATACAAAATATTCACTTTCTTCAATCTTTTTGAAAATAGAAGAAACATCATTTTGGAAAATCATGTCTGCATCGGTTAGTAGGACCGAACTATAACGCTCTACATCTATAGTTTTCCACAAATGGATAGCATTTAATTTCGTAAAATGTTTTCGATGGTATAGCTCAAATTCTGCTTCTAACACCGCACGATACGATAGATCTCGTTCCGCTTTTTCGATCATCCTATTTAATTCATTTTTCATGGAAAGAATGCTACTCTCTACTAATTTTCGGAAAAATAGTATACTCGTAGTTCTTTTGAGAATTCGTTTCCATGTGGTGCGTTTATTAAACTTTCTTTTTAATATCTCATAGGCACCTATCCTTAGTGAAAACTCCGAGGATAAGACCTCAGTCAGTGTATTTTCAAATATTTTTGCTCCCAAGTCTGCTAATTTATTTTTAACGACTTCAGACATCCCAGTCGTTATCACATAAACATCACCCTTAAAATTACCCCTATCAGGACAAAACAGAGAATTTAGATATGGAATCAAATTGGCGAGCTGAGGATCGTTAGCATTCACGATGACTAGATTTTTTTTCATATCACTGATGTTTTTTCTGAGGATTAATTTTGGCGTTCCCATGGAACATTTATTGTTAATTTATTGGAAATTTAGCTTTTACTGAGTAATGACACCCACTTTTATTCGGCACATTTAGCTTTGTTCCGATAACATCAGCCAGTGCGTCATACCTTTATTTGATTATACTCCGCGTCGATAGTATTGGCTTATTTTTTCGTTTTACTGAATATTTTCTCCGCAATCTTCAATTTCCTCATCGCTACCTTTCCCACGCGTGAATTGCGACATCGCGCCCTTATGGGAGCGGTGAAGTAGTGCCGATTTACTATCACGTGGACAAGAAGGAGTGCCGAATAAAACGGGACAATAGCCAGCTCTAGCGCCGGCAAGACGAAATCTTGCACACCCGCGACAAGTGCTAACTCATGAGCATATCGGAGCGTGACAAGTGCTAAAAGCAAAAGCAAAAGCAGCCGGTTGACTCCGCCAAGTATCACAGAATACGAGCGCGGAAACATTCTCACAGCGCTAAGAACTATTATTGTAACTGCGGCTCCAATTGCAACTGCTATAGGTAAATACTCCATAATCACTCCGCACTTTTGCGTTCATCTTCGAGCTGATCACAATAACGCAATGCCATTGCCAGTATTGTCAGTGTGGGATTGACTGCGGCTCCCGTTGGTAGCACCCCTGCACCCAAAATATCCAGATTGGGCACTTCCCATGTCCGTAAATCTTTTGTCACGACGCTGTTGGTCGGATCCGTCCCCATCTTCAGGCCGCCCATGGGATGGCAGGCCCACATTTGGAAGGGATCAAAACGCGGCTCTTTGCCATCACACGCTTTCACAATCTCCAGAAGCACTCGCTTCATCTTTGCTAGGGTAGCACCAAGCCCCTGCCAGTCTGCTTTCAATTCCAAACGTGCAGTTGATCGCCCAAAATCATCCTTGTGGGTTTCAGAGAGCGTCACTTGGTTGCCCTCCTCTGGGGGCATTTCTAGATGGGCCGCTACCCAAAGATGCGGCCAGGATCGACTGTTGAGATTGAGCACGAAGCCCCATGCATTCTCCAGAGGATCGTATTTACGATAACTATGCGACGATGCCAAAATATTTGTCTGAACCTGCGACGAGAATCCCCAAGGAACCGTCGCCCTCACCCGCTGCACTGGGTGATCCATGAATCCGGTTCCAACCAACCCGTTTTCATTGCATAGACCACGAGGGTTCTTAGACGACTTGGAGAGCAACAATAGACGCACAGACTCAACCGCACCAGCGGCAAGGACGACGTGCTGACAGCGCACTTGCCACTTTTCACTATTCGTTGTCGTGCCTACATCGGCGTGCGTGATACGGTTGTCCGCTCCAGTATGTAGCTTCAAGCACACTGAGTCACTAACCACGCGCACATTAGGCAGACTACGAATTAACGGAATCAAGGTAGCACTGGGAGACCAGCGTGCCTGCACGGGACAGGAATTGCAGCGGCCGATCGCCGTGCAGAAACTGCGCCCCTCATAGGCTAGCGAGTTCCGGCATTGAGGCACATGATGCCAGCGCATAGAGAGCTCACTGGTTCGGCTGACAATTTCCTGCTCATATGGTCCATACTCGAAAGGAGGCAATGGGAAGACCTGCGATCTTCGTTCGTCATATGGGTTGTCAGCGATACCAGCGACACCAAGGAATGCTTCTGCCTGACAATAATACTCTTCAAGTTCCTGATAGCCGTATGGCCAATCCTCCGCGACGCCAAACTCGGAATATAGGCTGAAATCGCTTTCAACCCAGCGGGGGGTGTATCCTTCCCAAGCTTCTGTTCCACCTCCTAAGGCCTTAACCCAGGAAAGCTTCTCATTATAGAAATGTGTTGAGGCCACCTCTGTAAAGTCCCTCCCCTTTGAGTACCAATTCAAATCCCGCCAATCGCCAACGGGGCGGTGCGACCCTGCTTCAAGCACCATCACACTACGGCCTAGTTCAGCATGCTGTCTGGCCGCAACCAAACCCATGATCCCACTACCTATTATAAGAACATCTGTTGTTTCCTGCCTCATAGTTTCGTGAAAAATCCCTTGTTAGCTCGAATATGGGCGAATAATACCCCCACATAAAGCGGAAACACTGCTTGCTCAATGGCGCTCAATGCGCTTTGCAACTTCGGGGCAATGGCAATACCCACCACATCATACCCATGCGTGATTACCACTATTGGCAACAACAGCAGGAGCGCATGATTCACGGCCGCAATCTGAACGTTTGAAACAGTAAGCGGAACCTTACCCAGCAGCTTAGGCGCTACAATCACCATCCCTGTCACCAACGTAGATATCCAGAAAATCACATTCATAATTTTGTCCCTTGCATGGCGGTTACGCTGGGCATGAGCAACAGGTATACAACGACGAAACAGGCAAATAATGCGAACGGCAGAACTGTTCGCCGAACCACTGTCATCGGTTGCACATGGAGGACTTTCGCTGCCTCAATAAACGGAGCGAAATTAAGCACAACAATTATGGGCGCCCATAAACTAACGATAATACCGATGATTCCGTATCTGGGTAACATAAACGGTAGTATTGAAAGGGCAACCAAGGCCGCAACAAGATATCTCCAATGAAAAATTACGCGATTCCCGAAACCGCAAGGCATCGCTGCAAGATTAAGATAACCCTTCATTGACGCTAACAGCGCGAAGACAAACCAGAGCTGAGGTGAAATAAAAGATATGTTCGCATCAACCAGTTTTAACAACCAGCCACCACTTACCCCAATCACTACAAACGCAGAGAAAGCCAACCAACCCGCTAGACTCACACGCTTATAAAAAATCTTGGCCACTCCCTCTATATCCCCTCTAACCAGTAATTTCGAACAAACCGGAATTTTACTTGTCACAGTGGCATGGGAAAAATTGCTAATCGTATCGATCATTCGTAGAGTAAAAAGGTAAGTTGCCACGGCACCTGGTGCAGCATATATTGCAAATATAACCCCACTGAGTTGAGCCAATCCCACATTGGTAAATTGACCAATAAATCCACGCCATGTCGGCCCCCATGCCCACCTAGCTATATCTGCATCCCAACTGATCCGGTCAATATTAGATATTTTCCCACGCGTATAATAGCGAAGCAGAAAGCGATTCCTAAGAATACTCCCTAGATAAACAGATTGCATAACCAGAGCTAGCTCCCAAAGACCAACGCCCAGTTTCAAAGCAAAAACACCAGTAACTATCGATGCAAAATTGAAGATAATGTTCCAACGGTTGACCACAGCTACATGGTTCATGCCTTGAAGCACGATCCCATAACGATTATATATAAATGAGATCAAACTACTCACTTGCATTATGACGAACGCTATCCAAATCTTCTCCTTCTCGTTGTAATTCTCTAGCAGCGAAGACAATGCTAGATATCCCATACCTGTTGCAATTGCCATGTTTAACCACGCGATTCCAGACTGTATAAGACCCAGAGTCCCTAAAGTTCGGGCAATAGATTTCCAACTTACTGTTCCTACATCTCTCACCTTCTTGCTATCAGCAATTGGAGAAAGATCTGTCGCCCCGCCCATCGCAAAGGAGATCATACGAGAGAAGGATACCCCAAGTCGTTGGCCGACGATCAGTCCAAAAAAGTTTAGGGTAGCGAACAAATACCAGGCGGCTATCTCGGTTTGGTTGAAATGCGAAAGGATAAGCGGAGTAACCAAGAGCAAACGAAACGACTGCGTGAGCTGGTTTCCCCATGTTGTAAATGTCGGGGAATTCCAAAGTTTGAGTATAGTCGCCTTCACAAATAATGGGCCATAACTTCTTAATCTTCGAGCTTACTATGAGCTCTTACGATTAATTGATCACACTCTATCAGTCTTCAAACTCGCTTCTGCTTTTCGCAACCATAGCAGATAATGCTACTATTTCCGCAAGGTGCCAACCGGTCGCATCATCAATGTCAGCTGACTCCATGGGAGGAGTCTCAAACAAAATCGGGCTCTTGCCAATGCGCGCGCTGGTGGAAGCAAAACTATCTTTAGTGAAAATATAGAGATTCGAATTTTCCTCATACCAAATCTCTAAATCTTGAGTTCGCTTTAGATTGTCAGGATCATGGTTAACCGGACTAGTATCTTCTCTATAAAACCGCGTTTGGAATCGATTCACTGTAAAGAGGCTATCTTTAACACCATTGGGCCTTAATTTAGCTGAAAATGAATTGATTGCTTCCCGTATTGTTTCCCCACTCAGTAGGGGGTTTGTCGTATGAGTCATCAAGTAAGTATCTGACTCAATATTATTAATATCATCTTGCAGAACTTTATTCATGCTTACCATGTCTCCGCACAAATCCGGGGAACGGTCCCTGATAACGACTCGGTCCGAAGACTTTAATCCATTCTGTTCCAAAATATCCCTCGCATCGGTATTGATGACAACCAAGTCAATTTCCGGCAACGAGAGTAGGGTGTCTAGAATCCATCGGAACAGTGGCTTATTGGCAAATGGTCGAAAGTTTTTACCTTTCACCCGAGCGCTGTGAGCTTTCATGGGAAGAAGTGCTACCAGTTTGTGTTTCATTCTACAAATCAATCGGTTGTTGGCTGCGATGGACTATTTCGCCGACTTTAGGGCATTTCTGAACGTGTCCACTCCCTCTTTAGCACTGTTCAATAACATGGTGATATCGAGGCTATAGGCTAAGAAACGATAGCCTTCATCTACACGACGCTCTAGCTCGCATTTGTCTGGTTGAACAACGTGAATACCTGGCACAATTTCATGTTTTTTGCAGGCACTCAAAATACGCTTTTGAGCATGCATATAATCTGGGTGATCAAATTGCCCTGCAATTCCCATTGAAGCAGTTAGATCATACGGACCGATAAACACGGCATCAACTCCTTCGACGGACAAAATTTCATCTATTTTTTCAACAGCATCAATATGCTCGATTTGGACTGCCACCAAGATTTCGCTATTTGCGTCTTTATAATGCTCCTGAACCCTCAGGCCATATTGATTAGCCCTGCAAAACCCAACTCCCCTGTTTCCTTGGGGAGGATATTTAACAGCAGAAACTAAGAGTTCGGCATCTTCTCGAGAATTGATCAGCGGACAGATAATTCCTCGGGCTCCGGCGTCAACATACCGTTTGATGAAGGAGTAATCGACCCCGTGGACTCGCACAACTGCAGCACAGTCGGGATTTCCTGAAGCAATCGCCTGAAACAGTATTTGGGCCTGAGGCACATCGACAGCTGAGTGCTCAGCATCCACGCATACATAATCGAGCCCGCAAGCAGCTAATAATTCTGCTACTATTGGACTTACCGTGTTACACCAAGTTCCGACTACGGATTGCCCCGAGATGAGTGATTGTCTTAGATTTTTCATGTTACTCTATGATTGATCGGTCAATTTTCACTACAGCTTTAAATACTTCCTTCGAGACACCATCATTAATTTGAGGGCGATGTCCGTCCTCTCCGAAGAATATGCCGAAGCGGCCTGAGGAAAGATGAACTCTGGTCAGACTTTCTGTAGGTTTATAGAATTGGAAATCTTTCTCTGAGTCATACTCGCCATCTCGTTCCAATTGATTCACGCCGCACCAGTCGATTAACTCTCCACCCGTTATTACATACTGTAAGTCAACATACCTACGATGGTTTTCAAAGCGGCAGTCAGAAACTGGCTTGGTGTCATATCTCATTACTACACCAAACATATCACTTCCGCGCAGTTCATGTTTACCCAACGCTGACTGTCTGGTAAGAGAATGAAGGAAATCGAATGCTTCTTCCCAAGCAGGCTGGGTGAGTAGATGCTTATAAGCGTCTTGATGGTCGATCGAACAATATTGCATGATGTTTTACAGGTAGATTACGTCTCCACTACGAACAAAATTAAAATCTTCACTTACTCGAAGAGATGCATCGGCAATACGAGAAGCAAATTGAACGGAATCGTCACTCTTGTCATGTAAGGATGTTCCTGATGCGCCGACCCCAAAAACTCGGATTTCGTCTTTCAATTCTTCTCCTAAAGCCATGACTAAACCGGTCAGGGCAAATTTTGACGCAGCGTATTCTGCCTTTCTGCCGAGATGCGATTTTCGATAAGCAGATGTGGTAAAAATTATCGCCCCACCGGCTTTTTTGAGACGATCTGCCAGCTGACGAACAAGCATAAGCGGGGCAATTACATTGCAACTTATTGTTTTTTCGAATGATTCACTTGAAATATCATTCAAGCTTCTATCAGTGTCAATTGCTGCATTGAGTATTAATAAGTCCAAACTTCGCCCACTTATAGCATTGCCCACAATTTTTGAAAAAAGCTCTGGAGGCTCCTTTAGCAACAATAGGGTAATATCAACATGCACGAAGAAGTGACAGTCACAAACGCCTTGTTTCTTGTCCGTTGCTACTACAAAATATCCTGCTGTCTTGAATTTTCTACATAATTCGCGGCCAGTAGCGCCGAGTGCTCCTGTGATTATAACTGTTTTCATATCTTCTGAATTTATCATGATTTTATATTTGGGCGGCTTGAACCATAATTTTTTTTGATTTTTAATGAAAAAATAAACGTTTTACGACTATTGACACCGGTCATGCTAAAAAATTCGATATCCACGGCATGAGCCCGGATGCTTTTTTGCGCCATTTACCGAGTTTAGCTAATCGGTTCTCTAAGACCTTTCGCGATTGGTCGTTTTGAGAAATAACGTCAGTCAAGAGCTTATCGAGTTTGCCAATTCGAGTGCCGTTTTCCTGCAACTGGGGCTGCAGTCGCTCTTTCATGAAGTTCAAAACCAACTTTCTTACCTCCAGTTCGGGCTCAAAGCGTTCCCGGCGGTCGGTCGTGCCCGTGACTACTCTAACCGCACCGATGTCCTTGAGGGCTTTTAAACTTCCACTCACAGACCCCTTGCTCAACGAGAGTCGTTCATGGATCTCGGCGAATCCTAGGGGCTCGGCCGTCGCATAGAGTAATCCGTAGATTTCTCCGTATGACTTCGGCATGCCTAGGGTCTGCATCATATCGACAAACACTTCGATGACCGCTAACTCGAAGGGCGAAGGCCCTGCCCCCTCGTGTCCATCACTGATCTTTGGAGACGATTGCCCGGCTTCTGGAGTCTGAGGTGGAAAGACCACGGCGATAGATCAAGTCGGTCTGTGCATGTTGTTCAATTCAATTTGAACTGAACTACTGCGCCTTTTTGGCGCGAATTTAGTGAAGCAAAGGGGTCAAGCGATCAAAGATGACAGTATGTGGATTGGATGCTTAGCGGCTCTGCGGCTTGGCGACTTGGCGTTGAAATAATCTGGAAGGATGGAGAAACACGGAATTTAACGCAGAGGCGAAGAGGCGGGAAGGATGGAGAAACACGGAATTTAACGCAGAGGCGCAGAGGCGGGAAGGACGCTAGGATCGAGGTGTATGTGGATTGGGTGCTCTGCGGCTTGGCGGCTTTGCGTTGAAAGATTCTGACTGGAACAAATTAACGCAAAGGCGCAGAGGCGCAGGTGAAAGAGACTTGGCGGAGCACGGGAGTGCGGGGGGAGCTTAACCCAGCACGCTTAATGCAAGGGCAGCAGTCGGAGCCGCTGGCGGTTTGACTCAAGCGAGATCAGGCAACCCGCCAAAAGTTGTGTCCGATGGTTTTCAAGAATTTGGAGCAGGAGAGGCCCCACGAGTTCCGGAACAGGACAGGGCACGCGAAGTTGGATGACACTGGGCAGGCGTGCCCCTCGTAATGCGAGCATCCTCGTAAAATCCAAATCCTGCGTGACGATAACCGCCCCCTGCCCGCAGGCGTAGTCAAAGATGGTATCGTCAGCATCCCCGATATTTCCAATATCCCGCCAGTGGCTTGCGGTGATGCCCAACGGGGCGAAATAATCGCACCACCGCGGAGAAAGGTTCTCGTCGATAACAAGCCTCACGATTCGATCAGCTCGTGAGTTTCCGCGGCGGAAACATCGGCTGCGAATTCAAGGGCGGCCCGGATCGACTCCCCTGTCAGGTAAGGGTAGTCGCGGCAAATCTCGTCAGGAGTGCGGCCCGCCGCGATCTGGCGAACAACATTGGCAACCGTGACGCGGGTGCCCCGGATGCATGGCACACCGGTCATGACTTTGGGATCGGCGACGATGTGGGTATGCTCATTCATAAGAATCAGCATGATGGCACTCGGTCAGATAGCGAGCCAAACGACGCGGTCGGAACCGGCAAAAGAGGTCGCTAAAAGGGATCAAACCTTAATGTTTGATGTTTTTCGGGAGAGAGAGGAAGGAGCAGAAGCGGGGAGCGCAACGCAGCCCAGAAAGGTGTTAACGCAGAGGCGCAGAGGCGGTAAGGATGGAGAAACACGGAATTTAACGCAAAGGCGCGAAGGCGGTAAGGACGCTAGGATCGAGGTGTATGTGGATTGGGTGCTTGGCGGCTTTGCGACTCTGCGTTGAAATGATTGGGAGGAGTGGGAAGGGAATTTAACGCAGAGGCGCAAAGACGCGGAGGCGGTAAGGACGCTAAGGACTGATTCAATGTGGGTTGGGTGCTCTGCGGCTTAGCGACTTTGCGTTGAGATATCCTAAAGGGAAAGAAATACGGAGTTTAACGCAGAGGCGCAGAGACGCGAAGGACGCTAAGGACTGATTCAATGTGGATTGGATGCTCTGCGGCTTGGCGGCTTGGCGTTGAAATGGTTGGGAGGGATGGAGGAACACGGAGTTTAACGCAGAGGCGCAGAGGACGCGAAGGACTGATTAGATAGCATTGCGGTTTTGCGTTGAGCCTGTTTACAGACGGTTGACGATGCGGTGGATGCCATCCTTGACGAGGCGTTCGCCAAAATTAATGACCAAACCGAGTTTAAGGCCCGTCAATCGGAGATACGTTAGCACTTGAGCATCAAAAACGGGGTTGTATTCCTTGACCGCCTTGGGATCCACAATGACGAGATTATTGACGCAAAGATCTAAGCGCAGCGGATGGGCCAAGAGTTTGCCTTTGTAGTAAACCGGAATGGGCTGCTGTCTCGCGACCTCCAAGCCTCGCATGGCAAGTTCTTCGGCCAGTGACTCTTCATACAAGCTTTCCAAGAGTCCCGGGCCTCCAAGTTCCCGATGCACTTCAATCGCAGCATCCACAATGATTTTACTCAGTGCGTTCTCGTCCATGGTGTTTTACTTAGCGTCCTCTGCGCCTTTGCGCCTCTGCGTTGAAATGGTTGGGAAAGAAGGAGGGATTTAACGCAGAGGCGCGAAGGACGGAGGAACACGGAATTTAACGCAGAGACGCAGAGGCGGGAAGGACGGAGGAACACGGAATTTAACGCAAAGACGCAGAGGCGCGAAGGACGCTAGGACCGGTCATATTGCGTTGGATGCTCTGCGGCTCTGCGGCTTTGCGTTGAAATGATCTGGAAGGACGGAGGAACACGGAGTTTAACGCAGAGGCGCAAAGACGCGGAGGCGGTAAGGACGCTAAGGACTGATTCAATGTGG
>Ga0075118_10001582_pt1 | contig 15849 bp, 15 predicted proteins | sample AntAceMetag02UKE_FD_69794 | JGI IMG/M metagenome (GOLD analysis project Ga0075118, IMG submission 69794) | Saline lake microbial communities from Ace Lake, Antarctica - Antarctic Ace Lake Metagenome 02UKE | ecosystem: Environmental > Aquatic > Non-marine Saline and Alkaline > Saline | place...
GGGCGGCCTCGGTGGTGGCCATGGGGATGTGGTAGTCGCCTTTGGCGAAGAGGCCGTTGATGCGGAGGGGACCGGCGATTCCGAGGGGGACTCTGAGGGTTCCGATGAGGTTCTCGATATTGCCTTGATAGGCGGGGAGGTCTTCTGGATCGAGGAGGGTTTTCTTGAGGGATTGGTGTGGGAGGTGTTGCCAAGTTTTCGCGACGCGCGCGAGGGTGGTTTTGGCGGAGATGGGGAGTTTTTTGGGGAGGCTTTCGTGGTTGGGTTTTATTTGGGAAATAAGGCCTTCGAGAGTGCGACCTTGGAGGACGTTTTGGATGTGCTGGGAGGTGAGGGAGTGTTTGCCGGACATGGGAGTTTGGAAAGTGAATGTGGGAAGCTTGATTGAGGAGAGGCCCACGCGGGGGAGCGGGGCTTTGCTGGGGGAAGCAGAGCAACTTTCGACTCCTGTTGAATTACCTGTGCGCGCGTGGGTGGGCGTTATTATAGGCGCTGCGGAGGCGTTCTTTGGTGACGTGGGTGTAGATCTGGGTGGTGGAGAGGGAGGCGTGGCCGAGGAGGGCCTGGACGGAGCGGAGGTCGGCGCCGTGGTCGAGGAGGTGGGTGGCGAAGGAGTGCCGAAATTTGTGGGGGGTGACGTTGAAGGGGATGGTGGAGAGGGCGAGGTATTTTTTGAGAACCGAGTTGAGGGAGCGGGTCGAGAGGCGCTTGCGGAGCTTGGAGAGGAAGAGGGGGCCTTCGGAAACCGCGGCTGCACTGCGGTATTTCTGCATCGCGAGCATGGCGTGGGAACCGATGGGGACGAGTCGTTCTTTTGAACCCTTGCCCATGACGCGGACGGATTCGTTTATGGTATCGATCTCGTCGACATTGAGGGCGGCGAGTTCGGCGAGGCGGAGGCCGGTGGAGTAGAAGAGTTCGAGGATCGCGGCGTCGCGTTCGCCCATCCATGAGGGGGCCTGGCCCTGGAGTTCGGTCTTCATCGGGAGTTCGAGGAGTTCCTCGATTTGGCTGATGGTGAGGACGACGGGGAGGGGCTTGTCGGCTTTTGGGAGTTCGACTTCGGCGGCGGGGCTTTTGGGATAGCCGCGACGGTGAACGAGGAACTTAAAGAAAGAGCGATAGGCGGCGAAGCGGAGGCGAACGGTGCTCCGGGCGAGATCGTCTTTTTGGAGCTGGAAGAGGTAGGCCCGGAAATGGTCGGGCGTGAGGTCGCGCCATGTCGAGAATTTGTCGCCGAGCCATTCGTGGAAAAGACGGATGGCGAGGGTGTAGTTTTCGAGAGTCTTCGGAGAAGAGTTTTTCTCGGTGGTCATGAACTCGATGAAGGCATCGACTTCGGCATCAATCAGCTTACTCACTCGAGGGATGATACAGGATGACTGAATATCGGGGAAACTTAAAATAGACATTCCGAATGTCCTCGAGAAGTGGTCTCGTTGATTCTGCAGTGGCAAGTGTGGCGTTACGAGGTGATGTTTCCGATGAATTTAAAGGAGTTTTTTTGGTGGTGACAGGGACCCTCTTTTTACGGGCCTGGGCGCTGTGGTGGTTTTTGACTTCTTGGGGGGATGAGGGTGAGGGTGAGTTGTGTTGTAATTCGGAGTTGGCAAAGTGGGGCTTGGGGAGTATGCGGATGCCGCGATGCCGAAGGTCTTTATAAAAACTTACGGGTGACAGATGAACGAAAGAGATTCTGAGCAGGTTGCTCAGACGTTTTCTGAAAGAGGTTACACTCTCACCCCCCAAGAGCAGGACGCTGATGCGATCCTGATCAATACCTGTAGTGTGCGGGATCAGGCCGAGCAGAAGGCTCTCGGTAAGATGGGGATGATGGGGAGGTATCGCGAGGACCGGGCGCATGTTGTTTTTGGTTTCATGGGGTGTATGGCTCAGAGCCGTGGGGCGGAGCTCTTTGAGAAAGTGCCCCACCTTGATTTGGTGGTCGGAACGCAGAAATATCACCGCGTTTTTGATTATGTGGACAGTATCTTGAGCCGTCGCTTGGAGACGCGGATGGACGAGGTGGGATCTGAAATGGTGACCGGTCGGGTCGAAGATGAGGTCGTCAAGGTGAACCAGGATCGCATTATCTCGGCGCGAGTGGTGGATACGGATGAAGAGAAAGATAGCCAGAACACCATTCGTGATCACATCCCGCGTGAGCAACAACAGGCCACCGCTTTTGTCAGTATCATGCAGGGGTGCAACATGCGGTGTTCCTTCTGCATTGTGCCGGATACCCGGGGCAAGGAGCGGGGTCGTCCGATTGATGATATCGTGGAGGAAGTCCGAACGCTGGTCGGGAAGGGGGTGAAAGAGGTCACCCTTTTAGGGCAGATTGTAAATTTGTATGGTCGGACCGAGTTTCCCAAGGTCGATGGCAAGTCTCCTTTTGTGCAGTTGCTGGAAGCCGTGCACGGAGTCGAGGGGCTGGAGCGGATTCGCTTTACGAGTCCGCACCCGATTGGGTATCGCGACGATTTGGTGGCGGCCTTTACCTATCTGCCGAAATTGTGCTCGCACATTCATTTCCCGATGCAGAGTGGCAGTGACCGCATGTTGAAGAAGATGCGCCGTCCCTACAAGAATGAGAAATTTCTGGCGATCTGCGAGAAGATGCAAGCGGCCCGGCCTGATTTATCGATCACGACGGACGTGATCGTGGGTTTCCCGGGTGAGACTGACGAGGACTTTCAGGAAACCGTCGAGTGCATGAAACGCATCGGCTTCGATAACAGCTTCATCTTTCGATACTCAAAACGGAAGGATACGCCGGCGGCTGAGATGGAGGGGCAGCTCAGTGACAAGGTCAAAGAGGAACGAAACCAGGCGCTTTTGCGAGTGCAGGCGGAATTAACGACCACAAAAAACGCTCGTTTGATCGGAACGATCCAGCAGGTTCTCTGCGAGGGGCCGAGTAAGACCAACAAGGCACGCCTGAGTGGTCGGACCAGCCAGAACAAGATTGTCATCTTTGATGGTGATGCGGAGCGCATGACGGGGCAATTGCTGGATATCAAGATTGAGGACTCTACCGGCTATACTCTGTATGGAACGCCTGAGATTCATTAAGAACGCTTGATTTAAGCCTTTACCGTGGGGGTAAGGAACCTAGTTTTGCGGCTCATGAAAGAAGGCCCCCACCCTTATCAGGAAATACCTCTCAGTGACGCTGGGTTGGTTCTTGGCGTCATTCTGGTGCTGCTTTACGGTCTCATCCTTTGGAAGTTCGATGCTTCCAAGGAAATCGTAAAGAAGCTGCCACGAAATTCTAATCTGGGGACTTACTTCATGGGGTTTGGCATGATTTGGTTTTGGTTGCTGGTGGCACCGTCCGACAAGGGGTTCCTCTCAACCTTGACGATGGATTTAGGGGAGTTCAACAAGGTGAAAAAATACCTGATGTTTGGTGTTCCCTTGTTTTGTCTCGGAATGATTGTTTACGTGAAGGAGTTTCTTTTTGTCCGTGGGCTTGGGCTCTGCCTTTTAATGGCGGCGGCCCCTTTGCTCTATGCCTCTGATTTTGAGGCTGCTCCGATGCAGTTTATGTTGCCTTTGTTTTGTTATGTCATGATCATCAAGGGGCTCTACTTTGTGGGAATGCCCTATCTCTTCCGCGACGGGGTGAATTGGGCGACGGCGACGGACGGTCGCTGGCGCGGATTTGCGATGGGTGGGCTGGCGTTAGGCTTGGTATTTGTCACTCTCGGACTCACTCTTTGGCGTGGCTATTGATTGGATTATGACTCCTCCCTGGTATGTTCTGGGGCACCGCAATCCTGATGCTGATGCGATTTGCGCGGCGATTGGGCATGCTGCGTATCTCCTTGCCACTGGTGAGACCGATGTCGTTGCCGCCCGCTGTGGCGAGGTTCCGCCACGAGTGAAGGTTGTCTTGGAGCAAGCCGGACTTCCAGCGCCTCTTTTGGTTGATGATGTGCGTCCCACGGCCGGTTCGATTTGCCGGAAGAGCGTGGTGGCGGTCAGGCAAGATGATACCTTCTTGATGGCGTATCGCCTGATGGTGGATCATAGCGTGCGCTCAGTGCCGGTTCTCAATAGCGAGGGTGAGGTGCGGGGCTTGCTGCACTTCCTGGATCTTCTACAATTACTGCTTCCACCTGCGACCGATGGTCGGAATGTCAAGCGACTGCATGCAAGTCTTGAGAATATCGGGGCCACTCTGGGCGCGAGTGATGACTGCGGCGCACCTCCGCCCACAGAAGAAGAGGACCTCATTATGATGGTGGGGGCTTCGAGCCAAAACACGGTGGGCCGGCGCCTCGAAGGCGCCCGCGAGGAGGGCACGATTGGGCAGTATCTTGTAATTTGCGGTGATCGTCCTTTCGTTCATCGACAAGCGATTGAGTATGGGACTCGTGCCTTAATTGTGACGAGTGGCTATCAGCCTGATCCGGAGATTGCGGAGCAGGCCAGGGAGAAAGGGGTGATTATTCTTTGCAGTCCTCACGATACCGCCACGACGGTGAAGCTTGCTCTTTGTGCCCGAAAGGTCAGGAACATTATCCGCGCCGATTTCACGGCTCTTGATTCGAATCAGGTCGTGAGTCAATTCAGCCGCAAGGTGGCGGCATCTTCACAAGATTTATTTCCCGTGGTCGAAGCTGGGACACGGCGGTTGATGGGGGTTTTTTCAAAGTCAGATCTCGTTGATCCTCCAAGGACCCGTTTGTCCTTAGTTGATCACAACGAATTTTCTCAGGCCGTCCAGGGTGTGGAAGAGGCCAAGGTGGTGGAGATTCTCGACCACCACCGGCTCTCGGGCGATTTGGTCACGAGGGATCCGGTGAGATTTATCAATGAACCGGTTGGGAGTTCCTCTACGATTGTGGCTCGGCGTTTCCGCGAAAAGGGATTGGAGCCCGATCGGGCGGTCGCTCTTTGTCTCTGTGCCGGGTTGGTCTCTGATACCCTCAATCTGACTTCGCCAACCACGACCGAGGTAGATGGTGAGATGTTGAGTTGGCTCTCCGGCCTCGCGGGCGTTGATGCCGATCAGTTCGCGGAAGGTTTCTTTGCCTCCGGTTCATTGCTTCTGCATGCCGATGCCAAGGCAATTGTCGGGACCGACCGGAAGGAGTTCAATGAGGACGGGGTTTTCCTCAGTCTCTCTCAAGTTGAGGAAACCAGTTTCAAGGGTTTGGCCGAGCGGAAAGAGGCGCTTCTGAATGAGTTGGAGCGTTTGCGGCAAAAAAACAACTACGGGCTCTGTGCCATTTTAGTAACCGACATCAGACAGCACGTCAGTGTCTTGCTTGCAGTCGGGGTGGAGTCCTTGCTCTGCAAACTGCCATTCAATCGAACCGGGGTGAACGAGTTCTCGGCCCCTGGAATCGTATCACGGAAGAAACAACTGTTTCCGGCAGTGTGCGAGGCGATTCGATTGGCGGTTGAGTAGGGCGTGCGAATGTTCCGGGGGCGAGCCCAGCGGGTCGCTTCATGATTGATTGTCCCGATGTCCCGTTCGCTCGCTTCGTCACCGACCGTCGGCCTGCGGTGATCTGTTTCGGGAGTCATCGCGCTTGGCTTGGCCCGAGAGCCTCCGTGACCAAGCCCAAGGCGGCACTTCTTCGTTCTACCCTGGGCCTGTGTTATTGCCATGCCTTGGCCTAAAGAGGGTTAGTCTATTTTAGGTCGGAGTGGAAAAGGAGTCAGGGGGATGACGACCGATCGCGATCATCCTTATTTGGCAGCTTTGGCGGCGTCCGCTTTCTTTTGAGCCTCTGCGGCCTTTTTTTTGGCTTCGTCGGCCTCTTTGGCCCGAGCGCGTTTCATTTCGTTGTCGAATGACTTTCCAGGGCTCTCGAGGGTAAATGGAACCTCGGCAATCTGGGGAGGCCAGACGTTGTTCTCTTGGTTGGCGTCTGCGGTCTGCTCGGTGGGATCGACGAGAATCTTAACGACAGGATGGCGGGTGACGAAGAGCTTGCTGATCGACTTATGGTCCTTTTTCCAGATCTCAGCAGGGATATTATGGGACTCTTTCTTGCCATTCGCGAGGTGGAGTTCAACGAGGATGGGCATGATCACGCCGCCCTTATTTTCAAAGTTCGCGATCGTGAGATGCTTGTTTGTTTTCAGGAGGCGCTTTTCGCGTGGGAGGAGCTCGGCGAGCATCTTCTTGTATTTCTCACGCTGATCGTCGGTCACTTTAGGGTCCTTTTTCTTGTCGTAGAAGTCCTTCAGTCCTTTGTTCTCGTTGACATATTTCGGGATCTTACGATTGCGTTCGGCAACGATGTTTTTCTGAGCGCTTTCTTTTTTATCTTGCTGAGATTTCTCAAGCTTTTCATCGGGATCTTCGAGTTCGAGGGAGTGTCGCGTGAATCCAGTGACGCCGATGTCGACATGTTTTGTGGTGTAGAACCAGGAGTGCCAGAACCAATCGAGATCGACTCCGGCGGCGTCTTCCATGGTGCGGAAGAAGTCGGCAGGTTCGGGGCTTTTGAACATCCAGCGCTGGCTGAATTCCTTGAAGGCATCATCGAAAATTTCGCGCCCCAGAATGGTTTCGCGTAGGATTGAGAGGCCGGCGGCGGGCTTGCTGTAGGCATTGGGTCCGAACTGGAGAATGGACTCTGAGTTGGTCATGATAGGCCGTTGATAGCTGCTCGTCATGTATCCGATGATGTTTCGCGGGGTTCCGCGTGAAGGGTAGTTGTGACGCCATTCCTGCTCGGCAAGCATTTGAATGAAGGAATTGAGCCCCTCGTCCATCCAGCTCCATTGCCGCTCGTCGGAGTTAACGATCATGGGGAACCAATTGTGGCCCACTTCGTGAATGACGACGGAGATGAGGCCGTTCTTCGTGCCTTCCGAGTAGGTCCCGTCTTTTTCCGGGCGTGGACCGTTGAAACAGATCATGGGGTATTCCATGCCATAAACGGGGCCATTGACGGAAATGGCGACCGGGTAAGGATAATCGAAAGTGTATTTGGAATAGAAGTTGAGGGTGTGGATGATGGAGTGAGTGGAGTAGGTGCTCCAAAGTGGTTCCGCCTCGTTGGGATAGTAGGACATGGCCCAGACGGGCTTCTGGCTGGTGGTGAGCTTGTGTTGAACGGCGTCCCAGATGAACTTGCGCGAGGATGACCACGCAAAATCGCGCACGTTCTTGGCTTCGAAGATCCAGGTTTTGGTGCCTTTGGGTTTGGTTGATTCGTTTTGGGCCGCTTCCTTCGGAGTGATGATGAACATCGGGGCCTTGGCGGTCTCGGCCTCTTTAAGGCGTTCTTTCCAGACGGGTTTTAGGACCTTGTCGGGGTTTTTGAGCTCACCGGTGGAGGCAACGACATGGTTGGCGGGAGTGGTGATCTCGACGCGGTAGTCTCCGAATTCGAGCGCGAATTCTCCGCGGCCGAGGAAGGCCTTATTTTGCCAGCCCCGGACGTCGGTGTAAGCACAAACACGAGGGAACCACTGGGCAATCTCGAAGATTTTTCCGCCCTTTTCGAATTTCTCCATGTTACTCCGCCCCCCTCTGGTGCGCGAGTCGGTGAGGGTGTAGTGCCAATCGATGAGGTAGGTGAAGCTCTGGCCGGGTTTGAGGGGTTGCGGGAGGTCAACGCGCATCATGGTGTCGACAACACGGTGCTTGAGTTCAGTGCCACGTGCATCGGTGAGCTTATCGATCTTGAAACCGCCATCGAAAGTTTCTTTGAGAAGGAGAGATTCGAAGGAATCATACTTCGTCTTGCCGAGTTTTGGAGCCTCGCTGCTTTGATGGCCCAAGGAGCCCGGAGTGTATTTGTTCCGGTCGAGTTGCATCCAAATATACTTCAGGGTATGAGGAGATTGGTTGTGGTAGACGATGCGGCCCTGACCTGTGAGAAGGTTTTTACGTTCTTCAAGGGAGACCTTGAGATTGTAATCGGCCCGCTGTTGCCAGTATTTCGGGCCCGGGGCTCCGGAAGCGATACGGGCTTCCGTAGGAGTGGGCCAGACTTCTTCAAGCTGGCGAAAGGGGTCATTGTGATACTCAATCGGGTGAGCAAGGAGGGCGGAAACGAGTCCAAGAAGGATGGCGGCGATCTTCATAAAAGCAGGGGCTAAGTTGCGGGAGGCTATGGCCGATTCCACGGAATGCCAGCCTCAATGACCTTACTTGAAATGATAGCTTGCCTCTTTGACGATGACATCGGGCAGAAGCTTCTTTTCCTCAAACCATTGATATCCTGTTTGGAGGTTTTCCCAAAACGGGAACCAGCGGTGATCGCGGTGGCCTGCCAGGTTCTCATCACTCATTCGGAAAGGGAAAAGATGAACGCGGAAGAATTCTTGGCCGCCTTTGAAGGCGGAGTCAGCAAGAGTGTAGATTTCCTCGATTTTGGAGTTGGTCATGGCCAAGCAACCGATGGAGACGTCCGCACCATGAATCATGATGAAGCTTCCGGTGCGAGCATGGGCTTTGTCGAAGCGATTGGGAAATCCGATATTAAAGGAAAGGTGGAAGTCACTCCGCGGGTTCATTTGATCCGGGGTGACGAAGTAGAATCCCTCTGGAATTTGTCTGTCTCCCTCGCGCAACTTTGGGCCGGGGGCACCGGATGTCCCGGCGATATGGTAGGTGTCGAAAAGAGTGAACTGGCCCTTGTTTTCGACCCAAAGCTCGAGCTCGCGCTCCTTTTTAAAGGCACGAAGAAAGATGGGGGATCCCCATTTGATCCCTTGATTCACGAATCGTTCCTGAAGCCCCGGGGTCACTTTTCTAGCAACCGCCTGAAAGCGCTTGGTGCCATCGCCATCGTTCCCGGGAGAAATCCCGATGCTCGGTGCGCTCGCGGAGGTGTTGATATGCATCAGGGTAAAATATCCGGCTGGGATGACGAAAGCCAATAGGAGAAGGCGGCTCTTGATTTTCACTGACATCAGGATGCCTCAAGTGGTGGGGGATTTCTAATGCTAATGTGCTCAAGGTGTTCTGTTGATCGGGCGAGACTCGTTTTTGCGTCGATGAGAACCGTAATCCGAGCATTTCCCGGAAAGTATTGTGACGAAATCATGGCAATCCCGCTGGTTTTAGAGTCACCCTTGATCCTGCTCATTGCGGCGGCGAGTGGAATTTTCGACGTTTGTCGACGGTCCTGATTTGACGCGGGGGCAAGTGGCCGCTTGACTGCCGACGTGCCCAGACCGGAAAAAAAATCACGCCGCATCGATTGGAAGAAGACCTTTGGTCTTTACAGCTACCTCGGGAAGTATCGTAAGATCTTCATTCCGTCGGTTGTTGCTTTGTTTTTGACGGCTCTGCTCTCGTTGGCTTTTCCTTATTTTCTGGGGAGTTTGATCGGTTCGCCACAGGAGGCGATGCAGCATGGTGTCGATACCGAGAATGTCGGGAAGAAGATTAATCAGGTCGTTACGACCTTGCTGATCATTCTGTGTATTCAGGCCTTTGTGGCCTACTGGAGGGTGCGCGGTTTTATTAAAGCGGGCGAGAGTGCGCTTTGCGACTTGCGACAGGATGTTTTTGCCCGCTTGGTGCGTTTGCCGATGCCTTGGTTTATGGAACGCCGAACTGGAGAAGTGGGATCGCGATTCTCGGCTGACCTCGCGATTCTCCAGGAAACACTCATCACGACGATCCCTCAGATGGTGCGGCAATCGGTTATTTTTCTGGGAGGTTTGATTTTCATCTTCATTGCTTCGGTGAAGCTCTCGCTCTTCATGCTGGCGATGATTCCGGTGGTGGTTTTGGTGGTGGCAATTGTAGGTCGTAAGATCCGCAAGTGGTCGAGGGATGCGCAGGATCAACTGGCCTATAGCAACATTGTCGCCGAGGAAGCGGTTCAGGGGATTGCCGATGTTAAGGCTTACTCGAACGAGGCCTTTGAAGAAGAACGGTATCGGAGTGCGCTTGATGAGTTTTTGGGAACGGTGATCAAAGGGTCAAAAGCACGCGCAATGTTCGTGAGCTTTATTATCTTTATCCTCTTCGGGACGATCTCGGTGGTGGTGTGGTTCGGGGCTGGTATGATGGCGAATGGCCAGATTACGACCGAGGAATTCACCCACTTTATCCTCTTCAGTATCTTTGTGGGAGCCTCGCTGGGATCACTGCCCGATATCATGAGCCAGCTTCAGAAAACCCAGGGGGCGACTGAAAGGATTCGCGAGATTCTCAATCACGAAATTGAGGACCAGCGGGACGGAAGTGACGACGCCCTGAGCGGTTCGATGTCCGCCCAGAATCTCGTTTTTGCCTATCCATCGCGAAAGGAGACCCAGGTTTTGCGGGGAGTGAATTTTGAGGTCAAGGCGGGCCAACGGGTTGCGGTCGTGGGGCCCAGTGGCGCTGGCAAATCGACGGTGTTTTCATTGCTCCTGGGATTCTATGAGGGTGATGAAGGGGGCCTCTTTTTTGACGGGAAACCGGCTTGTGAAATTCCGGTGACGACTCGCCGAGCTGCCATGGCGGTGGTTCCGCAAGAGGTGCTTCTATTTGGAGGGACGGTTCGGGAAAACATCGAGTATGGACGTCCGGGGGCCAGTGAGGAGGAAATCCTCGAGGCTGCTAAAAAGGCCAACGCCCACGACTTCATCTCGGCGTTTCCGGAAGGATACGATGCCATGGTGGGGCCCCGCGGTGTGAAGCTGAGCGGTGGGCAACGTCAGCGGATCGCGATTGCGCGGGCCGTGCTGGCGGATCCCAAGATCCTCTTGCTCGATGAAGCGACGAGCGCCTTGGATTCCGAGAGCGAGCGCCTGGTGCAAGAGGCGCTGGACGAGTTGATGAAAGGGCGCACCAGCCTGATCATCGCGCATCGTCTTGCGACGGTGAAGAGCGCGGATAAGATCCTTGTTTTGAAAGAAGGCAAGATTGTCGAGGACGGAAGTCACGCCGATTTGATGAAGAAAGAGGGCACTTACCGGCTCCTGGCAGAGACGCAGTTGCTGACCTAAAGAAGGGTGCGAGGATGAGATTGGCGATGGGAGGGCTAAGGCGGCGCTCGTTGCCTCGCTTTGCTTTTCGTTCCTTGGTGGCCTCGTTGGAGTGGGGGAGTTGGAGGTAGAATAGGCGGCGGAGCAAGCTGTCTTTCTGAGTTCTTGGTGGCCCGCCCAGCCCGTTTGATGAAATTTCAGCCTCTTTAGGATTCGTTTTCTGGGAAGTTTCCCGAACCGGCGCGATCGCAAGAAGGCCGTGATGATGAGCGCATCTAAAATAAGTTCCTAATATTCCGTGTGGATTTCCGAGGAGATCGGTGTGACTCTAACGCCGCGATGATTGACATGTTGGTGCGACTTTACGACTTGCCGGAAAGTCATGCTCTCTACAAGCGGGTGGCAGACTCAGACGTGATTTTACGTCGCCCGGGGGCTTATGAAAAACACTTGGTGGAAGACTTTGTGCGTGACCATTTCTCGCCGAAGTGGGTGAGTGAAGTCCAGGTGGCCTTTTCGCGGCAACCCATTGCTTGCTTTATTACGACCAAGGATAAGGAGATTCTTGGCTTTGCGTGTTACGAGACGACGGCGAAGGGATATTTTGGACCGACGGGGGTGGCGGAGGCTGCGCGTGGGTTGGGCTTGGGCAAGGCTCTTCTTTTTAAGGCGCTTGAGGCTCAACGGGAGGCTGGCTATGCCTATGCTTTCATCGGGGGCGTAGGGCCGAAGGAGTTCTACGCCAAAACGGTGGGAGCGGTGGAGATTCCCGGTAGCGATCCGGGAGTTTACCTCGATATCCTTCCCGAGCCATCGGCTGATTCTAAACTATGAACGGACAAGACCCTAAATTCGTCAAAGGAGCGTTCGCCAAGATCGCGGACCGCTATGTTATGACGAACCATATCCTCAGCATGGGGACCGATATTTTATGGCGGAAGAAGGTCGGGCGTATCGTGCGGGACTGGAAGCCCGAGCGCGTTCTCGACGTCGCGACTGGGACGGGCGATTTGGCGTTGGAAATTCAGCGTAGATGTCCGGAAGCCAAGGTGTTGGGGACTGACTTTTGTCCTGAGATGTTGGCTCATGCCACCAAAGGGGGGGTGAAGGAGACGCAGGTCGCAGATGCCATGAACTTGCCTTTCGAGGACGGTGAGTACGATGTTGTGACAGCGGCCTTTGGGCTTCGGAACATGGAAAACTGGGAAGCCGCGCTACGCGAGATGGGGCGCGTTATTAAGTCCGGTGGTTATTTGTTGGTTCTCGATTTCTCGCAACCACGAGGGGTCTTGAAGAAGCCTTATGGCTTCTATCTTAACAAGGTTCTCCCGAGGATCGCGGGCCTTTTAACGGGACAGGGTGGCGCTTACAAATACTTGGCGGGCTCGATCGGGGAATTTCCCTATGGCGATGAGATGGTCGCACTTTTCGAGAAAACCGGATTGGTCGAGGCGAAATGTCATCCACTGAGCGGAGGGATTGCCTCGATTTATACGGGGGTCAAACGGTAGGCCGTTTCGCTTTGGCGCGGTTGGCGAAAACCTGCGCACAGCGGTAAAAGGATGGCGGATTTGACGCGCAGACCTGCTCCTGGATCGCTCGTGGCATCCAAGATTGGGAGTCGGGTCATTCCTGGCAATTCTAAGAGAGCGAGATGTTGCTTTGATCGGACTTGCCGAGGAGTGGAAGTCAGCTAGTTTCGCGGCATGAGCATCACGGAATACGGAAATCAGTGGGTTTGCGATTTGGTTCCATACGAGCCAGGCAAGCCGATTGAGGAGACCGCGCGAGAGCTGGGTTTAAATCCCAGTGACATCATCAAGTTGGCCAGTAATGAAAATCCGCTTGGACCTTCCCCGAAGGCCCAAGAGGCCATGATTCGAGAAATTGCCAAGGCCCACCTCTATCCCGATGGCGGTGGGTATCGCTTGCGCTCGGCGCTTGCCGAGAAGCATGGGGTTGAGTTCGAGACTATTGTTCTCGGGAACGGCTCGAACGAGATTATTGAATTACTCTGTCATTCCTTTCTCAAGCCGGGGGTCTCTCTGATTGCCGCAGAGCATGCCTTCGTGGTTTACAAGCTCATGGCCACCCTTTTTGGCGCGGATTATATTGAGGTTCCAGATCCGGGATTTGTTCACGATTTGGACGCGATGTTGGCGGCCATCACGCCTGAGACCCGCTTGGTCTTTATCGCCAACCCCAACAATCCCACTGGGACCTTGGTGGGCCAAGAGGAAATCGATCGATTTATGGCGGCTCTCCCGGAGCATGTCATTGCGGTGTTCGACGAGGCCTATCATGAGTTTTTGAAGGATGCCCCCGATGTCATTCGCTATGTCAAAGAAGGTCGAAACGTTTGTATCATGAGAACATTTTCGAAAGCCCAGGGGCTTTCGGCTTTACGCATCGGTTACGGGATCATGTCGGGTGAACTGGCCGGGATGTTGAATCGTTCAAGACAGCCTTTTAATGCCAATGCGATTGCCCAAGCGGGTGCTCTCGCGGCCATTCAGGATGAGGAACACATCTCGGCGACTGTCAAAAATAATGCCGAGGGATTGCTCTTTCTTGAATCTGCTTTTACGGAAAGAGGTTGGGAGTTTGTCCCGAGCCACGCGAATTTTGTTCTCGTGAAAGTGGGCGATGGCGATCGTGTCTTTTCCGAGCTTTTGAAACAGGGGATCATCATCAGGGCAATGAGAGGTTATAAGCTCCCTGAGTGGGTTCGGATTTCCATCGGAACTCCTGCGCAGAACGAACGCTGCCTCGAAGCCCTTGATCAAATTGTCGGCCGCCGGGAGCGTGCTTGATTTTCAGACCATGAGTTTAGACATCGCTTCATGGCCGGCATTGCGAGGCCGGAGATCGCGATAACCTTCATCGAGTAAAGATTACAAATGATAAATACGATTGCCGCGATTGCCAGCCCACCAGGAATGGGGGCTGTTTCGATCATTCGTCTCTCCGGTCCCTCGGCCCTGCAAATTGCGCAGGCGGCCCTTGGCCGTGGCAAGCTTCCGGTCGCGAGATATGCCGGACTTCGGAGGATCAGGGATGACCATGGACGGGTCATCGATGAAGGCGTCATTCTGGTCTTCGTAGGTCCGGCGAGCTACACGGGCGAAGACGTTGTTGAGTTCACGGGGCATGGCGGGATTGTTGTGACGCGGAAGGTCTTGGAAAGATTCCTCGAGCTTGGGGCAGAGCCTGCCGGGCCGGGTGAGTTCACCCAACGAGCCTTCATGAACGGGCGCATCGATTTGACGCAAGCCGAGGCCGTCATGGATCTCATCTCGGCGCAAACCTCCTTGGCTTTGCGTTCCGCCAATGAGCAACTTGAGGGAACGCTGGGGAAAACCTGCGAGAAGATTCGAGCCAAGCTTCTGGGAGCAACGGCCCATTTGGAGGCCCACATTGATTTCCCGGAGGAGGATATTGAGCCCGAGGTCGGGGAGGGGCTTTGCGAGACCCTTGAGGGTGAGATGGGGAAGATGAAAGCACTTTTGGCGACTGCCGATCAGGGCCGTATTTTACGGGAAGGGGTCCGCACCGTTATTTATGGGAAGCCCAATGTCGGCAAATCGAGTCTCCTCAATCGTTTCCTGGGATACCAGCGGGCGATTGTCAGTGCGCGGGAAGGCACGACAAGAGATACCATTGAGGAGGTTGTCAATCTGCGGGGAATCCCCTTAAGATTGATCGATACGGCGGGGGTGCGTGAGTCGGACGATGAGATCGAGCGCGAAGGAATTGCGATGACCCGCGGTCAGGTCGCGCGCGCTGACTTGGTCCTCGTGGTGCGCGATCTGAGTGAGCCCAAGGAGGATTTTGCGATGGAACTGCAAGAGGGGGCGCGGCGTCTTGAGATACTCAATAAATCAGATCAGGAGCACGAAAGCTGGCGGAGTCACGAGGGGATACGGATTTCGTGTGAATCGGGGGAGGGATTTGAGGGTTTGGAAGGGGCGATCGCGGAGCTTCTCTCTCTCGATGAAGCGCAGTGGGGTGATCATGCCGTTGCGGTGAACGCCCGACATCAAGCGTGTTTGCAAAGATCCAGTCGCTCTCTGGCTCGTGCGATTACCTCAATGCGATCCGCTGAGGAGCCGGAGTTCACCGCCCTTGACCTTCGCGAGGCCTTGACGGCGGTGGGCGAAATTGCGGGAGTTGTCGACACGGATGAGATTTTGGGCGAGATTTTCGCGAACTTTTGTATCGGTAAATGAAGAAAAAACACTTTTCTCTCGAATGGACGCTCTTGGCGACCTCAGGCATCTTTTTCATTCTGGGGCGATTCATTGCGCCGGAGTATGAGGCCAAGCTGCTCGAAATTGGATTCTATGAAGAGGTCGTTCCGGTTTCAAAATACGCCCTGATTTTATCGGGAGTTCTCCTCGCGTGTTTTGTGCTCTTTCGTGTCATGCGATTCTTTCGGAAGAAGGCATGAGTGGTTCGATCGTCATTTTGACAGGAGCGGGAATCTCGGCAGAATCAGGAATCCCGACCTTTCGGGGGGGCGATGGTCTTTGGGAGGGTCACCGGGTCGAGGATGTCGCGACGCCCGAGGGTTTTGCGAAGGATGGCACCTTGGTGCAGCGATTCTACAATGAACGTCGAAAGTTTTTACTCTCCGGTATCGAGCCAAACGCCGGGCATTGTGCTCTCGCGAGACTCGAAAAGGAGTGGGCCGGCGAGGTCCTGCTCGTGACCCAAAATATCGATAATCTTCATGAACGGGGCGGTTCCCAAGACGTTCTCCACATGCATGGCGAGTTGCTTAAAGCGCGGTGTTTGTCATGCCGGGAACGGCAGGAGATCCTGCGCGACCTTGGCGAAGAATCGGTTTGCCGCGATTGTGGTGAGCGCGGGCAACTGCGGCCTGATGTGGTATGGTTTGGTGAGAGGCCCTACGGGATCGCGGAGATTGAGGAAGCTCTCAGT
>Ga0075118_10001587_pt1 | contig 15800 bp, 9 predicted proteins | sample AntAceMetag02UKE_FD_69794 | JGI IMG/M metagenome (GOLD analysis project Ga0075118, IMG submission 69794) | Saline lake microbial communities from Ace Lake, Antarctica - Antarctic Ace Lake Metagenome 02UKE | ecosystem: Environmental > Aquatic > Non-marine Saline and Alkaline > Saline | place...
CACCGGGATCCTACGCAGCAAGCCTTTCCCCGCCCCGGAGACCCTCTCCTTCTGGATTTGCGGTCATTGCGGAGTGCCCGGCAAGCCCGGCCACGAGAACAATCGCGTCCGCCTCGTCCATGCCGAATCGAAGCAGGAACTTCGCAGCGCCTTCCCTCCTAACAACGATACCTGCGTGCGGGTGGCGTGGGATCTCGCCCGGGTGAAAGGTGAGTCCGTGCAATTTGAGATCATCGACGGGGACCGTGGTCCGGCCTACGCTTGGTTGGCGGTGACGCGGATCGAACCCGCCCTCATCAGCGTCGCTTCGTTCCTCAACACCGCCGCCCGCACCAAGGCCCTCCGCCAACTTGCCTCCCTTCTCAAGGTCACCGCCCCCGCCGACCTGCGCGACCGCCTCCGCCCCTTCCTGCCTGCATCCCTTCCCCCGCCTCCCATGCCAATCTCGAAGGAACGCAGGGAGCACCTCGACACCCTCATCGCAGCGCGTTCCGCAGCGTATGCCACGGCCAAGTCCGATCCCAAGAACGGTTCCGTGCTCTTTGCCACGCACTGCGCACTCTGTCACCAGGTGGCGGGAAAGGGCGGACTGCTCGGTCCGCAACTCGATGGAGTCGGAGAGCGTGGCATCACCCGGCTTTGCGAGGACATCCTCGACCCAAATCGTAACGTCGATGCGCACTTCTATCTCAATTCCTTTAAGCTCAAGGACGGCACCACCACCGCAGGTTTCCTCCGCGGTGAGAGTGGAGAGGTCCTCGATATCGTCGATCCCTCCGGGAGGGCCCACCGTCTCCCGAAGAATGCCATCCTTTCGAAGGAAACGACCGGCCTCTCCCTCATGCCGGCCGCCTTCGGCCGCCTCCTCCCGGAAGACGACTTCAACGACCTCCTCGCCTGGCTGCTCGCGCAGTGACTGTTCCACCCAAATGGAGGTCAGGAGATCGCTGCCTTCAGCACCTTGACTTGGGTGGAAAACCCAGCGCTAGGCAATGATATCGTGCACCACTTCGCCGTGGACATCGGTCAGCCGGAAATCACGTCCACCATATCGGTAGGTGAGCGCGGTGTGGTCCAGGCCGAGCAGGTGGAGCATGGTCGCGTGCAGGTCGTGGAGGTGGACCTTGTTCTCGACCGCTTCGTAACCATGTTCGTCCGTTTTGCCATAAGCAATGCCGCCGCGGACGCCGCCACCTGCCATCCAAATGGTGTAGCCCTCGGCATTGTGATCTCGACCTGGTGAGCCTTGTCCCGCAAGGAGTTGCGACTCCGGTTGACGCCCGAACTCGCCCCCCCAGAAGACTAGGGTCTCGTCCAAGAGGCCGCGGCGATCGAGATCGCTCAGCAGTGCCGCGATCGGTTGGTCGATCTCCTCGCACCGCGCCGGAAGCCCGGTATCGATCGAAGAGTGATGATCCCAACCACTACTGGCCACCTCCACAAAGCGCACCCCCGACTCGACCAATTGGCGAGCCATCAGGCACTGGCGTCCAAAATCGTCGGTCCGCTTTCCGCCGATGCCGTAGAGATCCAGGGTCTCCTTCGATTCCCTGATGGTGTCGATGACCTGGGGGACAGCCTCCTGCATGTTGCTGCTCAGGTTGAGTGAATCGATGACTCCTTTGACGTTGGTATTCCCACCGCTGCGCTGCAGTAATTCGCGATTCATCGCTTGCGTGAAGTCCAAGACGCCATTCGAGACGCCCGGCGCACTTCCGTTCCCGGTCAGGTTCTTGATTTTGGCGTCTTTCACCGGTCGTCCTTCCCAGCCGATGCGGCTTGCTTGGTAGGCGCTCGGCAGGAAGGCGTTGCCATAGTTGGACGGTCCCCCGAAGGTGCGCGTCGGTTTGACGGTGACATAACCGGGAAGATTCTCGTTTGAACTCCCGAGTCCATACAAGACCCAGGAACCGAGTGACGGGCGCACGAACTGAAAGCTTCCGGTGTGCAGTAAGGGGATGGCCAGCGGATGCGCGCTGCTGTCCGTCTGCATGCTGTTAATGACGCACAGTCGGTCGGCCTGCTTTGCGATGTGGGGGAGAAGTTCAGAAATCCATAGCCCGCTTTTACCATGCTGCGAAAATTGCCACATCGGGGCCATGAGCTTTTTCTTCTTCTTCCCTTCCTTGCCCCCATCCGTGTAGAGTTTCGGTTTGTAATCAAACATGTCGTGCTGGGACGGTCCGCCGTTCATGAAGAGGAAAATCATCCGTTTGGCCTTCGGTGCGAAATGCGGTCCGCGCGGAGATTGCGCTCCCGCCATGGTCTGGCTGGCTCGCAGGCCTGCCAGAGCGAGCGAGCCAAACCCGCATGATCCGAGCTTGAGCCAGTTGCGGCGCGACATCTTAAATGGCTGTTGTACGGGATTCATCTTATTATTCGATATCGACCAGGTAACGGAATTCAGCGGTTGAAAATAATGACAGAAAGAGGGTCGACCAGGTGCTCTCATCGCGGTCCTCGATCTCGGCCTCGGCGTCTCGCGTCAGCGCAAGGAGTGCGTGCGCACCCTCTTGCTCTGCCACCGTGGCCTCGCGGGAAAAGACCCAACGCATCGCAAGGTCGATTTTGCGGGCATCATTGTCGGCAGACTGATCTGCGAGCAGGCGTCTCGCCGCGTGTTTCGCCTGCTCGGCCACAAATTTGGAATTCCGCAGAAAGAGCGCCTGAGAGGGGACTTCGGTCACGGCCCGCTTGCCACTGACCAGACTCGCCGACGGAAAGTCGAAACGGTCGAACATCTCAGGCGCATAGTCGCGGATCACCGGCAGATAGACGCTGCGGTGATTGCTGGGCGGTTGTAATTTCCCGGTGTCGACGCCGCGCACCAAGGTGTCACCCAGTCCGGTTACGGTTGACCCGACCGGCGTTTCGAGATCGAGCTGGCCACTGACCGCGAGGATCGCATCACGAATCGCTTCCACCGGCAAACGACGGGGCACCGAGTGCCAGAGTAAGCGGTTCTCAGGATCGATCGCCTCGGCCTTCTCATCTGTTGCACCGCTAAGTTGATAGGTTCTGCTCAGCACGATTTTGCGGATGGTCTGCTTGATCGACCATCCGCCGTCCATGAACTCAACCGCCAAGGTGTCGAGCAACTCCTGGTGGCTGGGGGGCGTGCCCGTCACGCCAAAGTTGTCCACTGACTCGACCAAGCCGCGACCGAAAAGATGGTGCCAAATACGGTTGACCATGACTCGGGCCGGAAGGGGGTTATCGCGGCTGGCCATCCAATTGGCCAACTGCAGGCGACCACTCTGCGTGGGATCGACCGCGGGCGCATCAGCGATTGGGATCGCGGTGAGAAAGCCGCGTGGGGCAAGCTCGCCCGGCTGGCTGAGTTCCCCACGGATCGCGATTTTGGTATCGGCAGGATCCGACCGATCGCGGGCGCTCATTGCGTAAGGCGGGCGCGGTGGGCGGTTTTTTTCGAGCTCCGTGACTGCCGTTTCAAGTGGCGCGAGCTCTCCTTTGAGCTTGGCAATGATGGCCTCCGGCACCTCTACCGCTTCTTTCTTCACTTCTTCCGCTTTCGTCAGTTCGGCCTTCTTTTCGTCCCGGGACTTCTTTGCCGCGTCGATCTTTTTTTCGTATGCTGCCGCGGCGGCGTGCAAATCCGCACCATTGCGACCCAGCGGGAGCAGGTCCGTTGGGTTGTTGCTGTATTTCTGTTTGATGGTGCCATAGAGCGGTTCGGTGCTGAGGAAAATACCCGCCAAGGCGTAATAGTCTTTGGTTGGGATGGGATCGAACTTGTGATCGTGGCACTTCGCGCAGGAAACAGTGATCGCCAGGAAGGCGCGCGTGGTGACATCGATTTGGTCATCGACGATCTCCATGCGGTAGGACATCCCGCTGGAGTTGTGCCGCTTGGTCCCAAATGATAACAGGCTGGTGGCGACCAGTCGGTCTTCACGATCCTTGTTTGATTCGTTCGAGACTCCAGGCAAGAGGTCTCCGGCAACTTGCTCGCGGATAAACTGATCATATCGCTTATCAGCGTTGAGTGCGCCGATCACGTAATCCCGGTAAGGCCAGGCATGGGGGTAGGAAAAGTTGAACTCCTTGCCACTGGATTCCGCAAATCGCACCACATCGAGCCAGTGCCGACCCCAGCGCTCGCCGAAACGGGGGGAGTCGAGAAGCTCGTCAACCAGCCTAATAACGGAGCCAGCGGCGGGGTCATCCAAAAACGCCTGGACTTGATTGGGAGTCGGCGGCAGACCGATGAGGTCGAAATAGAGACGCCGCACAAGCGTGGTGCGCCCGGCATCGGCCACCGGGGTCAAGCCCACTTCCTCAAGCTTCGACAGGGTGAAGAAATCGATCGGACTCCGCGGCCAGTGAGCGTTCTCAACCTCCGGTATCACGGTTGCCTGTGGGGGCTGAAAGGCCCAGTTGTTCGAATCGGACTTTCGGTCCTCGGCGCGGGATGTCGTGAGCGCCAAGAGCGCCAGGCAAGAAGACAGGATTAAGCTGGGGCCGCGGCAAATCGCGTCCCCGGGGCAACGAACCACCGGTTCCTGCTGTTCTGCGCCGGAGAGGGGTAAGTCAGAAGGGTCTATTTTCTCTTCCTTCAACATTTCTGCCAAGTTATCTAATTTCTCGTTCAAATCAAGGTGGGAAATAGCCCTGTCTTGTGTCCTTTCAGATCTTCCCCTGATTCGGGCAATCCCTCTCGTTGATCCGACTCATGCCGTTGGGGGCATTGGTGCCTTCCTTCTTCCGCAACATCGTGGGGCTGCGGACCTCGGGAACGTTCACCCCAACACTTTTTGATCCCAGCTTCATTTTGGCCGGTTGGCGAACTGGTCCGGGGATTCTGGACGCTCAACTCGAGCACTGATCAAGGAAGACTAAGCTCCGATGACACCACTCACCGGCTGCAATCTCAATCCCCTCAAATTGCTTGGTTCTCCGATGGAACAGGCCGCAGTCAATCAGTGCATTTCCACCGCGCAGTTCCCCAGTCCGCCGCGGAAGTAGTTGAACTGCACGTTCGGGTGGTCGGCGAGCAGGCTCATGGGCACTGCGGCGTCGGCGAGGCCTTTCGAGATCATTAGGGCGGTGAGGCGTTGGCCGAAGGGGTTATCGTGGGTGCCGGCTTGCCAGATCGACACTTTCTCCGCCTGCCAGGTCTCGGCGGGACCGACGGTGATGGCCTGTTGTGGAACCATCGTGATATTGCCGCCACCCGAGGTGCGGGCATTCTGCGCCAGGGTGATGGGGTGCAGCTCGACGATGCGGGTTGCAAGCCGGCGATATTCCTCCGGCGTCGGGGGGGCCTCGGCGTGGGCCCCTTCGCGGCGCAGCGGGTCGTTGAAGGCCCAGTGTTTGATGTCGCCCTGGCCTCCCTGCATGACCGCGCAGCGGACGCCATCCCAGGAGGCGAGGTAATCCGAAACCTCGGCAGCGGGGAAATGGAGATTTGATTCAGGGATCTGCAGCTTGGCCTCGATGCGGTCAAAGAGCAGTTCCCGGTCGGCACGCTCAAAGGACAAGGGGTGCGTGACAGGCACCTCTTTGCCATCGTCGCCAAGCCATTCGTCCATCCCCCAGAAGTGTGCGTTCGAGAGGTCGAGCTCCAGCTCGTTGACCAAGCGCGCGACCAGCGGTAACTGCTCGGTCGGACCGATCGGACCGCAGATGCCGATGGGATTGTCCGGTGTCGAGCGCCTCCAGGCGTCGATGTATTCCAGCGCTTCGGCGAGGTAGAAATCTTCGAGGGTGTCATACATCCGCATGTCGAAACCGGGGCGCGAAAGTTGCTCGAGATCACGTTCGCTCAGCGCGGCGGCATCGCGAATGATTTCGTCATCGAGTGTGGTGTAGTCCCACCAGTCGGGGGCAATGGTACTGAGCTTTCGGGGCATGACAAAAGGTAATGGCGAATCGGAGCGATGGCGAGCAAGAGGTGAACCTCAGCGGCTACAGGTTGGCCTCGTAATCAAGGTTCACGTGATACCTCTCTTGGAGCGCCTCATGCAGAGGGTCGAACTCCCCGGGGCTCAAGCCGAGATGGAGGTGGCGTCGCCAGCCTTCGGCGTGTTCGAAGATACCGGACCTCGCGCCGACCTCGCGCGACATCTCATCCATGCTGGCGACATGCGAACCCATGCCCTGGGTGGCATCGAGCCATGCCCCCTGGCTGAGGTGTGCTTCTAGGGCCTGCCGTTTGACTTCCATGACATCGCTGGTATCGACGTAGGCTCCAGCCACGATCTTGCGCCGCAGGCCATCGCGCAGGCCGTGCGGCATGGCGTGATAGACGGCGAGTCGGTGGTCCTTGAGCGCCTGACTCGGGGGCTCGGTGCCAAAGTTTGGCATGCCGTGGGTGAACGCGGCGGTGACGGCGAGACGTGCGGTCTCGGTGTGGTCGACCATGTAGTCGTCGGGCGAGTGAGTGAGCACAATCTCCGGGCGCGTCTCGCGGATTGTCACGGCGAGACGTTTGATCAGATCGACGGAGTAGATGATTTCCAGGTCGTTGCACAATGGTTCATGCCACTTTGCCCCGAGAATGCCGGCTGCTTTCTTAGCCTCAGAGCAGCGCATCTTGGCGGTCGCTTGGGCGTCCATGGTCAACGAGCCACAACCGCCATTGGCGAGGCAGAGGTAATGGAGCTCGTAGCCGACACGCCCGAGCTGCAGCAAAGTACCGGCAAAGAGAAACTCGATGTCATCCGGGTGGGCGACGATGGCGATGGCAGATTTCATAAGCGCTTGGCGAGGGAGGCGGGAGGGTCTACGCACGCACTTTCACGGGGCGTCCTTCTTCCACGGAGCGGTCGGCGGCGAAGAGAACTTCGAAGGTTTTGTATGCTTCCTCGAGCGAGGTCAGGGGCATTTCTTGGCCTTTATTCAAAGCGGCGAAGAAGGCTTCGAACTGGGTCTGGTAGGGGTGATCGCTGACGTCACCGGAGTCGAGCATCTTCATTGAGAGGGCGCTCCACTGATCCTTGTTGGTGGCGAGCTTGGTGGAGTGGAACTTGTCATCCAAAAGACTCCCTTCGCTCCCAACGAGATGAGTGTGGAAGTAATACGGTTGCAGGCAGTCGAGGCAGGAGGTGGCCTTGCCAATGCGGCCGTCGGTGAACTTGAGGATCGTGGTCGTGGTCGTGGGATACTCGTATCGGGCGAAGGCCTCGTTTTTCGAAGTTGTCGCGTAAGAGGTCACCTCCTCGACCTCGCCGCCCATGCAGAGCAAGAGCGCATCGAGGGCATGGCAGCCCGCCGAGAGCAGGCTGCTGCCGCCGTTCTCCTTGCTGGTGTTCCAACGGTATTGCCCATACCACGGGCCGATGCCGTGGTAGTAATCGACCTCGGCGTAGTGCAGGTCACCGAGCAAGCCCTGATCGATCACCGCTTTGGTCGCAAGAAACTGGCTGGAGTAGCGGCATTCGAAGCACACGCAGCAACGGACGCCGGCGGCACGGACGGCCTCGCGGATGGCCGCGCAATCGTCGAGCGAGAGCGCAAGCGGCTTCTCAAGGATAAGGTGCTTGCCAGCCTTCGCCGCCGCGACCGCGTGGGCTTTGTGCTGATTCGGGTATGAACAAATCGAGACCACTGCGATGTCATCGCGCGCAAGCAGATCGTCGATCTCGGTGTAGCTGGTGATCGCGCTGCCATGCTTCGCCGACAACTCGGTATCGTTTTGCGGACGCGAAGAATAGATCGCGGCGACCTCGACCCCTTCGATGGCATTAAGCGCGTCGATATGTGCGCCCGCAACCCAGCCATAGCCAATGATCCCAATTTTCATACGCTGAGATTAGTGGCTCGGGTTGGCATTGGCGAGGCGATAACAAGATCCCCGCACGCGATGGCGCGACCGGTTTCAGAAACACGGGCAAGGTGCTATTTTAAAAGTGGCTGGAAATGAGGGGCGAGGCATGAATGTGATTGGAGCCAGGGGCCTCTTTCTCTAGAAAGGAAACTTCATGAAATTCTCACTCCCCACGAGCACACAATGAACCCTTTAGTTGATCAATCGATGACACGGCGGAACTTCGTCCAGCAAGCATCGCGCGCCCTCCCGGCAGGTATCTTGGCCCTGCATGGGGCCCATTCAGGCCTGCGCGCACAAGAGGCCGGAGACCGCCCCAAACAGGCGACCGACATCGAAGTCCTCAATCCACGAGCGCGAGTTCCAGTGGGCCTTATCATCGATGATTCCACCTGCCTCGTAAACCTCAACCGATTCGCAATGCCGCAGTTCAATGCGGCTTGGGGTGGCCAGAACAAGAACTATCAGCGGGATTGGAAAAGTTGGCCGGTTGAAATTCCCGATAGTTTTGTGAGGAAGTTTGGGGAGTGGTGCGCGCAGCAAGGGGTGAAGGGTAAATATAGCATCGTGCCTTTCCCCGCATGTGTGGGCCGCTTGGACCGCGAGGTGCCCGGTTGGTCGCGTCGGGAGATCAATGACAGCATCAAGCTCGTTCGCGACTTGATGATGCCGAACTGGGATATTCATCCTGAGATGGTCACACACACCCGCGTCATCGATTTAAAAACGGGGCATCCCTACCCTGAAAATTCATCTCGGTTTATGGAGAACTGGGATTGGACCACTGGCAAGAGTGTCGACGAACTCGCAAGCTATCATGCTTACGCCTTGCAAATTCTGAAGAACATCGATCTTCCTTGTGATGGTCTAACCACGCCTGGCGGTTATGGGAACAAGGTGCTGCCCCAGCTTTCACAAGCGACCTTTGAATCTCTTCGCGATGTCTTTGGGACAGAAATCCCGCATTATTTTCGCCATCTCTACACCGACGAACGCAGCGTCGTGCCCAGAGTGGAATATGCCAGCGGTCTGGATGGTAACGATCCTCAATGTGTCGTCAGCATCATAGGATGCACCGGTGATTGGACCGGTGGATGGGATAACGTCGAACCAGCGGGCGCAGACAAGTTTATCACTGCTGATTTGAAATCAGGTCGTATGGTAGAGGTCATCACGCGGGGCGAACCCGCCATGATGGTGTGTCATTGGACCGGCATTTATTGGAACGGGGAGGAGAAAGGTTTCAAAGTTTTCCAAGAAGTTGTGAGAAGATTACACGCCCGATTTGATCACTTGATCTGGATGAAGCTGAGCGAACTGGCTCGCTACTGGGCCGCCAAGGAACTGACCCGGATCACGCGAGCGGGCACCGCGATTCACTTTCACGCGCCCTTTGCCTGTCCTGACTTTACGGTCGCAATTCCAAAAGGAGCACGTGGCAATCTCCTCATCCAGCACCATGGAAAGGCGCATCCCCTCAAGGAGGTGGCATTGCGCAAACAGCTGGAAGCGAACACCTGGTGCGAAGATCAGGATCGCTTGATCGTTTGTTTCAATTTGCCGAAGGGAAATGTCGAGTTGGTCTGGAATTCATAGTCGGCCTCTCCTTGCGTCTACGCCAACTCCTTCGGCCCACTCTCGAACTCCTGCTGCAATTGATGCGTGTAGAGCGCGTGATAGTGCCCCTTTTGCGCCAGCAAGTCGTCGTGCCCGCCGCTCTCAATGATGCGACCTTTCGCAATCACGAGAATCCGATCCGCAGTCCGGATCGTCGAAAGCCGATGCGCGATCACGAAACTGATCCGTCCGTAAAAAATCTCCTGCAAGCCCTGCTGGATCAACTGTTCGGTCTCGGTGTCGATTGATGACGTCGCCTCGTCCATGATGAAGATCGCGGGGTTCGCCAAGACCGTCCGGGCAAACGAGACGAGCTGCTTCTGCCCCGTCGAGAGACGGTTGCCGCCCTCCCCGACATCGGTGTCGTAGCCGTCTTCCAAGGCTTGGATGAAGCCGTCGGCATTCACGCGCCGCGCCGCCTCGCGCACCTCCTCGTCGCTCGCCTCGAGTCGACCATAACGGATGTTCTCGCGCACCGAGCCACTAAACAAGTGCGGCCCCTGCAAGACAATCCCGAGGTTCGATTGATACCACTCCAAACTGCGCTCCCGCAAATCCTCGCCATTCACGAGGATGGCCCCTCCGGTCGGTTCATAGAATCGCGCCGCGAGATTCACAATGGTGCTTTTGCCGCCGCCGCTTGCGCCCACCAAGGCAATCGTTTCGCCCGATTTCACGCTGAGACTAAAATCCTTCAGCACCTCTTCGCCGGTCTCATAGGAGAAGTCGACCGCGCGGAACTCAAGTCCCCCGATCGCGCGCGCCCCCCCGTCCGGCGCGAGGTCTGCCGGGCGATCCTCTCGATCCCATTCGGCAAGCTTCGCCTTCACCGCATCATTATCACTGATTCCTGGCTCCGTCGCCAATAGTTCGAGCACCCGCTCGCCCGCCGCCTGCGCGCCTTGCATCTGTACCAGCACCTGCGCGATCTGGTTGATCGGATTGAAAAACTGTCCCGCATAAAAGATGAACGCCACCAAGGTTCCCAGCGTCATCTCAGCGCTCATGACATCCGCCCCACCACGCCAGAGCGCCACCCCGGCCGCCACGCTCCCCAGCGTGAGCACCATCGGGATATAGACCGCCGACTGCAGTGCGTTCCTCATGGAAACCTCGTACATCTGCGACGAAAGCCCTTGAAACTCACCGAGGTTTTCCTCCTCGCGCACCAAGGCCTTGCTCGTCCGCAAACCCTGCAAGGCCTCCGAAAAAGAGGCCGTGATCATCGAATTAAACTTTCGCGTGTCCCGCGAACTCAGCAATAACTTCTTCTGGAAAATTGCGCTGATGACAATCAAGGGCGGCACCACCGAGAGCACCAAGAAACCGAGCACCGGGTTCAGGGCAATCAGAATTACCGCGATCATGACCACCAGACAAACCGCCCAGACGAGATCCAGGGTCCCCCATGCGATGATGCGGGAGAGCTTGTCACAATCCGAAGTGAGCCGCGAAATCATCCATCCGGTCGGCCGGTGGTCAAAGTAGCTGAACTCCAGTTCCTGCAAACGCTGGAAGCAGTCGCGCCGGATGTCGTGGCTCATGTGGTTCGCCAGGCTGCCTGCCGACCGAATGAAGATTAACACGCCAACCGTCAGCGCTATACTCAACCCCAGGTAGGTCGCGATGTGCGGTGCCAAGTCCAACGTCGAACTGACCTCGTTCACCTCGTCCACCGTCCAGCGTGTCACTAAGGCAAAGCTGGCATCCACCCCTGCGATCGCCACCGCCGAAACCGCCAGCGGGATCAAAAACTGCTTGTAGCCCAAAGCGAGACGAAAGACCTTCTTCCACAGGCTCATGTCGAAATTCTCGCTGAAGGCGTCTTCTGGAACCTCGTTGGTCATGATTCAACAGGGTTCAAGAGTTCGTTTTCCAAGGCCGTTTGAATCGTCCACAGACGACGATAGAGCCCCTCTTTCTGCACCAATTGCGCGTGCGTGCCCTCCTCGCTAATGCGTCCGCCCTCCAGCACTATGATTTTGTCGGCATGAGCCAGCGTGGACAAGCGGTGCGCGATCACGAGCGTTGTCCGCCGCCCGTGACGACTGCGTAGCGCCTCCAAAATCGTGGCCTCCGTTTCGGCATCGACCGCACTCAAGGCATCGTCCAGCAGTAACACCGGGGTGTCCTGCAAGAGCGCCCGCGCCAGGGCCACTCGCTGGCGTTGTCCGCCCGAGAGCGTCACCCCGCGCTCCCCGACCAAGGTCGAATATCCCGCGCTAAAGCTTGCGATCGTATCGTGAATGTCCGCCAAGCGCGCCGCCTCGGCCACATCGTCATCCACCGCCCCGTCACGGCTCAGGCGGATGTTCTCCCCGATCGTCTTTGAGTAAAGAAACGGCTCCTGCATCACCACGCTAAATTGCGCACGCACCCACTGGCGGTCCAGGTCCGTCAACTCGTGACCATCGAATCGGATCGACCCCGACTGGTAATCATAGAGTCGTAAAAGCAGACTCATAATCGTCGACTTCCCCGAACCCGAGGGTCCCACGATCGCCAAAGTCTGGCCCGGCTCCACCCGAAAGGAAAGACCCTTGAGCTCCGTCTCGTCTTCACCGTAGCCGAACACCAAATCCGTCACCTCGATCTTCCCCTTCACCGGACACGGAGGCGTCGCGGGAGCTTCCGGCGCACTCTCCTCAGGCTCCGACAAAATCTCGCCCATCCGTGTCAACGCCACCACCGACTTGCCGAGCTCCGTCAAGGTTCTCCCCATCTGGCGCACCGGCCACAACAACATGTTCAAGAACATCAGAAATGCGAACAACGTCCCCACCGTCAGCGATCCCGTCGCGATGAAGTAAGCGCCGGAGAACAAGACCAAGGCCTGCTGGATCAGCACCACCAAGTCCGAGATCGACCAATACCACGCCATGAGACGAAGAAGGCGCAAGCTGCGATCGCGGTAGAGTTGATTGGGCTCCGCAAACTTGGAAATCTCAAAGTCCTGACGCGCAAAGGCCCGCACCACCCGCAAGCCCGTCAGGTTTTCCTGCACCACCCGCGTGACCTGACCCTCCGCTTCCGCAACCTCCTTGAAGAGGTGTTTTACTCGGCCCACGTAAAGGTAACCGAACAGAATAATGGGCACGATCAGCACGAACGAAATCGCCGCCATGCGACCATCCAATAGGATCATGATCGGCAAGGCCGTGAGTAGCAGTAAGATGGCATTACTGACCTCCACCACCTGGCTCGACAACGCCAGTCGCAGCGTTTCAACGTCCGAGGTGCAGCGTTGGATCAAATCACCCGTCTCGGCCCGGTCATGATACTTTGCCGGCAAACGCTGAAGGTGATCGTAAAGGCGATCCTTTAAGCGCCGCGCGATCCCATCCGACGCCTGGGCTGCAAAGCGACCCTTGAAATAAGCGAAGACACCCGCCACGAGCGTCAGTAAAACCATCAGCAGGGCTGGAAACCACAAGCGCTCCCGCACGAACTCCGCGCCCCCCATCATCGCGATCACCCCCGAAGTCAGCCGCCCCTCATCCGGCTCCTGCGAGAGCGCGAAATCAATCGTCGCACTCGCCAGCAAGGGCGTCACATAATTGATCGCGGTGAACACGAACAAGGCCGCAATCGCCCAGGCATATGTCCCCCGAAACCCACGCATCAAGTCCCAGAGCAAATGCAGCGGCGCTGAATTTGGTGAGTGAGACTGCCCGAAAGCCATGCCGTTAACTGGGATGAGGAGACCTAGGTGGCAAGAGAATTCAGCGGAATCCACGATGACATGTCCTGATCTTCGCCGCGTCCCGACTCCGCCCCGTGGACTTTCAGAAGAACCGCCGCCAAAACGATCTTGGCATGGTGGCAGGGAGGACGATGCTTTCAGGTGAAAGATACCCTCCCTCAAACGATTGTTTTACGATTATTTCCTGCGATTAATTCCCGCACTTATGGAAATGCTCTGGACGGCGATTCTGTGAGGTGGAAGCCCATTCGCGTCAACTTAAGAGGTTAATCCAAGTGCTACAGTTAGTGAGTGCTATAGTTAGTGCGGGAAACAATATAATAGGGGTTCCGCTGATCACGGCGGATGAGAAGATCATTCGTTGGGGAAGAAAAACCCACAGGTTCAAGTCATCGCGCTTTAGGCGGAGTGGTAGCAAACAAGACGGGGCTTAATGGGTTAGAAATGATACCACCAAGTAACGTCGAAGTGAACTTCTCGGATTTCGTTTTGGTGCCGTCGGGCTTGGCAGATGTGGTGCGAAGGCAAGGATGAGGTGGTAAAATGGGGGGGGCTTGGTCCAAGAGCAGATAGAAACTTTTTTATACTGACATAAGATTTCAAAAGCGAACAATCGCGATCAGTCACAATGTCTCTTTCCTCCCTCTGCACCCCACGTCCATCCGTCTTCTCTGCTGAACGCCGGGCGACTGTTCTTAATCTCAATAACTTTCTAATTGGTGAGGTGGAGGGGGATACCTTTTTTGAGGAGAACTACTTCACGGTGGGGATGGAGACGCTCGTAGAGCGGGCGTTGAAGCAGCTGAGCGGGCAAATTTCAGGTTCTTCGGTGTTTCTTCTCTCCCAGGCGATGGGTGGCGGAAAGACGCACAGTATGATGGGGTTGGGGCTTCTCGCCCGCGATCCCGCTTTGCGGAAACGGGTGATGGGCGTTGATGATCCTGCCCCTTCGCTTCCTGCGACCCGGGTGATTGGGTTTGAAGGGCGAAATACCGATTCCTCCGGTGGGGTGTGTGGCGAACTGGCCCGCCAGCTGGGAAAAGAAGACGAGTTCTCGCAATACACCTCGGGCGCGCTCAGTGCTCCTGGTCCGGAGGCTTGGAAAAAGCTCCTCGGCGAGGAGCCGGTCATCATCTTCCTCGATGAAATTCCTTTCTACCTTCAATATGCGGTTTCCGTTTCAGTCGGGAATTCTGACCTCAGCGTCGTCACCAGCACGGCGCTCGCTAACCTTTTTGTCGCGGTCACGGATTTGAATAATGCCTGCCTCGTTCTTTCCGACCTTGCCGGGCATCACTACTCCGGGGGGCAAACGAGCTTGGAGGGCGCGTTTAACTCGGCCAGCAAATCGATCACGGACGAGAGCCGCCGCATCGCCGTTCCTCTGACGCCGGTCAATCCCAACGGAGATGAGCTTTACCATATTCTCCGTAAGCGGCTTTTTGAAAAAGTGGCCTCGGAGGAGCAAATTCAAGAAATCGCGACAGCTTACCAAGCTTCACTCCGTGAAGCCGAAAAAATGGGCCTGACTTCGACGGCTCCTGAAACTCTCTCGGCTCGCATTCGCGATTCCTACCCCTTCCACCCGGACCTCCGCGAACTCGTCGGGAAGTTTAAGGAAAACAGTGGCTTCCAACAAACCCGCGGCGTTATCCGCTTGATGCAGATCGTCGTCTCCAACCTTTGGGAGAAAGAAACCGCTGAGTCACTCGATCTTATCGCTCCTTATAATCTCGACCTCAACAGTCAGGCCGTCGCCGATGAGGTCAAACAAATCAATTCCGCTCTTAGCGAAGCCATCGCCCACGACATCGCGCGAGAGGGTGATTCCGAAGTGGAACACATCGATCAGGCGAATAAGAATACCGACGCCTCCGACGCCGCAAAACTTGTCCTCATGGCCTCGCTTTCCACCACGCCGGGAGCGGCTCACGGATTGCGGGAACATCAACTCATTGATTGCCTCCAGCGTCCCGGTCGTGACCTCTCGACCTTCAAGACCAATGTCCTCGATAAGCTTGATACCCGCGCCTGGTATCTTCACCGCTCGGCGGATGGGCGGCTCTTTTTCAAGAATCAGCAAAATCTCGCGGCCAAGCTTCGGTCCACCGCGCAGTCCCTCCATGCCGAGGTCGTAGAAGGAATGCTGCGCAAGCGACTGGAAAGTTACTTCGCGCCCACCGTCCGGGACTGCTTTCAGAATCTCAAAGTCCTTCCTCCTCTTGATGAGGTGCAGTTGGAACAAGGGAACACTACTCTCCTGATCGTCCGACCCGGTGGCACCAATGGCACCCTTCCGATTTCGGCAGACTGGCAGAGTTGGTGGGAACAACAGCAGTATAAAAACCGCGTCCTCTTCCTCACCGGTAGCCGTGATACCTTTCAGAAAGTCCTCGATTCCGCCCGCCAGACCCGCGCGCTCGAAAGCATCGAAGAAGAACTTAGAGCCGAAAGCACCCCGTCGGATGACCCGCAATGGCGTGCGCTTGACACTTTAAAAGACCGCGTCGGCCTCCAATTCAGTGCCGCGCTGAAAGAAGCCTTCGACCAGATCGTCTATCCTTCTATCAAAAACTCCCTCCGCGCGACCGGGGTCGATCTCGCCTTTGCCGGGAATCAAAATGGCGAGTCCACCATCCGCCACACCCTTGGGGAGGCTGATAAATTCACGCAAGACATCAGCGAGGATAG
>Ga0075118_10001604_pt1 | contig 15696 bp, 10 predicted proteins | sample AntAceMetag02UKE_FD_69794 | JGI IMG/M metagenome (GOLD analysis project Ga0075118, IMG submission 69794) | Saline lake microbial communities from Ace Lake, Antarctica - Antarctic Ace Lake Metagenome 02UKE | ecosystem: Environmental > Aquatic > Non-marine Saline and Alkaline > Saline | place...
CCGACAGGATCATCTCGCGGTTGAAGTAGAACGTGGTGGCACTGTCCTTGAGGGGCACGCCTTGCGCGGCGATCCGAGCACAGAGGTCCGCGACATCCGGCGACTCCATGTAACCGTAGCGGCCGATCGCGCGCCAAACGCCCTCGCCGAGCTCTTCCAATGAGAGCCGGTCGTGGTCCGGGTGAGTGGGCACTTCTGCGGTGGCGATGGTCAGGAGCACCACCGTTTCTTGGAGGGTTTTGTTGGCCTTGAGGTGATGGAGCAGGGCGAGGGGAGTGCCAATGGGAGACGCGACCATGAAGACCGCACTGCCGGGCACCCGCACGAGGTGACTGCTCTTGGCGATCACGGCGAGGTCGAGTCCTTCGGTGGCTTGCCCGTAGATCTTGTCGGCGATTTCGACGCGGCCGGCTTTCCAGGTGAGCATGGTAGCGAGCAAGGCAGCACCGAAGGCCAACGGCACCCAACCGCCTGCAAAAAACTTGGGTAAGTTGGCGGCGAAGAAGCCGAGATCGACCACCCAGAACGCGAGACACATCGCACCGGCTACCGGGGTGCTCCATTTCCAAGTGCGCGTGGCGACAAAGAAGAGCGTGAAGGTGGTCACCGCCATCGTCCCGGTGACCGCGATGCCGTAAGCGGCAGCGAGGGCGGATGAGCTTTTGAACAGCAACACGGTGGCGATGCTGCCGATCGCCAAGCCGAGGTTGACCGCCGGCACGTAGATCTGGCCGCGTTGGTCGGCATTGGTATGGAGCACCTTGAGCCGCGGAAAGTAGCCGAGCTGGATGGCCTGTCGGATCAGCGAGAACGTGCCCGAGATGAGCGCCTGACTGGCGATGATCGCGGCGAAAACGGAGAGCACGACGAGGCCGATGCGCAACGGACCTTCCGGCGCGAGCGAAAGGAACGGGTTGTCCATGTCGGTGGGAAAGGCGATGACGTGCGCGCCTTGACCAAAGTAGTTTAAGACGAGGCCCGGCAGGACGATAAAATACCAGGCCCGCAGAATCGCTTTGCGACCGAAGTGTCCCATGTCGGCGTAGAGCGCTTCGACGCCGGTGATGGCGAGCACGACGCCGCCGAGAATGCCCACGACCGCTTCGGGATGAGTGCGCAACAAACTCCAACCGTGGATCGGGTTGAGGGCGGCGAGCACTTCGGGCGCTTCCCAGATGCGCCACAGTCCCAACAGCCCCAGCGTGCCAAACCACACCAACATCACCGGGCCGAACATCGATCCGATCACGTGGGTGCCACGGCGTTGCACCCAGAATAGCGCGACCAGAATCCCGATACAAATGGGCATCACAAAGTCGTGCGCAGCGGGCAGGATGACCTCCAATCCCTCGGTGGCAGATAGCACGGAAATCGCTGGCGTGATGACGCCCTCGCCGCACAACATGGCGGCCCCGATCAATACGATGACGATCGCGCCGGGGACGCGTTGTTTGGGTTTCCAACGCTCCAAACCACTGAGGGCCAGCAACGCGAAGATACCGCCCTCGCCTTGGTTGCTGGCCCGCATGACGACGGTCGCGTATTTGATGCTCACCACGCTAATCAGCGCCCAGAAGATCAGCGACAACACCCCCATCACCGCGTCGGGCCGGTCGGCCGCGGGCAGGTGATGCACCGCCTCGCGCAGCGCGTAGAGCGGGCTGGTGCCGATGTCCCCAAAAACTACCCCTAAGGCCCCGATGACGATGGCGGCTTTGGGCGCGCTTAAATCACGGGGCGAGGAAATGGGGGAACTCATGGACAGCGCGAAGCACACGGCAAAGCGCAGATTCCTCCAAGATCTATTATGCCCGTGCCCAGACGTTGGAGGAGGAGACCGTCGAACCCACCATCGATTTAAAATGGTGAAGGATCGCTTCCCACCGCGCGGCGGCCCCCGGCTGAAGCTCGTGAGCCCGGAGCGATCATTTCCTCATCCGAAACGCCTGAGGAGGCCACGCGGTTGAGGCCGCCGACCCTAGCGGTGGGCAAAATCTGCGGTGGTTTTTGACGAGAACGACCCTCCCGCGAGCAATTGATGCGCAGCTTTAGTGGCCCGCTTGGTGTGCGATACCCTTTCTCTGCGGGCGCTGAGGGTTTACGCTGCTGGTGGACGCGGTGCGCAATGCGGCGTCTTTTGTCATGACTAATCCTTCCATCATCCAAGGCGGCATGGGCGTCGCTATTTCTAATTGGCGATTGGCCCGGGCGGTTTCGCAGCAAGGACAACTGGGCGTCGTTTCCGGCACCAGCCTTGCCATCGTGCAGGCTCGGTTGCTGCAACAGGGAGATCCTGGCGGGCACCTGCGGCGGGCGTTCGATCACTTCCCCTGGCCGGCGATTGCCGAGCGGGTTTGGGCGGCGTATTTTGTGCCGGGCGGCATCCCGTCGGGCCAGCCCTACCGCAGCGTACCGATGCCGACGCTTGATCTCAATCCGCGTCTGGTGGAGCTCACGGTTTTGGCGAATTTTGCCGAGGTATTTCTGGCCAAGAAAGGCCACGGCGGAGAGGTCGGTATCAATCTCCTCGAGAAGATTCAGTTGCCCACTTTGCCGTCTCTCTATGGCGCGATGTTGGCCGGAGTGGATACCGTTTTGATGGGGGCGGGCATCCCGCGGGCGATCCCGGGCATCCTGGATCGCCTAGCGCGCGGGGAGGCGGTGGCCATGCGCATCGATGTGGAAGGTGCCGCAGTGGACGACCCCGCGAGTGTCGTGCGATTTGACCCCGAGACGCTGGGGGGAGCGCCGTTGCCGCAGATCCGGCGGCCACGGTTTATGGCCATCGTGGCTTCGACTATTCTGGCGATGACCTTGGCGAAAAAATCGTCGGGGCAGGTGGATGGTTTTGTGGTCGAAGGTCCGGTGGCGGGCGGCCATAATGCGCCGCCGCGCGGGGAGCTGAAACTCACGGCGGCAGGCGAGCCGATCTACGGTGTGCGGGATGCGGTTGACCTGCCCAAGATTCGCGGATTGGGCCTGCCGTTTTGGCTGGCGGGCGCGTTCTCCCGACCGGGTAAATTGGCCGAAGCGCAAAGTTACGGCGCGGCGGGTATCCAAGTCGGCACGGCCTTTGCGTTGTGTGATGAATCCGGCATCTTGCCCGAGCTCAAACGTCGCTTGCGGGAGCGGGTGGCGACCGGCCGGGCGCGAGTGCATACGGACCCCTTGGCGTCGCCGACGGGGTTTCCCTTCAAGATCGCGCAACTGAGTCAGACGTTGTCCGATGCGGCGGCCGGCGCCAAGCGGAAGAAGGTGTGTGATCTCGGTTACTTAAGAAAACTCTTCAAGCGACCGGATGGCTCGGTCGGCTACCGGTGTCCCGGTGAGCCCGAGGCGGATTATTTGCGCAAGGGCGGTCACGCGGCCGACATGGTGGGCCGCAAGTGTCTCTGCAATGGCTTGATGGCCACGGCGGGATTTGCGCAAACGCGCCGCGATGGCGAAGTCGAACTGCCTCTCGTGACGGCCGGTGACGAACTCACCTCCCTCGCGCGTTATTTTGATTTCACGCAAGAGCATTTCAGGGCCGCAGATGTCATCCGCGTGCTGCTGGGTTCGACGGTAAAAGGGTAGGCGGTCATGGGCCGGTTTACCTCGCCCTTCGAACCGTCGATTGAACGCCCGAGCCGAGCGGTCGGCCTTCGTCGTCGAATCACTCTACGTCTCGTACACACCGGAATCCGGTGTGGTGCGCCGGGGAGTCATTCTCCTGCGACTGCCGGGAGCCCGGTTGGTAACCGCTGCACCAATTGTCGGAACAGAGAAACGAGCCGCCGCGCGTCACGTAGGTCGGCACGCGTTGGCCGAGCCGGTCGATGATTTCGGCGGCGGGCGCGGTCGGATTTACCGCGCCTTCCGGCCGCAGCGCATAGGCGCCGGGGTGGTAGCGATCGGCCACGATTTCCCAGACATTGCCGGAAACATCGTAAAGCCCGTAGAGGTTGGAGGGGAAATTTTTGACCGGAGCGGTGGTGACAAAACCGTCCTTGCCGGTGTTTTCGTAAGGCCAGGGACCTTGCCAGATATTGGCCATCCAGACGCCTTCGCCCTGCGGCGAAAACGCGTCGCCCCAAACGTAGGGTTGCCGTTCCAAACCGCCGCGCGCGGCGCGCTCCCATTCGGCCTCGGTGGGCAACCGTTTGCCGGCCCACGCGGCGTAGGCGGCCGCGTCGTCGTAGGTCACGTTGACCACGGGATGATCCAGGCGATTTTCCCAGTTCGATCCTGGCCCGTCGGGGGCCCGCCACGTCGCCCCGGACTCGATACGCCACCACTGGGTCACATCGTTGGGCGAATACAAGGTGGCCTGCGGCTCCGCGAAAATGATGGAACCCGCCGTCTGGTTCACCATGGCGGCGGCCTCGATTTGTTTAATGGATGCAAGGATCGCCTGCCGTTCCGCGCCGTTGGCTCGGGCAGCCATTGACCTCATGGTTTGGATGTTGGCCGCCGCGGTGCGTTGCAGCTCGGCCGCGATCGCCACGGGCAAAGGTTGCTCGGCAAAAGTCAGGTAACCGGTCGCTTTCACAAACGCGGCGAACTGCCGATTGGTGACCTCGGTTTCATCCATCCAAAACGCATCCACGGTCACCTCATGGATAGGGTAGGACGTCCCGTGAGATTGGGAACCGCCGCCCATCAAGCCCGGATCGCCACCCATCGAGAAGGTCCCGCCGGGAATCAGCACCATCTGGTCAGGGGGGGGAGGCTCACCCTGCGCTGAAAGATTCAAGGCAGTGAGCGAAATAAGTAAGGGAGTTAGGATCGGGGCGATCACCCGCGCGGCAAAACACATAAGAACCAAATAGAAGGCAGCCGGGCGTTTAATCAATCCAATCGAATTTTTCACTCGGGCCGATCCCTGAAGAGGTCTTGGTCCGGTAGGATGGAGCGGTCGGGCGTAAAGCCCGACCCCCGCCGGACCCGCTAACGCCCTGCTGGGTGGGTCGGGCTTTACGCCCGACAGCCGCACCCCTTCGCGGTCGCTACCACGTGGGCGCCCCTTATAGCGTCGGAGTATTGCTATCGACTGGGGCGGCTGGGGTGGAGCCGAGTAGCATGATGTCGGCAGACTTTACCTGCAGCAGTTCTTGGGCGCGACGGAGCGCGTTGCGGGTGCTCAGGGTCACGTTGGCCGGGGTGTAGCGGAAGACGTTTGCGGTGCCGATCACGTCGATCAGGCCTACCTTGCGCAGGATGCGCAGCACGGGTGGGGTGGCACCACTGATGAGGAGGTGCACGTCGCGCCCGTGGGCCTGAGTGGCAAAGTCTCGCAGCGCCAGAGCGCTGGTGGCGTCGAGGTTGTGGGCATTCTTGAGCCGTAGGATGATCGCCTTGATTTTCGGGTGCGCGGTGAGTTGGCGGAGTTGTTCCTCCATCGCATCGGTCGCGCCGAAAAAGAGGTCCCCTTCCAAGTGCATGATCGAGATGGCGGGTGGGGAATTGGGGTCAGGGTGGCGGGCTTCGGCCAGCTCACCGCGTTGGTTGAAATTGTATTCGGTCAGCTTGGGGGTGGAGACCTTGCGTAAGAAGAGCAGCACCGAAACGGAGACCCCGACATAGATGGCGGTGTCGAGCGGAAAGAGCAGACCGCAAATCAACGTGACAATAAATGTGACGCTGTCGGATCGGGTCACGCCCATGAGCAGGCGAATGGTGGCGGGTTTGATCAGCGAGACGCCGACCAATATCACCATGGTAGCGAGTGCGGCTTGGGGGATCAGACCAATCACCGGCCCGAGTAGCAGCGCACCGATGACCAACAAGATCCCGCTGAACAGGCTCGAAACGGGCGTGCGCGCACCGCTCTCGTAGTTGAGGGTGGAGCGGGTGAGGGAACCGGAAACCGGCATGCCGGAACCGACCGCGTTCACGGCATTGGCGATGCCCATGCTCAGCATCTGCTGGCGAACATCGACGCGGTCACCGGCTTGGGCGGCGAGGCTTTTGGCGATGGAAACACTTTCGAGCAGCGAGAGAAATGCGATGGCCGCGGCGACGCCGAGCAGCTGTTGTAGGAGGCCGTAATTGAAGGTGATCGCGCTCAGCGGCCAAGACCCGATAGGCACACGGGTCAGCAAGGGCAGGGCGATGCCTTGGCTGCGCAGACCGGCAGCCGCCAAGCCCGCGATAAGAAGCGTAATGGCGACATTGGGCAGCGCCTTGAGCCAGCGTCGGCACGTCAACGCCACGGCCAGCGTGCCGAGGGAAAATAGCACCGATGTGACGTCGACGGAACCGAGGTTGCGGCCGAGGCCGACGAAGGACTCCACGAAAGTCGGCGAGGATGGGGTGGTGATCCCGGAGACGTTTTTAAGCTGTTTGATTATGATCAGCGCGGCGGCGGCCGTGACGTAACCGGTGATGACGCTGCGCGATACGTAGCGGATAACCAAGTCGGCTCGCATCAATACCCCGGCGAGCATGAATACCGCGACCATGATCAACAGTAGCGGCATCGCGATGATGCGCTGCTCGGGCGACAGGTTGAGGGAGAGGAATCCGCTCAACAGCAGTACGGCGGTCGCGTTGGTGGGCCCTAACATGAGGAAGCGCGAACTGCCAAAGAGCGCGCCGGTGATCGAGCCGAGGGCGCTCGAATAGATGCCGAAGTTAACCGGCAGTCCGGCGATCATGGCGTAGGCCATGCCTTGCGGAAAATCTAATAACGCCACGTTGCTCCCGGCCTTGAGATCCGCCCCGAGGGTGCGCCGGTTGTAGCCGGGCAGGAAGCGCAGGAGCGGGAGGCGGAATTTCATTTTTGGACGTTATCGAGAATCCGTTCACTCGGTCGCAGCGAAGCGGGGGAATTTCTCGACAAAGATATGAATACAGCGACTTCGCCCTCCGACCGTCAAGTGAGGTGGCGGGGCCGATGTCGGTTAGGGTGCGGGCTTGCCGTGCGGCTGGCGTTGGTTTGTCGTGAGGCTACTCCCCACCCATTATGGCTGACACCCCCAACAGGCCCCCCACCAGTGGATTTCGGATTCGACCGCGCTTCGAAGAAGAGGTCGAGCTCCCAGAGTCTATCGCTCGCGAACGCATCACTCGGCTGTTTTCTGCCGCTAACGACACCTTCGAAGTGAAATCGATGTCGGAATTTGTGGTCATTCATGTCGCCGATAAGATCCGTCGGCGGTGGTCCCCACGACTGCAGATTAGCTTGCAGGCAATCGATGACGACAGGACGCGGGTGACCGGAGTCTACGGTCCGGAGCATGAGGTATGGGCGACGTTTTTATACGGCTACATGATGACGGGACTGCTCGCCACGTTCTCCGGAATCTACGGTGGCGTGCAGGTATTTTTGGGCGACGCGCCTTGGGCGTTGTGGGTCACGGGTTCGATGCTGGTGATCGCCGGCGTGCTCTATCTGCTCGCTCAGTTCGGTCAAAAGCTCGGCGCGTGGCAGACCTTTCAGCTGCATCAAGCCTACCAAACGGCAGTGGGCAATTCCGTTGGCGAATCGGGAGTGGAATCGGGTCTCGGAATTTAACCGCCGAGAACGTTGTGCTGCCGGATGGGCTCGGAATGAGGGTTTTACGTCTGCTGAGGGGGCTCGGGTCCCCTAGCCGGGTTGGAGACCATCCTCGGGTTTCGGGCCGCTAAGGGTAATTACGGATCGGGTCGGTTAACCGCTGCGTAAACTTTTTTCATGTCCGCTTTGACAACTGAATAAACAGGTGCTTTGTTGGTCCTGTTCCCGCTTAGCAGGAACATTTTGGGGTAACCTAGAAAACAACTGGCCGGTCACTTAGGGGTAGGTGGCCGGCCAACTTTTTTCCGACGCGGAGGAGAGGGGGGCGAAAACAGCGGCAGGAAATCGTTTACTTGGTTTTGCCCGTCGTGCCGAGGAATGGCGCCGTTGGACAGTCCAGCGGCGATGACGGCCCTGTGCGATGCAGATAAATCAGACGGAGTAGACCGTGAAGGCTGGAACGCTCACACGGCAGCTCCTCGGGTTTAGGCGATCCGAAAAAAAAGGGCGCGCCATGATGGCGCGCCCGAGAAAAAAGTGCCGGAATGCGCGGCAGCGCGCTTTGAGCGTTTACCGGTATTCTTCGCCGGTGACGGCGTCGACGATTTTGAAGTTTTCGACGTGGAAACTCAGGTCGGCGCGGAAGGCGAGTTTGACGTCAAATTCGCGTTCCATGCGGACGAGGAGCTCGGCGTCTTCTTGACGGAGGCGTTCCAAAATCGAGGGGTGCACTAGGACGCGCAGGGCGTGGCCATCTTTGCCGTGATTGAGGTTCAGGCGACGCACGATCGAGGAGAGGCGACGTTGGAGCTCGACCGAGATCGTAGTCGCCGACTTCACGATGCCACGTCCGCGGCAATAGGGGCAGTCGGTGAACAGATTCGACGAAAGCGACTCTTGTTGGCGCTGGCGGGTCATCTGCAGGATACCGAGTTGCGAAATCGGGAGCACGTGAGTCTTGGCTCGGTCATGGCCCATGTGTTCGCACATGAGCTCGTAGACCGCGTTGCGGTGGCGGCGCTCCTTCATGTCGATGAAGTCGATGACGATCAGGCCGCCGAGGTTGCGCAGACGGATCTGGCGGCAGATCTCGGTGGCGGCCTCGAGGTTGACGGCGTAGATGACGTTCTTGTCTTCGCCGCCTCGATTTTTGTGCGAGCCGGTGTTCACGTCGACCGCGATCAGAGCCTCGGTCTCATCGATGACAATCTCACCACCGGAGGGCAGGCCGACTTTGCGCAGGGCGGTTTGTTCGATCTGCCGCTCGATGTTAAAGCGTTCGAAGATGGGGATGTTGTCCTGATAAAGGGCGATCTTACCTTTGGAACGCACGGAGATCTGAGCCACGGCGGCTTGGGCGCGAGCGTGATCGGAGATGTCGTCGACGAGGACGCGATCCACATCCTCGGTGAGGAAATCGCGGACGGTGCGCTCGACGATGTCGGGCTCTTGGTAGAGGCAGGCGGGAGAGCGTTCGCTGCTCTCGCGGGATTGAATCTGGGCCCACGTCTTGAGGAGCAGGTGCAGGTCGCGCACGAAGTAGCGGGCCTTTTTGCCCTCGCCGGCGGTGCGCACGATGACGCCCATGCCTTCGGGGATGGTTAGCTCGTTGATCAGGCGCTTGAGGCGCTGGCGTTCGCGGTTGTCCTCGATCTTGCGGGAGATGCCGCATTGGTCGCTGTAGGGCATGAGCACCAAGAAACGCCCGGGGAGAGAAAGGTTGGTGGTGGTGCGCGGGCCCTTGGTGCCGATGGGTCCCTTGGTGACCTGAATCACGATCTCGGACCCCGCGGGGTAGAGCTTGGGGATGTCTTTGACGGTGGGCTCACTGCCCGTCTTTTTGAGCTTCTTCTTACTGTTGACGCGCACGACCTCGACGGAGGAATCGGCGGCGGCGGGCAGCATGTCCCAGTAGTGCAGGAAGGCGTTTTTGTTGTAGCCGATGTCGACGAAGGCTGCCTTGAGGCCGGGGTCGAGATTTTTGATCCGGCCTTTGTAGATGCCGCCGACCATGCGGTTGTCGGACTCGCGCTCGATCTCGTATTTCTCGAGCACGCCATCGACGAGCAGAGCGACCCGCTTTTCCAGCGGTTCGGCGTTGATGATGAGTTCGCGGAAGGAAGATTTTTCCTTCTGGAACGCGGCGACTATTTTTTGGAGGAGAGGACGCTTTTTCGAGCGTTCCTGGGCGCCTTTCTTCAGACCTTGACGGTCTGTCGCGGCGGCCTTGCGTTGCTGCGGGGGCTTCGCGAGTTCTTCGTCATATCGAGAGGAGGAATCGGCGGAGCCGTCCTGGGGAGAGTTCTGATCGCTCATGTCGGGTGGTGTCCTTGGGTTGGACGGCGGTCCTGGTAGCGGAGGTTGCGGTGCGAGGGGAGTCGAACCGGCGTGCAATATTGATCGAGAGGTTCATTTTTACGTGAAGTCCTTTCTGAATCGATAGACGCTCTGGACGAGTCCTTGCAGCAGACAGCAACTGAGCAGGAAGGAACCACCGTAGCTAATGAAGGGAAGTGGTATGCCCGTGATGGGCACCAGCCCGATGGTCATGGCGATGTTAACGAATACGTGAACCGAGAATAGCACAGTGACGCCGAGGGCGATCAAAGTGCCGAAACGGTCGCGGGCTAGGCCCGCGATACGGATGCCGTTAAACAACATCAAACCAAACAAGCTGAGAACCGTGAGGCTTCCCAAAAGTCCTTTCTCCTCGGCGATGACCGAGAAGATGAAGTCGTTGTGGGCTACGGCGCGCGGGAGGTATCCGAGTTGGGCTTGAGTGCCCTCGGTCCAGCCTTTGCCTAGTAGCCCGCCGCTCCCGACCGAAATGAGGGACTGCCGCTGATTCCAGCTGATGCCCATCGGGTCGATTTTGTCGGGATTGGTGAAAGAGATGATACGATTGCGCTGATAGTCCTTAAAAGGGACGAAGCTGTGCGGCTCGTATTTGCCGCGGTCTCGCACGTAGGAGTAACCATTTTCCTCCATGAAGGTAATGTAGCGTGAGGCGTCCCAGGCCACGGTGGCGATTATGACCATGAAGGCGGCCAATGCGCCCACGAAGAACCGCGTCGAAAGACGGGAAACGTAGAGCATTGAGAAAACCATGGGGGGCAGGATGATAACCGACTTCAAGTCGGGTTGGAGCAGGATAAGGAACATGGGGATTCCCACGGCAAGCGCCAACTTGCCCAGCACCCCCAAGGACTGGACCACATTACCGACCTTTTCCCGCATCAGGATGGTCGCCGCCATCAGCAATACGGCGGCCTTTGCGGGCTCGGAGGGCTGAAGGCTGAAACCGGCCAGACTCAGCCACCGTTGAGCGCCATAACGCTCCACTCCGATAAACAGCACCAGCAGAAGAAGAATGATACAACCCGCGTAAAACCAATGAATTATGCGTAACCAGAACCGATAATCGATCAGACTCGTGGCCACATAGACGATGATTCCTGCGACCAGCCAGACGATCTGCATTTTCCAAGTACTGGCCGCAACCGAAAACTGAGCACTATAGATGAACGCGATTCCGATGATGCTCAGGGTGGCGATGATCAACGGCGTGCCGATATCCCAACGCTCCCGCGTCGTCAGTTTGAAGACGCTGAAGACTTCCAGAGGAGTGCGGAGATTAACGGCCATGGGTGGAAAATCGAGAGACGCCCCCGGGGGGAGGGCAGCGCCTCCATCGACGGTGGGTTCAAGCTGCCCGGTTTAAGGGCCGGAGATCAAGCGTGGTTCTCGATATTGGAGGAATCCTCGGTCGGGGGAGAGGATTGGGCCGTCAAATTACCGGCGGCGGCTCCCAGCATCACCCAAAAAACCACCGCGCCCATGGGCCCCTCCATCACGACCCCAAAACAGGCACTGGTAAAAACCATCGCGGCGGCGAGGACCGGTGACAGCGACTCGAGCTGATTAGCTCTCGAACTACGCAGAACCCAAGAGGTCATTTGCCCGAGAATACCTAGGAGAATGACCAAACCCACCATTCCCATCCGGGCGAAAACCGTCACGAGGATGGAATGAGGACTGCGGGCGGTGAAGTCTTCAGCCTGTAGTCCGTAGTAGGTGCGCTGAAAATTGGCGGCAAGGTCGTAGCCGAAGCCCAAGCCGAAGACGGGGGAGACGTCCCGAGTTTCATGGATCACCTCCGTCCACCAAACGAGCCGGAATCGGTTGTTGTCTCCCTTGTTCGAGGTTTGTTCCCCCTCATAGCTGCCGGTTCCCCGCGGATCGACCAACGACGCCATCCGCTCGTAGGCTTCAACCAAGGGGGTGTCGCGCCAACTGTCTCCCCGCCATGATGCTATGGCGACCAGCAACACCGTGGCGACCACCGCGCCCGTTCCCAGGAGCATGATCATGCGCCACCGCCCGGCCAGCAAGAGCGCTCCCGCGCCGACCATGAGCGCGAGTAACGCTGCGCGATTGTTGGTGGAAATCACCACTGCGACAAGAATCAGGCTGAAGCTGATTGATCGCCATCGTCCGGCCTGTTCGAAACGAATAAAGTGCAGCACGGCACCGATTGCGGCGAACACTCCGACCAGATCCGCTTTGTAGGAAATGAGAGGCACCCCTCGCAGGGTCAGATGGCTCTCGAGCACATTTGGCCAGATTTGCGTGAAACCGAAAACGAGTGCCATGACCAGCGTGGCGATGCGAAGCGTGCCCACCAACCCCCGCAATCGGTCGGGATCGCGGTGCACGATATTCGCTGTGAGGTAGAAAAACACGGCGTAGTAAACCATGGCGAAGTCGCGCACGGCCAGAATCCCAAACGTGCGCGCATCGAAGAGCATGCGCGCGAGGCCGAAGATGATCCACGCGCCGATGAGCCAATCGACCAAGTGGAGGCGTCGCGACTCACCGCCGCGAATACGTTCCAAAAATTGGAGGCCCACCAACAAGGCGAGTCCCGCCTCGGCCGGCAACAAGGGCAGATTAGGGGCCGGCATCAGTTGGGCGAAACCCCGGTTACCGATGATGTAACCGGCCAACAGTCCGATCAGAATCAGGCTTCCCATTCTTTCTGCCTGCAGCCGATAGAGGATGAGGGCCAGCACCCCGGCACCAATCAGTCCGGGGAAAAACCAGCCGCCCTGGGCGATCTGCACGCCGAGAATCAGGGCGACTAAAACCGCGCCAGTTATCCACCATCGATCGCGCCATGCCGGAGTCAGTGGATTCATACTCGGCCCGGATTGAGGCCCACCGACCCGACCGGTGCAACCATCGCTTGCGACCGATTCACCGGACGAAAGCGGAAAGCACATTGCGCCAGCGCCGGGCGAACGATGGCGTGCTGACGGGTCATCGACCGTTTCCGCCCCTCCTCTTTTTCATGAGCCTCATCAGCGTTATTCTACCCACGTGTGATCGTCCGGCGTGGGTGGGTCGCGCCTTGGCCAGTGTGCTGGCCCAGACCGGCGTGGAACTGGAGGTCGTCGTGGTCGACAGCAACCGGGACACGCCACCGGTGGCGGAAAATCTGGCGCTGCAGGCTCAATTGCGGGATCCATGGGTGCGAGTGGTGGTGCCGGCAATCCCACCGCAGAATGCTTCGCAGGCGCGCAATGCCGGCCTAGATCGGGTGCAGGGGGACTGGGTGAGTTACTTGGATGACGATGATATCTACCGACCGGGAAAACTAGCCCGGCAGTGGGGGTGCGCGCAGGAGACTGGCGCGGATCTCGTGATTTGCGGCTACGAGGTGGGGGTGCGCGGGCTTCGTCGTATCCGGCAATGCCATACGTCGGAGTATGCGGGGGATGCGTGTTTGGTGGGGGCGGATTATCCGACGCCGGTAATTTTCCACCGGGCTGATCCGGAGCTGCGCTTCGATCCCAACGCCGTGGCGGCGCAGGATCATTTGTTTGCGATCAACTATTTGGCGCGGCGGGGAGCGCTGAGGATGCCGTGTGTGACGGAAAACCTGTTGGTCATGCACACCCACGATGGGCCGCGGGTGAACGCGGGGCATCGCCTAGCGGTTTGACGGGAATATCGCTTCTGTCCCAAACGCAATGGAGCTCTTTTTTCCCGCGAGACGCGCCGGGCGTTTTTAGCGACTGGGCTCCTTGCTCGAGCCCAAGGGCTCGAGGTGGGCTGGCCCGAGTATTTGCATTGTCTGCGCCGCATTCTAGTCACGCACGGAACCGGCAGTTGGCGGTTGGTCATCAACGCGCTGGCGCGACGTTCGAAATGGACCAGCCGTTGGGTCGTGACCTGATCACGCGCGGGTGAAAGCCCGACGGGCGAGACGGCGGGTGAGGGTCCACGTGATCAGCGGACTCACGATCAGCCAGCGCATGAACCACTCGACCCCTCCGGCGGCAGCGATGACGCCACCCACGATGAGCACGGCCGCGGAGATGAGCTCGGGCCGGGCACTGGCCCGCTCCTGTTTGGCGGCCAGTAGCAAGAGGTGGAAGAAGTGCATCGTGTTGAGCGCGATGGCGAAACAGCCGGAAGGCAGTAGCCAACGGAAGGCGGATTCGTAGCGCGGGTCGATGAGCCAGCCCAAGAGCCAAGGTGCGATTTGCATGATCCCGAAGAGCGCGACCAACGCTACGGCGGTGTAGGCCAACGCGATGCGATCGGTGTGCTGGGGGAGCTTCGCTCGGTCGACGGAGTTGCCGTCCCCGAGCGCAAAAAGTCCGGGTCGCACGAATTGCACCCAAGCGTTGCTGATCATCGTGACCGCGATCACCGCCATGCTGCTGGCCAACGTGAAATAGCCCGCTTCGATCTCGCCGAAAAACCCCGCGACAATCCAGCGATTCACGCCGATCACCGCCCACGTGGCTAATGAAAGCATGATGAACAGGGATCCTTGATAGACGACCGGGATTGCCGGAGTCGTGGTCGTCGTCGGTCCCGGCTGCCAATAGCGCCGCATGATGAGCACTCCGATGATAGCCGTCGTGGCGGCGTGCAGGCCAAACCCCCACCAGAGCGTGGCGGCCAAACCGCCGCTGGCCGCGAACCACAGGGGAGGCAGCAGCGTGCGGCTTAACGATCCCCAGCCACTGATCCAAAAATCCTGCCAATGGGCTCGCTCAGCTTGGAGGGCCGAATGAATGAGCGACAGCAAGGCCATGCTCCCCATCCCGACCACGAGCGCGCCGGCGACGGCGCCGAAGCTGCCGGGCATCAACCGCTCCAGAAAGGTGGCCCCGATGAGCGCGCCGCCGACCAGCCAAGGGAGTCGTCGGAACCACACCCGGCCGACCTTTCGCGCCATCCGCGCCCGATCCCCCGTCACGGCCCAGTAGCGCACCAAGTATTTGGCGATACCGGCATGCACCACCCACGCCCCGATGGGGGCAAACGTCAGAAAGACGCCGTAAACTCCCAGCATCGCCGGCGGCAGCAGATGCGAGTTGATGCGCAGACCAATGATGCCGCAGATCAAGCCGACGAGCTGGGTCGCCAGAATAGGCAATAAGCGAAGTCGGGATGAATCGGGAGCGGCGGACACGAGGCAGAGGGACGAAGGAAACAATCGGGCGCAGCCGTGGCTTGAACGACCCGCCGCGATCACGGAGAATGCAGCGTGGTCAGCCCGCCGTCTCTCGTCACTTCCAAATCATCGACGCCCTTGGTGCACGTGGCCGCATGGATTCAAAGCATTGGCGGCGTCGAGACCCTATTAGGTCATCATCGCCGACGGGACGCGGCGGCGGGGTTCACCGCCTCTCAGATTGCGCTATTCGACAAGACCGGCATCCCGGGAGCGCCGGATTATGCGACGCAGCGATTCGGCGGTTGGCACACGCCGCGTGGGATGCGTCGAGCGATGCGAGACGCGTTTGTCGCCCGACCTGAAGCGATTGTCCTGTATCACAATGGTTGGGGACTACCCTGGTTTGCGGACTCCGATCGGTCGCAGCGGCGGATCGTCTGTTGGTGGGATAGTCAGACGCATTGGGGACCTGGGTTGGATGCGGTGAAACCCTGGGTCGATGGCGTCATCTGCATGAGCGATGCGGCCGCGGCGGATCTGGCGGCGCGATGGCCGGACCTGCCGTCCGAGCGCTGCGGCGTCATGCGGGTGCCGATTGAAATTCCGGTCGATTTGAAAGCGGGGCGCGGGCCAGTAGTGTTCGGCAGGGATTAAGCTGAGGAGAGACGAGGGGAGAGAAGAACACGAAGGCAGGGGATAGCGCGGCAAATACGCCGGTCTGAGCGGGACGATGTCGGGATTG
>Ga0075118_10001607_pt1 | contig 15678 bp, 11 predicted proteins | sample AntAceMetag02UKE_FD_69794 | JGI IMG/M metagenome (GOLD analysis project Ga0075118, IMG submission 69794) | Saline lake microbial communities from Ace Lake, Antarctica - Antarctic Ace Lake Metagenome 02UKE | ecosystem: Environmental > Aquatic > Non-marine Saline and Alkaline > Saline | place...
CAATTTGCCTAAATTTTGCCAAAATGGCCGTTTTTAGCCTCTTTGAGATCCACTTAAACATTTACTAACAAGCCATTTGCGTCCGTGGGACAGGCTCTATTTAGCGAGGGCCAACTTTCGTCGCCCAACCAGCCGACGGCAGCCGGATCGGGTGGAACTGGTTCCTCCCGATCGCGGAGGCGTTTCGTCCCGCTGTCTAGCTGACTAGGGGTTCTCCCCAGTCGCAGAGGCTGGCTACGTGGGTGGCGGAGCCGTCGCGTTGCCAGCCGTCGAGTTGGGCTTGATCTTTGAGTTGCTGGCCGCGTTGACGAGGAACGAGGGCGAAGGCGTTGGTCACGCCGGTGAGCGCAGTCATGTCGCCCCAGAGTTTCTCAAATTGTGCGACCGGGAAGACGTCTTCTTGGCCGTGGCCCCAGCGTTTCTTGACCTCTTTGAGCGTGACGTAGGTGGGCATGCGGACCGCCACCGATCGCACGGCTTCATTGATGCGAGCTGCATCCTCGAGCTCATCGCGGGTGAGCCCAAACGTGCTGAGGAGTTGGTCGATATCGATCCAGCAGGTATTGGCGTTGTAGTAGGATAGGCGGAACTCGTCCTCCTCGCGGGGTAGGGCAAGGCCTTCCACAATGCGCACCTGTCCATTGATCCGCGCGAACCCACCACCGTGATCTTCGATGCGTTTGGTGATCGCCTCCCAGCCCAGGGTGGCGCCGCTGGCGTTGAACCAGCCGAGCATGGCGGGATCCGCCGTGGTCCCGAGGGTGTCGATGTTGTGCACCATCAAGGTGCGTAGGTTCGGTTGGCTTTTGAGGAGGTCGCGCAGGGTGCCGTTTTTGATCAGGTTGGGGACCTCAAACCAGTGGCCGACGGGGTGCAGGCATTGGCCCGGTAGATTGTCGGTGTAGTCACTGGCTTCGCCGCTGGAGCGGGCCCAATTCGCTAACGCGCCGCGCACGCTTTCACGCATCTTTTGCTGCTGTTCGTCGAGTTTTTGTTGGGCGGTTTCTTCCCAAGCAAACTGGAGATCACGCACCGTCGGCACCATTCGCAGGCCGATGGAGCGACCGGCCGATAGATGCACCGATTGCCCCAACGTATCGGGATACTCGCGCTGGAGATAAGCCTGCGTGGGTTGGTGAGTGAGGTAGCTGGTGGTGAAGACGTGAGGTATCGCGCAGCCGAACTCACGGGAAACACGGCGGGTTTTGGCGAGGTGCACATCGATAAAGCTCCGGTGCCGGCCTTCGAATTTGGCGAAGGGATGCAGGCCCTTTACGCAACCGGCCCCTTGCGTCCATCGACTACCGACTCCGGCCGCATAAGTGATCACCGCGAGCTCACCGCGAGCGAGGGCGGCTTCACCCGCGGCGCGGAAATCCGCATGCTGCTCGGTAAGATTAAAAAGGTCTGACGGCTCGAGGTCGGCGATCGCGGTGGTCGTCGGCAGACGATTCATCGCCAGCCCGATGTGCCCTTCTTTCAAGTGATGCCGAATCTCTTCGTGCTGGGCGCGATCAAAACCATTGGCGGCGAGTAACCCGTCGAGATCCGGTGCCGATTCGCTCGAGCCTGCGACGTCGGGCAACAGGTCATCTAACAATCCCGGCAAGGCCGCCGCGAGCGCGGGGTCGGTCTTGGCGGCGCGGGTGAATTGGGTGAGGTCTTGCCGCTCGCGCGGAGAGAGCTCGCGTGATGCTTTGCGCAGGATACGAGGAATCACCTGACGATAAAATGCGGGCGGCAGCAGTGCGTGTTCGCGGGTCAGGCACTGCGCGGTGGAGCCCTTTTCGTTGATGGTGAAATCGTAGACCACCGGGTCCATGGCGAAGGGCAACGAGGCTTCCAGTTCGCGTTTGGCCTGCAGCATGATGGCCCGCAATCGCGCTTGTCCTTCGATTTTCCGGGAAGGTTCGAAGATGAAACCCATGCCACCGCCGGACATGCCGCCGAGCATCCAGAAGCCCCAAAAGTCTTCGCCAAACTCGGCCCGGATTTCTGCGATGAGTCGTTCGGTGTAGCGGTTGGTCACCCACGGAATGATGCGGTGGAGCGGTCCGGTGAAGTTGGCGGTTAAGGCCGCGCCGAGTGCCTTGATGTCGCCGGCGGCGAGGTGTTTTAAAATGGCCTCCAACGTGGCGACCGTCGTGCCGCGCGCGGCCCATTCATCGGCGCAGCGCAGGAGATATTTTTCGGTTACCATTTCCAGAATCGGACCGACGTTTTGCGCCATGCCGCCGTGCACCAGCACGAGGGAATCCTGTAGCTGGCGCCGGGACTCGGCGGATATGCGGTCTGGTCCGAGCAACGTATGCCGGGGCAGCAGGCGGCCGCGACTTACGCCGTATTCGGCGTCGCCGGGTCGGCTGGGAGCGCCTTCGATGAGTTTGATGCCGGGCCAGATTCCGCCCGAGTCTTGCCAGCCGCCACCGGAGCCGCCGATCCATTCACCGAGAATCGCGCGCGTGGCGACCATGCGGCGATCGGCTTCGTTGAGCGGGCCGTCGAGTTGGGCGACTTGTCCGGTGGCGCGCATGCAGGCCGCGATGAGTGCGCCGAGCAGATTGGTGGAGACGGCGAGGCGGGATCCTTTGGGGATACCGTTGACGTTGGAAATCAACTCGAAGCCGCGACCGGGTCCGAAGATACGGCCGAGCAAATCCGCGAGGCTAGCCCCGGAGCGTTCGATGCCGGGAGGCACGAGCCCGGCGGCAATAATTGCGGCTTTGAGCAGGCCGAGATAATCGCGCCCGAAGTCGAAGACTTCTTCGAGGTCGGAGATGCAGACGGAGGCTTCGAGATCGACGCTAGCGAGCCGCAAAACGGGTTCGTCGATGACGCGGAAGTATGCTTCGACGGGCGGGCGCGTTTGGTCGTCGCGCCCATGCACCCCGAGATTGATCGAGACGTTGAGCACGCGCGCGCCCTCGGGGTAGTCCATGCCGAGGAAGAAGATATCGCTCCACGCGCAATGCGTGAGATCCATGCGCACGGCGGTGCGTTCGACCAGGAGCGGAGCGGGGGCATTGCTCCCCGTGGCGGGCACGAGCTCACGCCGCACCCGCAGGGATTGGTCGGAGGGATGGCCGAGACGAAACATCCAAGCGTTGCCGCGGGTGGATCGTACGGTGCGGCGGACTTGGTTGGCCAAGGTTTGAAACGCGAGCGCGTGGTAGGCCGCGGCGAGGGCGCTGCAGAGGGTATCGTTGGCGCCGTTTTGCTGCTCCTCTTTGAGGAGGGTGCTGATGGCCTCCTCGAAGCGACGATCCAGCAGGTGTTGGAATGCGCGATAGGGCACGCGGCCGGAGGTCGAGAGTTCCGGTCGTTGGGGCAGGTGGTAGCGGTGCAGCGTGTGAAGGAAGAACAGGGCCCGCACGCGTTGGTAGAGATTGGTCTCCTCGTGGCGGTAGGCCTCCAAGGCCGTCGCGGCGGCTTGAATCTCGGTGAAGGATCGTGCTTGGCACCACTGATCGGCGGACTGGTCGCGGATCGCAGCGTCTTCGCTGCGAATGATATCGATGAGAGCGGTCACCGGTTAGCGGGTGGTTTGGCCAAGCAACTCGATGATTTGTGCCATGACCTGATCGCGATCCTTGCCACCGAGGGAGAGCGCGAGCTGGGCGTTCAACAGCCCGTAATGCGCGCCGATATCGTAGCGGCGGCCGGCGAGATTGAGGGCCAGATAACGGCGATGACCGGCGAGGCGGTGCAGCGCAGATGACAGGCCGAGTTTTTCGTCGGGCGCGGCGGTTTGCTCAGCCTCGAGCAGTTCAAAAATTTGTTGGTCGAGCACGTGCAGGCCAAAAAAGCAGAGGTAGAATCCGGCCCGCATGCCCGGGACGAGGAGTTCCTGTTCGGCGATCGTGGGGGTGGGTTTTTCAAGCACGGCTTCGATTTCGTAGAGGGGTAGGTCTCCTCCCAATAACTTGCCGCCGACGGCGCCAAATGAAGTCAGTTGGCTTTCGTGGGTGGATTGCACCGCCGACACACACGTCTTTTCGGCAGCGGCGACGTCGAGCAGTTGGCGGGCACAACTCGCAGTGGCATCGCTCAAGTGGATGTGGTCCCCAACCAGATGCAGGAACGGGTCTTCGCCCATCGGTTCGCGGCCCCGCAGAATCGCGTCGCCGTAGCCACGGGGCTCGGGCTGAACGGCGAATTCGGTCTGCGCCCGGTAGGGGCCACAGGCTTCAGCGTAGGCGATTTCGTCACCCGGACATACAACGACGCAGAAGCGTTCGATGCCGGCTCCGGCGGCTTCCCGGAGCACGATCTCCAGCGCTGATCGCGTCACCCCATCGCGGTCGATCAGGATCTGAAGGGGAAGGCTGCGTTGGTGGGGATTGGCCGCGGTGATGAGGGCTTGGCGAACATTCATAAATGGAGGCGTGAGCCCATGATGAGTTCGTCACGTCTTCAACGCCAAACCCTGCGGTGGTGCCGAGCGTCAGTTCTTCGGTTTCGCATCAGTCTCGGCGGGCGGTGGGGGCGGGGAGAGCTCGGCGGGCTCGCGATTATTGAGCTGCACGGAAAGGCTGGTAGAGTTTTTGCCCCGTTCTCGTTTGATCACCTTTTGGAAAAACATGTTGTTGGGGATACGCCATTCGCTGCCGTCGTGGGCCAACAATGAGGTGTAGAAGAAGTTCAGGTCTACCACGCGTCCGGCGACGTCTTCACTGGGAATGGCGATATCGTCGCCGATGCTAAACGGCCGCACAATCACGAGGAGCACGGTGGCGGAAGTGTGACTGAGCAGACTCCAAACCGCGACGAAACCGATCGCGACCATGGCGAGGATGGTAGAAACCATCGACCAGATGCCGCCGAGTTCGAAACCGAAGACTCCCAGAATGATGATGATCGCGATGACGCGCACCAGCCAGCTCAGCGCGCGGCGAGCGGGCAGAACGTCATTCTCGTCGAGGCTGGTTCGTCGGGCCAGGAGCATAAGGCTGCGGCCAATGACGGCATTGAGCACGACGGCTCCCAACGTGACGAGCAGAGCGACCGGTAGAGCCGTAGCTAGAACCGGAAAGAGGGTGGCAACATGGGCCCAGATTTCTTCGATCATAATAAAATAAAGTGCAGCTAGCGGGATGCCAGAGCATCCCCTCCGGGAAGCTCAATTCAATTTCAGTAGGCCGGCGTGGCCCCGGACTTCGACGCCACCCATTCGCCGTGGCGGCAGGCGTCGGCGAGGGCGCCGGCGGGCACATAGTCTTCGCTCACGAGATGCGTGAGCAGGCGCGCCAGGAATGCGTCTCCCGATCCAATGGTGTCCATCACGTCGACGGGTTTACCGGGTTCCCAGTGCCAGTTCTGTTGCTCCAGTAATCCGGCACCGCGGCTGCCGGCGGTGATGCAGACGGTGGCGCAGCCGAACTCATGGGCGAGGGCGCGGGCCAGCGCTTCTTCTGATCCGGGTTCCTCTTGGTCGGCGTTGAGGACGATGCGCGCGGCCTCTTCGGCGTTGAGTTTTAAGACCGAGGCTTGCGGGGCGCGCTCCCGGACGAGGTCGAGGTCGTCATGCGGCGCGCGCAGGTTCACATCGAAAACGCGCAACGCGGACTCGGGTAAAACCTGCAGCACCCGATCAAGGGCAGAACCGTTGACTCGACTGCGCAACGCCAGCGAGCCGAAGACGAGAGCCGAGGCCTGCGTGGCCAATTGGAGGTGATCTTGGGTGACGAGAATTTGATCCCAAGCCACGCTCTCGGTGATCTGGTAGGTCGCATCGCCGTTGGGCCCGGTTTCGGCCACGACCGTGCCGGTGGGCAGACCCGAGTGCAGCGTGATGGTGGTGGTCGCGATACCCCAACCATTGAGCCGTCGCACGAGTTCGTCGCCCAGTTTATCGCGGCCCAAACCGGAGAGCAGGCTGACGTCTAGCCCGAGTTGCTTGAGGTGGTAAGCGACGTTGAAAGGCGCGCCACCGGGAAACAGACCAGCCGGCAGGAAGTCCCAAAGGATTTCGCCAAAGCAAAGGATGGTTCTGCGGTTAGTCATGAGGAGGGCAGGTGAGAGGAGGGGAGGGGGGACAGGTGACGAAGCGGCACCGGGCATTCACCGATGACGGAGTCCATCCACCATCTGGAGGTGAAAACACACCTTCATTCAATCGGCTAATTTGTCCGGGTCGGCTTCGACCTCTTGGCAGGCGCGGATGAAGCAGGCGGCGGACCAGGCCTGATAGGCTTTGCCCATGGGACGGCCGGTTTGGCCGTGGACCCACTCGTTGAATTCCCATTCGTGCTCGCGGCCCAGTTGGTTGACCTTGGCGAGGCGATAGAGCTCCCGACAAGCGACTTCGTGTAGGCCCAGACGGTGGATGAACCGCACCCACATGCCGCCGACAAAGGGCCAGATGCCGCCGTTGTGATAATGGTGAGGCAGGTTAAGCAGATTGACGGTGTAGTAGGCTTTCCAATCGGGGTCGCCAGCTTGGACGACGGGATAGAGATTGGAGACAGGATACGGGTCGTTGACGCCGACGCCCCACATAAAACGGAAGGCTTCGCGCGCCCGGTCGATGTCGAGCAGGTTGGTCAGGAAGGCCAACACATTGCCAAACACATCGCAGCGCCAGTTGAAGGAGAACGGCGTGATCTCGGCCAAAAGATAGTGCGTGTCGCCCACGTTGAACTGTTGATTAGCAAACGATCGCGTCGGGTCGCCTTCATGCGTCGGTTGGGTAGTGGGCCAGAACATAGTCAAAATTTTGCTGCGAATATGTTGGGACCAGCGCAGGTAGTCAGCGGCGCGTTGGTGCTCGCCTTGGAACTCAAGTAGGTGGGCAAAACACACGTTGGTGCGAAACCACAATACCTCGTCGTAGAGGACGTTGTAGCTCCGGCCGAAGAGGTCGGTCCAGTCACCCGCTTCGGGAATCTCCAACAGGCCGTCGTTGTTACTATCGTGAGCGGCCAGCCAATCCATGGCGCGTTGGAGGTCGCCAGCGTGGGTTGCGAGGAAGTCCAGATCGCCAGTGCGATCCACGTAGTTGTAGACCGCGATGATGACCCACAATCCGGAATCGATCGCACAGATATTACCCACGCCGGAGTAGTCCGGCACGCCATCTTCGATGCGCACATTGGCGGGGATCTGGCCATTGGGGGAGATGGCGCTTAGCAAGGTATCCAACGTGCGGCGGGAGCAGTCGCGGATGTCCTCGTCCTCCAGGTCTAGACTGTTGATGACGGTGATCGCGCCATCGCGGCCCCAGACCGAGCGGTAGTTGGCGTCGGTGCCGGTGACGCCGTTGTCATCGAGCGAGCAGGCGGAAAATCCCAGCGGCGTAATGTTGCGACGCAGCGCTTCGATGGCCTTTTCGTAGCCGAGATGAACGGTCTTGCGTTCCTCTTGATTGAGGCCGCCCAACTTCGTGCCGGTGAACAGCATCTTGAAGTCGGTAGTCATCTTGGCGCGCGGGATCGCGGACTCGTTGGCAGACGGCACGGCGCAGGCGACCCCGAAATGACAGAGGCCCTCGATCACGCCGTCGGCGATGATGTCGCGGGCCTGATAAAGATCGGTGAGACCGAGGGTCGCTTCCAACAGTTGGGGCTGGGCATTTTGCACGAGGATGCCCCGCACGTGGGGCAACAGGAACATGCTGCTGTCGTTGCCTGTATCTCCGGCCACCACGACGGAGGGCAGCGCGATTTCGAGGTGCTGGCAAAGCCACTGGAGCGCGCCGCCTTTGGTCGCGGCCCGGGGCAGGATGTCGAGATCCCGAGCGCTGGAGTAGACCACGGTTGCCTGCAATCCGGCCTCAGCGATCTGGGCTTCGATTCCGGCAATCCGCTCGGCGTTTGCGTGGGTGAGAAACCAGCTCGATTTGAAATTGTTTTGAAAGTGATCGGGTTGGGGCGAGGTGTCGCCGATGCTCGCGATCAGGTCGTGGACCCGGGCGCGATCCCAGCCCTGGACCAGTTCGTGGGTCCAGCCCTCTAGCGGGTTGCCGGAAGATCCTGTGGAAATTTCGGTGCCCACGCCGCCGATGTAGTAATCGGGCTGAGGCAGTTTGCCCTCACTGACCAATTGCCGCATGTCGTCGGTCAATCGACCGCTGTTAAAAACGAGCAGCGGCCGGTTGTCTGGACTCATGGCGTCCCACGCGGCCATGAACCGGTGGGTGGCCTCGGGATTGCCCAACAGGGTGCCGTCGAGGTCGGTGCTAAAGAGTTTAGTAGAGGGGTTAGGTAATGGTGACATAACGGAAGCAGGACGTCTTAGACAGGATGAAGAACGTCGGCGGTGCGACGCGTAACAAACGGATCGGACCTCGGAGTGAACCTACTCCAACCAAAGGTTCGCGGCGTCGGGGGGTCAAGGGAGTGCTGGGATTTGTCAACGTGACGGGGGGGTGTTGACAGCGTTGTTAGGGTATAGGGTGCATTATGTGGATAAAGCGATTATCGCAGGCTATCTCGTCGTGCTGATCGTAGCGGGCTGTTGGTTGGCGCGAAGGGCGGGTCGAGGCACGGAAGATTATTTTCTGGGCGGGCGCAAGTTGCCGTGGTGGGCGTTAGGATCCTCGGGGATGTCGAGCAACCTCGATGTCGCCGGCACGATGACGATTGTGGCGTTGATCACCCTCTACGGATTGCAGGGTTTCTGGATCGAAATGCGCGGCGGCGTGGTGCTGCCCATCGCGGTTTTTCTGGCTTTTATGGGCAAGTGGCACCGGCGCTCGGAAGTGATGACGACGGCGGAGTGGATGCTGTTGCGTTTCGGCCCCGGCCGAGGCGGGCGCATGGCGCGCATGACCGCGGCGCTCACCTACGTTGTGCTGACCGTCGCGATGATTATTTTCTTCCTGTCGGCGGGCGGCAGATTTCTCGCGGAATTTTTACCGTATTCAGAAACTCAATGCGCTATCGGGATCGCGCTGATTGCCTTTGGCTACACGATGGTGAGCGGACTGCATGGCGTCATCTGGACGGATGTTATTCAAACGGTTTTGATCGGCGGGGCCGCAATCTTTGTGGCGGTGACGGCGGCCGGCATGGTGACACCCGCCCTGTTGGCCGCATGGCCGGCGGCGGATCTCAATACCTTCTGGCCGCAGAACGGTGAACCCCGGTTGGCCCCTTACCTGCCGTTTTATGCGTTTTTAGCGGTGTGGATGGGTAAAGGCATCCTGGAAGGATTGGGCGGCAGTGGCGGTTCGGCCTACATGGCGCAACGTTTTTACGCGGCCCGCAACGAGGCGGATTGCGGCAAGATTGCGATGCTCTGGACCGTCTTGTTTGCCGCGCGTTGGCCCATGGTGCTGGGGTTTGCCATTATCGCGATGCAGTTGGGCATGGAGGTGGATTCCTTCGCGGCGGCGGAGCGGGTTTTACCGACGGTGTTGCAATCGGAGTATTTTCCGGTCGGCGTGCGGGGCTTGGTGTTGGCCGCCATGTTGGCTGCCGCGATGTCGACCTTTGACAGCACGTTGAACGCGGGGGCCTCCTACGTGGTGCAGGACCTTTATCGTCCCTGGCGGCCGAACTCGACGGAGCGACATTTGGTCCGGGTGGGCTACCTCGCCTCCGCCGGGTTAGTGGGCCTGGGCTTAGGCCTCTCGCTGGTGTTGGGCGGATCGGTGATCGGGGTCTGGATCGGTATCGTAATGTTGCTGTTTCCCGCGTTTCTGGTGCCGTTTGCGCTGCGTTGGTATTGGGGAGCTTTCAATGGCGAGGGCTTCGCGGCCGGCATTGCCGGCGGCTTTATGGCCGCGCTGTATTTCTCATTGGCGGATCCATCCGGCTGGAACGAAGCGACGCGGTTTCTTGGGATTTCCGTCGTCTCCGCCGTGGCCGCGGTGCTGGGCAAGCAGGGGGGACCGCCGGTAGACCCGGTCGTGCAGCGAACATTCTATGAACAGATCCGCCCGGCCGGATGGTGGCCCAAAGCTTGGCGGGCCCCGCACCGAGCGGAAATCCGGACCAACTGGCAGCGACTGGCGCAGGCGCTGGTCTGGCAGATCACCACCTTTTTGCTGCCGATGGGGATGGTGTTGGGAATGTGGATACAGGTCGCGCTGGGCGCCGTCGTGTGGCTGATCCTCGGGCTGAAACTTTGGCGCGGGTGTAGTGAAAACACGGAACCGACTCCGACCCCCCGGGCAGACGGATCGGGCGGTTAACGCCGCGGCGGATCAATCCCCATCGTGCCACGGCTCGTTCCAATCATCCTCGTCGATGGCGAGGTGGCTGGGTCGTCCTTCGACCAGCCCGATGAGTTGTTGGGCGATGCCGGTCCACGTGAACAGGCTGCGCGCTTTGTGGGCCCCCATCCGTTTCATGCGATTACGTAGCTTAGGGTATCTCAGGGGCTTCGTCATCGTGATGCCCAGGTCCTCCGCATCGAAAGTGTCGGCATAGAGCGCATGACGTCCGTAGCTGAGCGCGCGGTAGAGGCCGCCGTGCTCGGTCACCACCGTCGGGGTGCCACTCGCCATCGCTTCGACCGCGGTCATGCCGAAAGGTTCGTAGCGACTACTCAGCACAAACAGGTCGGCGGCGCGGTAGTAGTCAGGGAGGTCGTCGTCGCTGATGAAGCTACCAAATTTCACCCGCTTTTCGAGGCCGTGCTTCTTCACGCGCGCCCTGAGGTCGGCGAGAATTTGCTTCTCCGCTTTGTCCGTCTTTTTCCCGCCCACGGCCAGACGCAGCACCGCATCGGGCACGCGTTTGGCGGTGATGGCGAAGGCTTCGACGAGCAGGTCGTAACCCTTGTTGGTGGCGAGGCGGCCCAAGGCAACAACGGTGGGCGTTTTGAAACCTAGGCGTTTACGGATGCTGGCGCGCGAAGCTTCGCTGACGGGGAAGAACCGGTTGTCGTCGTAGCCGGGGGGAATCATTGACACGCGGCGGCGAGGGACTTCGTAGTCCTTTATGACCATGTCGTGCTGCGGCGGAGTGGTCGCCAGCACGATGTCGCAGTTGTTATAGAGAATGGTCTCTTCGCGAATGCGGGTAGTGAAATTGAACTCCTTTTCGAACTCGGATTTTTTGTCGGGGTAGTCCGTCTCCATCTGCGTTTTTTTCCACATACCGAGCGAGTGGGGCGTATGTACGTGGGTAACCTTTAGCGCATCGGCGAGGCGCTGCCCAGCGACCCCGGCATCCCAGTAGTGGCTGTTGATGAATTCGTATTTCAGCTGGTGGCGCTTAATGAAGCGCAGGGCATTCTCGCTCCACTCCATGAGTTCCTCATGCAGGTATTCCTTGGGAATAAAATCGGGGCCACCGCACGGGACCCGGAGCACGCGGACCCGGCCATTCACGATGTCGTCAACGGGCTGGTCTTCGAATTGGCGGGTCCAGATATCTACATCATAACCCAGCTGAGCTAGTTTTTTGGCGAGCTCGATGACATACACCACTTGGCCTCCCGTGTCCGCTGCTCCCAGTGGCGGGTTGGCGGCAACGTATCCATGAGTGGATACCATCGCGATGCGCGGTCGTTTCGGATCTATAGTTGTGGAGGACATGGTCAGACCCATGACAGAATATCAAAGCCCTGCCAACTCTTCGTCTCGGATCAGACTTACGTAAATGAAATACGGAGACAAAAAGAAGCGCCGCAACGAGCGGATTTGGGGCGAACGGATTCCGCTACGAGAGCAAGTCGCCTTGGGTGGTGGCGTAGCCTTTGAAGCCGATCGCTTGGTAGGCTTTGGCGGTGAGAGTCCGGCCCTGCGGGGTGCGTTGGAGATAACCTTCTTGGATCAGGAAAGGCTCGTGTACTTCCTCTAGGGTTTCGGCCTCCTCACCCACGGCGATTGCGACCGTGCCGATCCCGACGGGACCGCCTTTGTAGTTCTCGGCCATGATGCGCATGATGCGTTTGTCCATTTCATCCAGACCGCGCGCGTCGATTTCGAGCAACTCGAGGGCACCGGCCGCGACCGCGCGATTGATTTTTCCGTCGGCGCGTTCTTGGGCGAAGTCGCGCACGAAGTTGATTAAATTATTGGCGATACGAGGGGTGCCGCGCGAGCGGGTGGCGATCTCGCGGGCGCCTTCCTCATTGACGGTTACATTCAACAAACCGCAGGAGCGGTGCACGATGCCGGTCAACGTCGGGACGTCGTAGTAGTCGAGGCGGGTTTGCAGGGTGAAGCGGGAACGCAAGGGCGCAGTGAGCAGGCCGGAACGCGTGGTGGCACCGACCAGAGTGAAGCGCGGAATGGAGAGGCGCACGCTGCGGGCGTTGGGGCCTTGGTCGATCATGATGTCCAACCGGAAGTCCTCCATCGCGCTGTAGAGGTATTCTTCGACGGTCTTCGGGATCCGGTGAATCTCGTCGATAAAGAGGATATCGCCTTCCTCGAGACTGGTGAGCAGGCCGGCGAGATCGGAGGCTTTTTCTACGACCGGACCCGAGGTCACCCGGACCTGTTTGCCGAGCTCGTGGCCGAGAATGAAAGACAGGGTGGTCTTCCCGAGGCCGGGAGGTCCACTGAGCAAAATGTGGTTGAGCGCGTCGCCGCGTCGTTTGGCGGCGCCGACCATGACTTTGAGACGCTCGATCGTTTTGGCTTGGCCGGTAAAGTCGGAAAAGGACAGCGGGCGCAACGCGGCGTCGGCGGAGGTCTCGGGCGCGTTAAAGGCAGAAGCGAGGTAGTCGGTTCCTTTGGGAGTTTCGTCAGGCATGTGGTGGTTGGATTAATTTCGTCGAATTTATGGGGCGGTCCAGAGCTGAACGATAAAACGGAAGAGTCAGGGAGAGCGGAAAACCTAGCGCCCGATTTTCTTGTTGCCGATCTTTTCAACCTCCCGCGCGAAGCGCTAGGTGCCGACTCGTTCCCGGAGGGCTAACTTCCGCGCGTTCGTAGAGAGCGAAGCCCACTCGACCAATGGGAGCGGCTACGGCTGGATCGGTCGATACATCGTATTCGATCAAACTGAATTTATACGGCAGCAACAGATCATCCAGGGCGTCGTAAATCCGGCCGACGATGCGCCAATTGAGGTCGCGACCGATCAGAGCAAGATCGATATCGGAGCCGAGCCGATGGGTGCCTTTGATGCGCGAGCCAAACAGAAGAACCTGCTCCACTTCTGGAAAACGAGCCAACACGAGGTTGATCTGAGTGAGGGTCTTTGCCGCAAGTCCGGGCGTTGCTTTCATGGCTCGGATTTTTCCAATACCCGGAACCGGGTTTGGAACGCGGTAAATTCGTCGACGAAGCGAGTCATGATAGCGGTCGAAATTTCGTCGGCCGTCTTTGCCTTGTAAGTAGGAGTGGTTCGGTTGCGGGCCTCAATCATCGCCATCCACTCGTCACCTGCCGCGATCAAACCTTGGGCGAAACCTTCTCGGGTGGCGCCCCTCGATCCATAAAGTCCGGCCACGCCGCGGGACTGAAGGAAATCCTTAAGGACATGCCATGCCAATTCATGCGTGAACTCAAAGGCCTGAATGAGCCCCCGCTGTTCCAAACTGGACCGTGGCCGGGTGGCCGCCGAATCGGCCGCTTCGCATAGTCGGGCCAAGGCCACACCGAAGCTCAAAAATCTTTGATGCCAGCGAATATCGGGGGAGGAGGCCATCGGTCGGTATTGGTGAAGTTGCGGCGAAATGAACAGTCGTGAATTGCTTACGCAGGTTTCACCGCCACTCGAGCTGGGCGCCGAGGGAGTTTAGGTTTTCGACGAAACGGGGATGGGCGCGTTTGATGATTTCGGCGTGACGCACGACGGACTTTCCGGGGATGGCTGCCGCCACCATCGCGAGAGCAACTGCGGCGCGGATCACGTAGGGCGAATCTACCACGGCGGGGCGCAGGGGCCGGCCGCCAAAGACGATCAGCCGGTGAGGATCGCTGACCACGGCGTGGGCGCCGAATTTGGCGAGTTCGGGTATCCAGGAAAATCCGTTTTCGTAGACCTTGTTCCAAAAGTGGATCGTGCCGGTGGTGCGGGTGCTCAACGCGATCATGAGCGGCAGGAGGTCGACGGAAAAATATGGCCAGGGCGCGGCCTCGATTTTGGGCAGCAGATTGGACGTATGCGGCTGTTCGATGATGAGGGGTTGGTCGCGGTCCACGATCGCGGTGTTGCCTTCATGCCGCACGGTCACGCCTAAGCGGGCGAAGGCCCGGGCGATAAGGTCGAAGTGCTGCGGCACGGAATTCAGCACCCGCACTTCGCCGCCGGTGATGGCTCCGAGCGCCAGAAAGGTCACGATCTCATGGTAGTCGGTGCCGATGGTGATCTCGGCGCCGTGGAGCGCTTCGACGCCTTCAATCTCGAGGCGGCTGGTGCCGATGCCGGTGATCTGCGCGCCCATGGCGACGAGTGCGGAGCAGAGGTCTTGCACGTGCGGCTCGCTGGCGGCGTTGAGCAGGGTGGAGTGACCGTCGGCAATGGCGGCCGCCATTGCGAAGTTCTCGGTGACGGTGACGGACATGTAGTCGAGCCAATGCCGCGTGCTGGTGAAGCGGCCGCCGTTGAGCGCGATGGTCAGCGGATCAGCGCCGGAGATGTCGGTGCCGAGGGCCACGAGGATGTCGAGGTGGGGATCGATCTCGCGCACGCCGAGCGAGCAACCCTTGGTATTGGAGCGGACTACGATCTTGCCGAAGCGATGCAGCAGCGCGGGGTAGAGCAGGACGGTGGAACGCATGTCCTGGGGGAGCTCATGGTCGGTGAGTTGGGAGGTAAAATTAGCGTGGTTGACTACCATTACGCCCGCGTCGCGGTCCCACTCGATGTGCGAACCTTGCTGGGTGAAAAACGTCACCAGTTTGTTGAGGTCAGTGATGTCCGGGACGTTGCGTAGGGTGACCGTTTCGTTGGTCAGCAGCGTGGCGCAAAAGATGGGCAGCACCGCGTTCTTGTTGCCGGACGGGGTGATGGTGCCGGTGAGGGGGTTGCCGCCTTGGACGATGAGATCTGACATCGGCGCGAGCGTGCAAGGGGCCAACGCGGTGGGCAAGGCGAAGAATGCCGGAAGTCGGAATCGGATTTCTCTGGAAAACCAAGCTACCCGAATTGAGGACGAAAAGCAGGCTCCAGCGACTCCGGAAGCACCATACCAGACCCAATGAAACTGCGTTGTGCCCCGTGCACCGTAATCGTGATTGATCCTGAAGCAGGGAGGGACTTTAGAGCCGCGATTAAGGCGAAGTTTGATCTCACGATGGGCACAAGAGACGGTGTGGGCGACCGGTCGGGGTTAGTTCTCTAAGCTAAAGTAACTACCCAAATTTGGGTAATCACGCGAGTTAAGCCCGGATTATGCATTAGAAACTGTAAAAGGAGGGTCTGCGTTGGCGATATTTTCGAATATCGCGTCCATCCACGGGCGTTTTTTGCGCGGTAATGAGATTTTCAATACGCGGATGTTGGCGTGCGAAACGCACCACGCGCCTAATGCAAAGCACTAGGAACGAAGTGTCTTTAGGGTGGCGCCATTGCGCTCGTTGAGAGCGACGTGCCGAAATAGAGCCAGCAGATTGTAGGCGAGCATGATGAAACGCAATGAAGCCTCGGTTGCCCAGAAGCCCTGCAGGCAAAAGCAGTCTAGGCCGAAGTCCGCCTTAAGCTCCTTGATCCAGTTCTCGCAGTCGGCGCGGCTGTTGTAGACGTTCCAGATCTGATCGAGCGGGAGTGCGAGATTGGTGACGTAGATGCTATAGCGGTATTGGGGCAAATCGTCGAACAACAGTTTGCCGCC
>Ga0075118_10001613_pt1 | contig 15644 bp, 13 predicted proteins | sample AntAceMetag02UKE_FD_69794 | JGI IMG/M metagenome (GOLD analysis project Ga0075118, IMG submission 69794) | Saline lake microbial communities from Ace Lake, Antarctica - Antarctic Ace Lake Metagenome 02UKE | ecosystem: Environmental > Aquatic > Non-marine Saline and Alkaline > Saline | place...
AGGTGTCTGGACCGTGTCTCAGTTCCAGTGTGGCTGATCATCCTCTCAGACCAGCTACCCGTCTTAGCCTTGGTGAGCTATTACCTCACCAACAAGCTGATAGGCCGCGAACTCCTCTTCAAGCGTCAGGCCTTACGGTCCCTGACTTTAGTGCAAAACTCATGCGAGTTTTGACCACATGCGGTATTAGTTAACCTTTCGGCTAATTATTCCCCACTTAAAGGTAGATTGTTCACGTGTTACGCACCCGTTCGCCACTAGGTTTTTACAGGTATTGCTACTAGTAAAAACCTCGTTCGACTTGCATGTCTTAACCACGCCGCCAGCGTTCATTCTGAGCCAGGATCAAACTCTCCGAAAAGAAGAGTTCAGAACCTAGTGATTCTTGAACTACTATTGTGATCCCAACGTAAACGTTGAGATCGGTTTTTTGAATTTTGATTGGGGGTCCCAATCAATCGTATAAAGTAAATTTCAAAGAGCTCCCTCTGAGGGAAAGATTTCAAACAGACATTTTAAAAACACTGTCGTCAATACCTTTTCAGAAAATTTCTAAAAAAACATTAAACAGTCGATAAAATCACTGCCCCTTCCTCTACCTAAGAAAGTCGTAATTGACGGCCTTGTGCGTCGAAGGGAGAGCGGAACATGCTGGTTACTATTTTTGATTCAAGGACTTTTTTAATAAAAAAACTATTTAGTCCATAACAAAATGATTATCAATATCTTATCATTAATTATTTCATCACAAATTACCCTTGTATTTCATATTCCGATACGGAAATCACCCGCCTAAGCCTCTCATTAAACTGAACTATTGATACGTGGAGGCACACCTTCACCCTATCGCATCCTCCCTTTCACGAGGCTTCCATCTGAGGTTAAAGAGCAAAAGCGAGTAAACCAGTTCGGCTCGATGGCTTGAATCATCCGATAAGCTCACACGGAAACTACGGATTTTCCCGCGAAGACCTCACTCTACATACACAGCGTCACCACTCTTACTAACCCCGGGACAAGACGTAGAATAGCCAGTATCTGTAAGAGATTACCGTTAGACACTATCTCGCCTCGTCTCCGACAATCACAGAGGCAACTTATAAAATGTCTCTCAAGCTTCCCAACGAGCGCTATTATTACAGAAGCGAGCCCAATCCCCACACATCCTCCACTCCCGGCAAAGCCGAAGACCGTTCTATTCTTTATCTGAATCCCACCCCAAACCCACGAGCTGCAAGGGCTTGCCATCGCTTGAGCTAAAAGCCCACCTGATCCAATCCTTCTATTGGAAGACCATCTTCTACGAAAGCGGGATAATGTATTCTCTGCTAAAAATCGATGGCGCCGCGATACGTCCCTTGGAGCCTCGGGATTTCGAGGGCATCGAGTCGTTTGGCTTCAAGGGACGGAGAATCAAACCCAAAGGCACTTGAGAGCGCGCAATAACGAAAACTCAATAAGCACCTCAGGTATCTACCTAGCTTTCATAACCTCGCTAACCAGCTACAGGGTCCGGCGAGGCGATGACGCAGGTTCTCTAGGCATTTAACCCCCTCAATCTAATTTACCAAATAGGAGAGAAAGACGATCGCCTAGGCTGGATGGGTAAATCCTAAGGATTCAAACTCTACGATCAGACTAGCGGCGACCAATATCTGGATGCGACCTGGGGCCTCTTCACCTTCCTGGAGATCGCCCCCGACAAAGGGAACGCCAAAGAGCCCAGGAGATGCTGGCAGGATTCGCCGATTACTGGCGCAAAATCGACTAATGCATCATGTAAGTAAGCGTCATCTATAACAAAAAGTCCGAAGAACGCTCCTACAACGCCATCTTCATGCTGATCAATCTGGTCGCCTATCACCTAACCGGTGCCCCGAACTACAAGGCAAAATCAGATCGCCTTCAAGGTATCGCTCGCTGGAAAATCGCAACCAGTGTGGGCGTGTGGAAACGCAAAATCCGCCATGGCAAAGGCGATGAATAGAGATTTAACAAACTCGTCGAAGCCATCTGGGGAATGCTGAGTTCCTCTGCAGGCAGATGACAATTCACTGCAAATTCACCGCCGTCGCCGCGGAGATCATCCATAAACTAACCCCAGAAGCCGTGACAGACATAGAACTGGCCACTACCCTCGAAACATGATGGAGCACATGGCATTACGGGATGAAGGATGATCTTTTACCTTACTATTTCTTCATAGTTGATATCGAGAAAGACACATGGGACCCGCCCTACCACGCCAAAGCTTCCTCGCGACAAGTGTCTCATGGAAAAGGCCAGTATTTCTTACACCTCAAAAAGCGATAGATGGAACCACTCTGACGCTTTCTCGTAACTTCGGTCATCACAGACCAATAGTCCCAAAAAATGAACAAACCCTCGATCGATCTTGCTAAACACATCATGGAAAGCGTCGACGAGATCCGCATAGAATGGCAGCACTACCTGGACTGAAAACAAAACTACCCCAGCATCGCAGATCTTAAAAGCGTCCGCAGCAGCGAGATGCCAGCCTTATACCTCGCTACATTCTGGAGAGACCGGAAACAGAGGTATTGGTAGAATAGAGCGGCTTCCATCAGCCCTGCCCAAATCTTAGCACCCGCAGAATCGTAAAATGCGCGTCTCAAGCATACACACCTTCATTATTTTCCCTTTTCATAAATATTCTAGCTGAGCCCATTCCTCTCAAAAACCCCAACAGTCTAATTCTCGTCATAAAACCCACACATTTATCGGTATTTATGCCTAATTCTGTCCATTTAGACCCAAAGTAGCTATTTTCCACATAGAACCTCTTCAGGTCAATCTTCCCATTCTATTCAAACTGAAATTAAAAACGACCAGAACCGAAATTAAGCCCCTCGCCCGTATTTCCTAAAAGAGAGCTAAACCTAAATTAGCCATTTCGAGCTGTAATTGACCCAATTTTGCATAAAAATGGCAATATTAACCCCGAAAATCGGGGATTGCCTTAAATTATAAATACTTTTGAACGATCAGCCTTAGGTTGCAACTAACCCGGCTACCAACCCCTAACTTAACCGAGGCTCAACTTGGACATTAAACAAATTAAACAAATCATCGAATTGATGAAACGCTCTGAACTGACCGAATTTGCGGTCGAAGATGAAGGCTTTAAACTTAAGATCCGTCGCGGCGGCAACGGCCTACCCGTCGTATCCCAAGGAGCTGTATCCGCCCCTCCTTTCCCCGTCGCAGTCGACGCATCTGCTCAAGCAGCTCCCTCGGCCCCTGCATCAGCCGCAGCGCCAAAAGAGGAAGAGATCGATGTCACCTACATCAAATCACCAATGGTCGGCACGTTCTACGCATCAGCCTCACCAGAGAGCGGCCCATTCGCAGAAATTGGTGCGAAAGTCACAGAGACCACTGTCGTCTGCATCATCGAGGCCATGAAGATCATGAACGAAATTCAAGCCGAGACCAAGGGCACAGTCGTAGAAATCCTAGTCGAAAACGGACAACCCGTCGAATACGGCCAACCGCTTTTCAAGCTCAAGCAAAGTTAAGGCTTACGCTCCATGACTCACAATGCTGAGTCCGCCTGCATTTTCGTCCGACCGAGCGAATACTCTACATACACATGATTCAGAAAATCCTCATTGCCAATCGTGGTGAAATTGCCCTCCGCATCGTGCGCGCTTGCCGCGAACTGGGGATCAAGACGCTGGCCGTCTATTCCGAGGCCGATGTCCAATCCCTCCATGTGCAACTCGCCGATGAAGCGATTTGTATCGGTGGCCCTCGGAGCGCGGACAGTTACCTGCGCGCAGATCGCATCATCAGTGCCGCCGAAATCGGCGACGTGGATGCCATTCATCCCGGCTATGGCTTTCTTTCAGAAAACGCTAAATTCGCCGAGCAGTGCGAATCGTGTAACATTAAATTTATTGGTCCCAAATCCAGCGTCATCAGCACGATGGGTGATAAAGCCAAAGCCAAGGAAACGGTCAAAAAAGCCGGCGTACCTACCGTTCCTGGTTCTGATGGCACAGTAGATACTGAAGATGAAGCGATCAAAATCGCCCGTAAAATCGGCTACCCAGTTATCATCAAAGCAGTCGCCGGTGGCGGAGGGCGCGGCATGCGCATCGCCCACAACAACGTTTCCTTTGCTAAAGAGTTCCACTCTGCCCGCAACGAAGCCGAGCAAGTCTTCGGAAACGCCGAAGTTTACATCGAAAAATACATTGATAAGCCACGGCACATCGAATTTCAGATCCTCGCAGACAACCATGGAAAGGTGCTGCACCTCGGCGAACGTGATTGCTCGGTGCAACGCCGTCATCAGAAGCTAATTGAGGAGTCTCCTTCCCCTTTTCTGACCCCTGATTTACGGAAAAAAATGGGCAAAGCAGCTGTCAAAGCGGCGGCAGCGGCGGGTTATACCAATGCCGGCACGATCGAGTATATCGTCGATAGCAAAGGAAACTTTTACTTCATCGAGATGAATACCCGAATTCAGGTGGAGCATCCCGTGACGGAAGAAGTGACCGGTATCGACCTGATTAAGGAACAGATCCGCATCGCCAATGGCGACAAGCTCAGCTTTAGCCAGAGCGATATCAAATTCGACCGTCATGCGATCGAATGTCGGATCAATGCAGAAGATCCGGCCCGCAACTTCATCCCGTCTCCCGGCACTATTGGCCTCTACTATGCGCCTGGTGGCCACGGAGTGCGGGTTGATTCACACGTTTACGGTGGTTATGTCATCCCCTCTCACTACGATTCGATGATCGGTAAGCTCATATGCTACGGCCGCGACCGGAAAACGGCCATCGAGCGCATGTATCGAGCTCTCAGTGAGTATATCATTCGGGGAGTAAAAACTACGATTCCCCTCCATAAAGCCATTATGTCCGACCCAGTCTTCATCGAAGGCAAGGCGACCACGGCTTATATGGAGGAATTCATGAACAGAACCCCATCGGATCTGTTTAGCTCTGAATAAGTAGGCTGTTATAGGTTGAGGAACAACGAAAGTTCCATATAAGGGGTCAGGCCGATTATTGTTAATTCGATATGCACCCGTAGGGTATAAATCGTAAAGCAATAAAATTTACATTAATCGGCCTGACCCCTTTAAAATACCTTTAATTGGTTTTATTAAACACGACATCGCTCCATTCACCCATGGTGCAAATCTCGTTTCTCCAAGTAGGCACGGCCTGAGCGAAGACATCCCGCACATGCTCGCTTTCGGTGGCTAGAATCCCGCTGAGGACTAGCTGACCTTCAGGCGCGACGGCCGCGATCAACTCCGCGGTGTATTTCGTCAATACATTCGCGAGGATATTCGCCATCACCAACTCTGCCTGTCGTCCCGCAAACCCAGTGATCAGATCACCGGTAGTGAATTCCACGCGTCCCGAGAGTCCATTGTCCGCGGCATTTTCCTCACTCACTCGAATCGCTTCATCGTCGTTATCGAAACCATAGACCTGATCGAAACCGAGTTTCGCCGCCGATAGCGCTAGAATACCTGACCCGCATCCGGCATCGATCACACGGCCTGTAGTGCCACGCGATTTTGCCCAAGCCACCAAGCGTTCCACGCAAAGTCGAGTCGTTTCATGATTTCCCGTGCCGAAAGCCAACCCTGGATCAAGCCAGAGCACCTCATGACCATCTGGTAGAGTAAAACTCTCCCTTTCCCAAACCGGCACCCAGTGCAAACGCCCAAATTGCCACGCCTTGAAATGCGCTTTGTAGCTATCTCGCCAATCGCTGTCTTCGATATCTCGCTTTTCTGGTGATGCCGCCAACCCTTCGGGCAGCAGCAAGACCAGCTGCGACCATTCTTCCTCTGCTTTCTCAGCCCCCTCAAAAATTCCTGCGACCCAGGCGCGACCTGCCAGCACATCCTCCTGCAAGTTCCAGCCGGTCGCTTCGGCCTCGAGTAAGATGTCGTCAACGACTTCGACCTGATCCGAAGGAATTTCCAATTTGATCTCTACAAGTTGCATACCTGACCAGCGTCTCTGTCGGACCGCCCAGCGCAAGCAGAGATCCCTCTTTATCCCTCTGAAATCGCCAGCGAAGTGCCGTATTGCCGCCGGTATTCACGCGGACTCAATTCCGTCGCACCACGGATCGTCTTGTTGAAAAAATGCAGATCCGGCAGCCCCACCTCAGCCGCGATTGATTTTATCGCCATGGTCGTGTGCACCAGCAGGTGCAGCGCCCGCTCCGTTCGCCGTTGCCGGATATAACCCTCTGCCGTCAGGCCAAACTCTGCCTTAAATAACCGGGTCAGATGGTTGTGCGATATATTCGCCGCCGACGCGATCCCAGGAATCGAAAGTCTCTCGGCCAACTGCACTTCGATGTCCCGCACCGCTTGTTCTAGGCTGGGATGCAACTGCTTCTTCGGCGTGCGCTCGGAATACGGATAACCGACGAGCTGCCATAAAATCTCCCACAACCGCACCGATGACCGACACGGCATCGACGGTAACCAACCTGCGATCTCATCCAAAGACTTCGCCACCCCACCGTAGTTTTCATCCAAATCTTGCCAAACCGGCATCGGCACCATATCGCCTCGCTGTGATAGTTCGAAGTGAGCAAACGCATGCCATGACTCTCCCTGAAAACGGTAGATGATCCGCGCATTCGGCGGTGTGATACTCACGCGCCCCGGTTTTATCTCGAAATCCTGTCCATCAATCGTGAGTTCACCGTGATAGTTGTAGAGATGCAGACACCACAACTCCGGCAGCTGAAATTCCTCTCGCTTAAGACGTAATCCATGCACCCCGCGGCCCGCCTGCACCAAGCGTGGCGGGTTTTTCAACGGCATTTGCCACATCGGCGATTCCATCGCAAAATCAGGACGAGGTTTCGCTCAATCGAGCCAATACCTTCGGCAGCAATACATGTTCAGCAGCGTGCACCTTAGCTTCCAATGATTCGAGAGTGTCATCGGCTTCAACACGCACCACCGACTGTTCGAGGATCGGGCCTTCATCCACTTCGGGCGTCACATAATGCACTGTGCAACCGGTCACCTTCACGCCGCGGCGCCATGCCTGACCGATGCCATCCAACCCGGGAAAACTCGGCAACAAACTCGGGTGCAAATTGATAATCTTCCCTGCAAAGGCATCCAAAAATCCCGGTTTCAATACACGCATGAACCCCGCGAGCACAACAACATCGGGCTCGCAGGATCGAATCGCGTCGATGTAGCGGTCCTCACCGCCGCCTTCGAGCTTCGTCTTAAACGGCGCTGGATCGATAAACGCCGCCGGCACACCGAATCGCGCGCCAAGATCAAGAATCGGCGCTTCGGGTTTATCCGAAAAAATTTGCACGACCTCCGCATGCCCCAGCCGTCCCTCTTTTTGGGCCAGCAGAATTGCCTCGGCGTTACTCCCTCTTCCCGAACCCAGTATGACGACACGCATAATGTTATAGAATCAGATCTCCCCCGCCGCTTTGATCTTCGCGATCAAGTTAGTGGTGCTGAAGCCCTCCAAGAATGGCAGAAATTCAATCTTCGCTCCCACTTCCTGAAGCGCTCCGCGTTCAGTCGGGTCGAGAGTCTCCAGTGTGTAGTCGCCCGCCTTGCAATACACATCGGGCTCCAGTGCGCGGATCTCCGCATCGAGTCGCGGCGTGTTAAACACCACGATCCCACTCACGAACCACAACGCGCCCAACGCATACGCTCGCTCGACTTCGCTTTGAATAGGTCGCGTCGGCCCCTTGATCGCGCGCACACTCTCGTCCGCATTGATCGCCACGTAGAGCGCCTTGCCCAAAGCTCGCGCCTGTTTCAAATAATAGAGATGCCCCGTGTGCAGCAGATCGAACACCCCATTGGTCAGCACCAGTGATTTTCCTCCACTGCGCAGCTTAGCTCGCTCCGCGATCGCCGCATCCAACGTCAGAAGTTTGGGGTTCTGCAATTTCACCTCACTTCAAATCGCACGAGCCTCCGGCATTGTAAATTAACTTCGCATCACTTTGCTCATTCCACCCCATGAAAACACGAATTACCCTCGTTGTCCTTTCTCTGATTTTTTCTCTGCTCATTGGCCTCACGCTAAAACGTGGCTCGGGAGATAATCAGACCTCTACGGAAAACCGCCCACTGGTCATCGGATTTGCGATGGACACCCTCAAGGAAGAGCGCTGGCAACGCGACCGCGACCTGTTCGTTGCGCGTGCTCGTGAGCTGGGCGCCGAGGTCCTCGTGCAATCCGCCAACAGCGATGACATCCGCCAGCTGCGCGACGTGGAATCGCTCATCAGCAATCACGTCGATGCCATTGTAATCGTGCCCCACGACGGCGCCGCCATGGCCAAAGCCGTGCAACTCGCCCACGAGGCCAACATCCCCGTGCTCGCTTACGATCGCCTCATCACCAACAGCGACCTCGATCTCTACGTCACCTTCGACAACATCCGTGTCGGCGAGCTTCAGGCCGAATATCTGCGCGATCGCTTCTTTGCCAATCGTCCCGCCAACGCACCTCCAATCCGACTCGTTCGGATCTACGGCGCCAAGACCGACAACAACGCCCGCCTCTTCAAACAAGGACAGGACAACATCCTCGCGCCGCTCATCGCCAGTGGCCGAGTCGAAGTCGTCCACGAGGATTGGGCGGAAAATTGGAAACCGGAAAACGCCAAAAAAATCCTCAACGCAGCCATCACCAAAGTCGGGCGTAAATTCGACGCAATCCTCGCCTCGAACGACGGCACCGCCGGTGGCGCGATCCAATCTCTCCTCGAAGAAGGCCTCGCCGGAAAAATCGTTGTGACCGGCCAAGATGCCGACCTCGCCGCGTGCCAACGTATCGTCGCTGGCACTCAGGCGATGACGATTTACAAGCCCCTCCACCAACTCGCGAATCAAGCCGCCGAGCTCGCCGTAAAGCTCGCCCAAGGTCGACCCATCATCGCGCGCCATTCGGTGAACAATCAACAGATCGACGTGCCATCAGTCCTGCTCGAAGTCACTACCGTCACGAAAGAAAACATCGAGAGCACCGTGATCGCCGACGGTCTGCATCCCCGCGAGCGCATCTTTGGCCCCTGATTCATGTCGGCGATTTTACAGGCCTCTGCCATCACCAAACGTTTTCCCGGAGTCGTCGCTCTGGATCGCGTGAGCTTTGATCTCGTGCCCGGTGAGATCCATGCGCTCTGTGGCGAAAACGGTGCCGGTAAATCCACCCTCATCAAATTGCTCTCTGGCCTGCATCCCGCGGGCAGCTTCGAGGGCGAACTCTTTCTCGACCAGAAACCCACCTCCTTTCATCGCGTCACCGATGCGCAACATTCCGGCATTGCAGTGATCCATCAGGAACTCGCCTTAGTCGGTGAACTCACTGTCGCTGAGAACCTATTTCTCGGCAACGAACGACGACGACGCGGCTTTCTTGATTGGGAGAAAACCTGGACCGACGCGCGCGAGCTGCTCGCTAAAGTGGGTCTCGCCATTTCGCCCGACACCCTCGTTCGCGATCTGGGTATCGGCCAACAGCAACTTGTCGAAATCGCCAAGGCCATCGCGCGCGACATGCGCATCCTCATTCTCGACGAGCCGACTGCGGCGCTTTCCGAACACGAAGTGCAGACGCTGCTCAACCTGCTCCGTGAGCTTCGCGCTCAGGGCATCGCGTGTATTTACATCTCTCATAAACTCGAGGAAGTCTTCGCCCTCGCTGATCGCATCACCGTGCTTCGCGATGGGGCGACTATCGCGACTATCAACACCGCCGAGACCGACAAAACCAACGTCATCCGGCACATGGTAGGGCGTGAGATCAGCCAACTGTTCCCCCGCCATATCTCACACCCGGGCGCGGAAACGCTACGGGTCTCAAATCTCGTGGTGGCTCCCAGCGCAGATGAGAAACCATTCCTCAACGACATCTCACTCCACGTGCGAGCAGGCGAGGTTCTGGGCATCGGCGGATTAATGGGCGCTGGACGCACCGAACTCATGATGCATCTTTTCGGTGCATGGGGTCACCGGCTTCAAGGTGAGATTTTCATGGGCGATCAACCGCTCCAGAATCGCTCCCCTCAAGCCGCTCTCGATGCGGGTCTCGCCCTCGTCAGCGAAGACCGCAAACGCTACGGTCTCATCCTCGACGAAAGTATCGGCTTCAACTTTTCACTCTCGTCGATTCGTAATTTACTTCGCGGCTTGCTCATCGATCAAGAAGCCGAAGCGCATGCGAATCAGAAGTATTTCGATGACCTTCAGGTCAAAGCGCCCTCGCTCGAAACCACGGTCAACACTCTATCTGGCGGTAATCAGCAAAAGGTCGTCATCGGAAAAGCTCTGATGACAGAGCCCAAAGTCATCCTCCTCGATGAACCGACGCGTGGGATCGACGTCGGCGCCAAACTCGAAGTTTACGAGCTGATCAACCAGCTCACTACAGATGACCGCGCCGTCATTCTTGTTTCTAGTGAACTACCCGAACTCATCGGCATGAGCGATCGCATCGTCATGCTTCACGAAGGCTGCATCAGCGGAGAATTTTCCCGCGAAGAAGCCACTCCTGAAAAACTCCTCGCCGCCGCCATGGGCCAAACCCTTTCGCCTGTTACGTCATGAAAAAGCAATTTTCGATCCGCGACTTTTCACTCCTGCTTAGTCTCCTGGCGATCTGGACGTTCTTCGCGCTCGCCGCGCCGCAGTATCTCTCCGCGCGTAACATCTCCATGTTGAGCGTCGAGCTCGCGATCACCGCCACGCTTGCCCTCGGAATGCTGCTCGTAATTTTGCCAGGACATATCGATCTCTCGGTCGGTAGCGGCGTGGGTTTGGTCGGCGGTATCGCAAGTGTGCTCGTGTTCAACCACGGTTGGCCAGCGGGGGCTGCCTTCGGAATCGCCATTGCCGTGGCCGTGCTCGCGTGGACATTGATGGGGGCACTGATCGTCCGCGAGCGCATCCCGTCGTTCATTATCACCCTCGGAGGGTTACTGATTTTCAAAGGCGCCTTCTGGCTAGTGATCGGCAGCCGCACGGTGCCAGTCGCACCCGGCGGACAGACCAATCTCTATTCACTGCTCACGACTTATTACTTTCCTCCAGCCGTAAGTTGGACCCTTGGCCTGGGCGTATTTGCCGTGTGGATCATTATGACTCTTCGAGGTCGCGCTCGTCGAAAAGCATTGGGCTTCACCGTGGACGACAAAGAGCTCACCTTCCTGAAACTCTTCCTCACCGGCCAAGCGCTCACTCTCACGATCCTGTTGCTCAATCAGTTTCGAGGCATCCCCCTTCCCCTCGTCATTCTCGCGGCGGTCGCGCTGGCGATTCACATCCTCACGCGACACACCCCATTCGGACGCCAACTCTACGCGATCGGCGGCAACGAAGAAGCAGCCTTCATCTCCGGCGTGCCCGTGCAACGGATCGTGATCGGTGCGTTTATGGTGCTCGGCGGGATCGTCGCCATCACCGGTTTAATGCAGACCGCCTATGCCGGTGCGTCGACAACCACCATCGGTGATCAAATGGAACTCGATGCCATTGCGGCCTGTGTGATTGGCGGCACAAGTTTACGCGGCGGACGCGGCAGCGTAATTGGCGTAATCTTCGGCGCACTCATCATGGCCAGCCTTCTCAACGGCATGACTCTCCTTGCCGTCTCTCCCGAATTAAAACTCATCGTCCGCGGTGCAGTGCTCACCCTCGCCGTCTGGATGGATGTAAAACTAACTAAGCGCTAAGCCGAACCGCTGAATGTCACTTATTAAGTAACATGTTCTGATGAGTTACTGCAGCAACCTTCGTTCTCAGAAGAACTTCTTCGCTTTATCGAAGAAGCTTTTCGAAGTCGGTTCAGTCGCGTCGCCGCTGATTTTAGCGAATTGCTCCAACAGTTCTTTCTGTTCGTCTGTCAGCGATTTCGGCACCTCGACTTGCACGCGCACGAGTTGATCTCCTTGGCGGCCGCCACGAAGGGTCGGCATCCCTTTTTCGCGTAAGCGGAAGGTCGTTCCACTTTGCGTGCCAGTCGGGATCTTCAAAGAGCCTTTGCCAAACAAAGTCGGCACTTCAATCGTGCCGCCCAGTGTCGCGAGCGTGAACTTGATTGGAATTTCGCAGAACAGATCGTCGCCGTGACGTTCGAACAATTCGTGTTCTTTGACGCTGAGCACGATGTAGAGATCACCGGTGTGGCCTCCACCTACTCCGGCTTCGCCATTGCTGGCCGAACGCAGACGCGACCCCGTGTCGACTCCGGCTGGAATCTTAACATTGAGTTTAGTCGTCTTCGGCATGCGCCCTTCGCCCCGACACCCCGTGCAGGGTTTGTCGATCGTCGAGCCCTGCCCATGACAGGTCGGGCAGGCTTGGGTGAAAGTGATGATACCGCCGGATCGACGGATTTGTCCCGCGCCGCGACAAGTCGGACAGGTGACCGGTTTGGAACCGGGCTCAGCTCCAGAGCCATCACAACGTTCGCAGGAAACATTTTTACGAAACGAGATATCTTTCTGCGCGCCGCGTGCGGCTTCTTCGAGCGTGATTTCGAGATCGTAGCGTAGATCGGCGCCATCTTGACCGCCGCCCTGACCGCCGCCGCCTCCAAACATTTCGTCGAAAATGCCCCCTCCTCCACCGCCACGACCTTGCTGGCCGAAGACATCGCGGAAAATATCAAACGGATCGTGGCCGCCTCCTCCTCCACCTCCACCGCCGCCCATCCCACCGTTTTGGAACGCGGCATGGCCATACTGATCATAGGCAGCACGTTTGTCGGCATCACTCAGCACATCGTAGGCTTCGGAGACTTTTTTAAACTTCTCCTCCGCCTGTTTATTGCCGGGGTTTTTATCCGGGTGAAATTTAACTGCCTGTTTGCGGTAAGCTTTTTTGAGCTCTTCCGCCGTCGCGCCTTTGCTGACACCTAGCAGTTCGTAAAAATCTTCTTTGGCCATGTTGGTTTAGTCTTCGGCTTCTTCTTCTTTGGCCACGCCGCTTGATACGACGACAGACGCTGGCCGCAACAGGCGACCGTTAAGCGAATAGCCCACGCGGATCACGTTTAGCACGTCACCCTCAGCCACATCATCACTGGCTTGTTGCGAAAGCGCATCGTGTTGATGCGCATCAAAAGTTTCTCCTGCCGGGTTAATTTCCTTCAATCCTTGCTGATAGAGGGCTGTTTTCAACTGGGTCTGCACCATTCCGATCCCCTCTACGATGGTTTTAACATCAGCGTTAGGTTGGCTCGCCGCGGCCATACCGAGACTAAGATTATCGAGCACGGGCAAGAGATCTTCGAGGACTCGCGAGGTGGCGTATTGCCGCAACTCGTCCTTTTCTCGAATGGTCCGTTTCCGGAAATTCTCATGGTCAGCCGCAGCACGCAAGTAACGTTCGTAGTGCGACTTAGACTCTTCTTTGGCCGCAGCGAGCTGTTCCTCTAGAGTAAGCGGCTTTTCATCCTTTTCAGCCGTTTCCTCGGTGGCGTTTTCGGTCGCCTCAGCAGCGGTTTGCGACTGCACGGCCTCGTTTTCAGCCGCGGCTTCTTGGGTCTCGTTGGACTCTGTGGATTCAGAACTCTTCATAGTAAACGCTCATACAACTACGGCTTTTTGCTTTCTTCAAGCGTATCGGAAAAACCTTTGAATGGATTTACCTCCGAATCGGTCACTTTCTTGAGTAAATCTGAGCCCGATCGCAGGGTTTCATCCAAAATGCGTCCCACATCGTCGGGTAACAAGCTCCCCACCGCTCCTCCGAGCGCGAAAACCTGATCGAGCGATCCCGGCAGCAACAGTTGATCGCCATCCGTCACATTCTCATAGGTGCGATCGATCTTCAGCGGGTATTCCTTCATCACCGGACGTTTCCCCGTATTGTCCGCCACGAGTAAGCGATCGAAACGCACTTCGAGCTTCTTAATCAAAAATTCCTTACCCGCTCGCTCAGGCTGACGCGACGTCGGGATCGGGGCGCCTCCTTTTTCTTCCGCAGCCAGATAACCACGAAACACCTCCGTATTAGTCTTCCCATCGGGACGCTTCACGAGCGCGACCAATCCGATATCCATCTTCACGAGATTTAGCACCGGTTTGTCTGAAAACAGCGACCACACCTCAGCGTCCACGGCAAATTCCCGCACTTGCAGAAACTCCGGTTGCGGAAATGTCGGCGGATTATTGATCACCAGCCCCTGCGCCCGAAGGTTACCCGTGAATGGGTTTACCATCAACGATTGCACGGCCAGATCGAATCCGGTGCGGTTTCTCACCCACGACGAAAGGATCGAAGGCAAGGCGACCATCCACACGAGAGCCAGCGCGGCGCACAGCGCAGCCAGCACAAATAGAAACTTGAGCATGATCCCCCCGCGCTCTGCTTCGGGATGTCTCCTCATAAGCTTAGGCAAAGTTTTCCGTCACGAGCATGATGCCCGGTTCGTCGGCCACGGCCGTGAATTCGCCCGCGTAGGGCAGCAGCGCATTATCGCCCTTCGCCAGCGTCACGCCGCCGATGCTTAACTTACCACCCACCACACTGAGAAGGCGCGGCTTCTGATTGGCGGCGAAGGATATTTCCTCACCCGGGGCCAATACCACGCGACGGATCCGAAACTCTTCACACTCAGCGATCACCGCCGAGGTCGGATCGCCCCGCACGGGAGCAGGTTCGATATCGTCCCATTGGATGCACTTTAGCGACGCACTCACGTGGAGTTGGCGCGGCTTCCCGTCGAGCCCAACGCGAGCCCAGTCGTAAACGCGATAGGTGGTATCGGAATTTTGCTGGATCTCGAGAATCAGATTACCCGCATCGATCGCATGCACCTGGCCACTGTGAACGAGAATCGAATCGCCCTTCACCACCTCGAATTTGTGCACGCAGTCTTCGACGCTTTGCTCGATGATCGCCTTCTCAAATGAAGCACGCGTCGTGCCCTCCTTCAGTCCTACGATGAGATGAGCTCCGGGAGCCGAATCGGCGATATACCAATTTTCCGTTTTCGGTTCTCCACCGAGCTCTGCCGCGATCCCTGCCGGTGGGTGCACTTGCAGGCTGAGGCGTTCGCGACAATCGAGCCATTTCACGAGCACGGGGAAAGGTTTATCCGCGGGCCAATTGGGGCCCATGATCTCAGCTCCGTGATTTTTGATCAGGTCGCGCAAGGATTTGCCCGCATGCGGACCATCCGTGACGACGGATTGGGCCTCGGGGCGGTCGACGACCTCCCAGCTTTCGCCAATCGGTTGTTCAGGAGGAAGTTCACGGTCGAAAGAGGCCTCAAAAGCACGGCCGCCCCAAACTCGTTCTTGGTAAAGTGGTTGAAAGCGAAGGATTTCTCGCATGGTAATATGTATAAGTTAATTCAAAAGCCAGCCGAGGGGTTTACATTTGACCACCTCGTTGTTTAACGTGGAATTCGGGCTTTTGATTGGCCCACACAAATGCCCAAGCGTAAGACTTCAAACCCAAATAACGGAGCCGGATTTTCGGCCCCCCGTTACCGACCTAACTGGATATCAGCGGTAATCTGCTTTGTCTTGGGTTCATGGCTCACGGTAGCCCTGATCGATTACAACCCGATCCAGAGCACGTTTTCGACTACGCAGACGGTGGGAGCCAATCTGGCCGGTCCCTGGGG
>Ga0075118_10001615_pt1 | contig 15627 bp, 10 predicted proteins | sample AntAceMetag02UKE_FD_69794 | JGI IMG/M metagenome (GOLD analysis project Ga0075118, IMG submission 69794) | Saline lake microbial communities from Ace Lake, Antarctica - Antarctic Ace Lake Metagenome 02UKE | ecosystem: Environmental > Aquatic > Non-marine Saline and Alkaline > Saline | place...
AGATACTCGCTCTTCACGGCCTTCATGATGTCCACCGAATCGTAGCAATGCGCCAACGCTTGTTCGCGAACCTCGGCCTGATTGTTACCGAAAGAGCCCCACTTGTATTCTTGATCTTGGAAAACGTTGGGATTGATCGCTCCGATCTTCACCCCGTGCTTACTCGCCATCTTGGCGGTATTCTTAGGATCTTCGCCTTTGACGAAATCCCACAACACGTGAACCGCGACTGTGGGACAGCAACCGGTGAGAGCATGAACCTGTCCGGCATCAGCGAGTTTATCGTTGGTATCGATCGCCGCAGCATCTTGGAAAAACTTTCCGAATCTGGTGCCCGTATCAGCGTAACCCCAACTGGGTGTTTCGATATTGAATTTATCAAGCGCATCAGCGGCGCGACGTAGGTTTTTAGGGGTCATGACAATCAGTTATGGCGCATGATCGTGGGCAAAGTCAGTTCAGAAATGCAGCGCGACGCATTTTCACGCCGCCTGCTTGCCACCAGCCATTCTCTAATCACATGATCCGCGCATGTGTGATGAATGCCTTCGCTTGGGCTCCCCGTGGTTGCCCGGTCTCCATGGAGACAAACCACGCCCGAGACCCCGCGCTCGTCGCAAACCCGCCGCCACAAAGCCCTCCCCTGCACCAAAGCGTAAATCTCGTAAATCGTAGGCGCGAGCGCTTCCTTATTCACCGGCCAAACATTCTCCCGGCTGCGGGAGATTATTTGGTCTCAAGTCGCCCTCACGTGTGATTCAAGAAATCGACGCACCGCTTTACGAGAATCTAGCACGATCACCTTCTTGCTACTTCGCAGACACTCCAGCTTATCCAGAATCTTTGGTCGGCGAACCTTAGGATAGTCCCACATCCAGCGAATGAACTCACCTGTGAGTCGTTCCGGGCAACCTTCCGCCAAATCTGGACGTGTTGTATTTCTGAAACGCAGGGCTCGTTTAATCGTCCTGAAAATACATAGCAGTCTGGGTAGATCTAAAAAAACCACCGCATCACAGGAAGTGAGTCGAACATCCATCGTTCCACCATAGTTACCATCGATCACCCACTTTGGTTTCGAACAAATTCCCCTCTGGATCTCTTCCCATTTATCTTTCTCAGTTTCGACCCAACCGGAATTCCAAAAGAGCTTGTCGAGATGATAAACCGGTAGGTTCAATGCTTTGCCTAATTCGACTGCGAGTGTGGATTTTCCAGATCCGCCCGATCCTATGATGGCGATTCTATTCATCCAAACGAACAGTGATCAGACGGGCTCTTCTGGTGGGCGGATAAAGACGATCAACCAACGTGCAAGCCCGACGAGTATCGCGCACAAGAGCACGAACCAATCGCCGTGCTTCACATAGAAACTGGTGTAGCCAATCCACTGTTTATCACGGCTGACTTTCACGAGCTCAGTGCCGCGGAAATAGATATTGTCGTTCTCGTCGGTGACGGTTTCACGCACATTGCCAAATTCATCGATCCAACCACTCCAGCCTCCATTGCCCACTCGCACGACTGGACGGCGGGTCTCCACCGCGCGCAGCACAGAATGCGCCAGATGTTGAATCGTGGCCCCGCTTTGACCGAACCAAACCGTATTGCTATGCACGGTGAGTAATTCGGATCCAGTGATCACACTGCTGCGGGCCAACTGCGGATAAATATCCTCGTAGCAAATCAGCGGTCCCAAAACCGCCGAGCCACCTGACCAGGGAATCACCAAGGGGTGAGAATCCTCGCCAACATGAAAATCGTCTCCAACTCCCGCAAATTTTGTCAGCAGCCCACCCAGAATCGGCCGCAACGGGACGTATTCGCCGTAAGGCACAAGATGCCGTTTAGCGTAATAACCCGTGAATACTCCCTCGCTCGGTGTAACGGCGAAGACCGCGTTATACCACTCCTCGTCTTCTTCGCCAAAATTCTCGATCCCGATTGAGCCGAGCACGATCGGGCGTTTGCTACGGGCTGAAAGTGATTCCACAAAAGCCCGCATATCCTTGCTCCCCTTGACCGCCCAAGGCGTGACCGCCTCCGGCCACAAAATAATATCCGGCTGTTGCCGCGCGGCTTTGAGCGTGAGGTCTTCAAGCGTGTTGATAATCCCCGGGCCCATCGCTGGATCCCACTTCACTGTTTGCGGCACGTAAGGCTGCACCAGAGAAAGCCGAAGCCAAGGTTGGCGATCCTGATTAAACACCTCGGGCAACAACGGAAATGTCGTAAACATGAGCACCATCAGAGCGGCCATAAACTCGGCGCTGCGCCGCTTAAGGCCTCGGTGTTTCTCACGAATCAAACGGAAACCGTAGGCCGCAAAACCAAGGTTAAAAAAGATCAATACAAACGAGATACCATACGCGCCGGTAAACGACGCGATCTGCAGCATAATGGAGCGTTCCCATTGGCTCGAGGCCAAGGGTAGCCACGGAAATCCGCTCAACAGCCAGGTGCGGCTCCATTCGATCACCACCCAGAGTCCGGCTAGTCCGAGCATCCCTAAAACGCGCATCATCGGAGCATGCGCATGAATCCGCGGAATCGCCCACCACACCGCCAAATACCACACTCCTACCCATGCACCCACCAGCGGTCCGAGTAGCACGATCCCGCCCCAAGTCACGTTGTGCAGCCAGCCAAGCATGATCCACCAAGCCACTGCTTGCGCGACAAACATCGTGCCCGCGTAGAGCTTAAAGGAGGGTCGCAGATATGCCCAAAAAATCGCAGGTGCGGCAAACGCGTAAGCAAACTCTGGCGTCTTATACGGCGGAAACGAAAGCACCGTGAGGACCACGGTAGCAATACAGACACACACCGCCCACACCGCCGATTCATGCTTCCGCCAAAACGACGTGCGCTCGGCGTAAGGATCGTCCTCGGGTAAAATGTAGGGCTCGTCCACGTGACTTATTTGCCGTGGCAGTGTTTATATTTCTTACCGCTACCGCAGGGGCACGGTTCATTGCGCCCCACCTTCGGCGTATCGCGGCGCACGATTACTTTCGGCAATTCCACCTCATCCTCACCCGACGCCTGAGCGGCAGCTACGGGTAAGCCTTGCGGTTGGCCTGCGGGCGCATCCGCCGGCCCTTCGGCTTTCACGGTGCGGCCGAGAATCGAGAGCATGTTCTCAAACACATCGATATTCGAGGCGCTGCGAAACAAGCCGGTGCAGATCTGCAACCGCACATTGTTCATCAATTCCTCAAAGTAAGTGTAGGCCTCTCTTTTATATTCCACGAGCGGATCTTTCTGGCCATAACTACGCAATCCAACAGAGCGACGAAGCTCTTCCATTTCGGTGAGATGCTCCTGCCAATGATGGTCAATCGCGTGGATAATCACGTAGCGTTCCAACGAAGCGAGTGCCTCGGGTCGCTCGACCGACTCCTTAACTTGGTAAGCGCTCTTGATGCGCTCCACGATGTGCGCTGCCTTAGCTTCGAGATCACCAGCCTTCAGCTCCTCCAATTTCAGGCTGATTGGGAAATGCGTATTCACCCAAGTGACCAGATGTCCTGCTTCGGTCTCGCCAGGCTCGTTTTTATCATCATAGCCGGCTGTTTCCAGTCGAACGATAATCTCTTCCTCGACCTGATCGAAAATAATGTCCTTCGGCCGCTCGGCATAAATCGCAGCATTACGCACACCGTAGACTACTTCGCGCTGTTGATTGAGCACATCGTCGTATTGGAGGAGGCGTTTTCGAATCGAGTAGTTCTGTTGTTCGACCTTTTTCTGGGCCGATTCAATCGAACGATTAAGCCACGGATGTTCGAGCTCTTCGCCCGCCTTCATCGTGCCCTCCATCATGCGCGAGGCCAGATTACCCTGTAGGAAGAGGCGCATCAGCGTGTCTTCAAGGGAGAGGAAAAACTTCGTCGTGCCAGGATCACCCTGACGCGAGCAACGACCGCGCAACTGACGGTCAACGCGCCGTGATTCGTGACGCTCCGTGCCGAGCACGTAGAGACCACCGGCCTCGCGCACGCCTTCGCCGAGTTTAATATCCGTGCCCCGACCCGCCATGTTGGTGGCAATCGTGACCGCTCCACGCAGACCAGCACGGGTGATGATCTCCGCTTCCTGTTGGTGAAATTTCGCATTGAGCACCGTGTGAATGATCCCGGCGCGTTTGAGCAGGCGGGAAAGAACCTCGGAAGATTCCACCGTTACCGTGCCGACGAGCACCGGTTGCCCGCGCTTGTTGGCCTCTTCGATATCGTGCACGACCGCATTGAATTTATCGCGACGTGTTTTGAAAATGGAATCGTTGTTATCAATCCGGATACAGGGCTGATTCGTCGGAATCACCTGCACGGCGAGTTTGTAGATATCCTGAAACTCGGCGGCTTCTGTTTCCGCCGTGCCGGTCATACCCGCCAGCTTCTCATACATGCGGAAGTAGTTCTGAATCGTGATCGTCGCGTAGGTGCGAGTCTCACGCTCAATCGTCACGCCTTCCTTCGCTTCGATTGCTTGATGCAGTCCATCGGACCAACGACGACCCGGCATCACGCGACCCGTGTTTTCATCGACGATGTTTACCTTCCCTTCCTGCACCACGTATTCGACGTCGCGATCATAGATCGAGTAAGCTCGCAGCAGCTGGGAAATAGCGTGAATCTCTTCGGAAACCTCTGCGAAACGCTTCTGCGCTTCCATCTTCTTTTCTTCGCGGAGCTCTGGAGATTCCTCGGCATTCTCACGATCCAAATCGGAGAATTCCATCGCCAGATCGGGTAGCACGAAGGCATCGGGATTATCGGGACGAAGCGTCATGCGACCACGTTCGGTGAGATCTGCCTGTTGCTGGCGTTCGTCGATCCCGTAGAATAGCTCTTCCTTGAGACGGAAAAGTTCGGGCTTGTTGAAATCGGAGTTCATCTCCGTGTCCGTCTTATCAATCATTTTCCGCCATTCCTGCGTCTCTTGGATACGGAGCAGCAGCTTGTTCTTGGGATTTCCCATCTTAACCAGCAGCAGCTTGAGAGCGGCTTCGCGTCTGTCCTCATCTGAACAATCAGGCTTCTCCAGCAGGCTTTTCGCCTCCCCTACGATCTTATTACAAATTCTCAGTTGATCACTGACGAGATTGCTGACCGAAGGGCGGAGTCGAGTGAAAGGTTGCTCGCGCTCGATCGGAGCAGGACCAGATATAATCAATGGCGTGCGTGCCTCATCCACGAGGATCGAGTCAATCTCATCGACGATACAAAACCAGTGGTCGCGCTGCACTTGATCTTCCTTGCGCGTGGCCATGCCATTATCACGCAGGTAATCGAAGCCATACTCACTCGCGGTGCCGTAAGTGATGTTGCGGCCATACATCTCGCGACGGTCTTCCGAGGTCATGGATTGTTGAACACAGCCGACCGACACATCGAGGAAATTGTAAAGGTGCGCCATCCATTCGGAGTCACGTCGCGCCAAGTAATCATTAACCGTGACCAACTGCGTGTTCTCCCCAGTCAGACAGTTAAGGTAGAGCGGCAATGTCGCCACGAGTGTCTTACCCTCACCCGTCGCCATTTCCGAAATCTTTCCCTCATGCAGGGCCATGCCACCGATTAACTGCACATCAAAATGAACCATTTCCCATACGATCTCTTGATCGCAAACTTCGACGGTGGTGCCACACAAGCGACGGGCCGCGTTTTTCACCGTGGCGAAAGCTTCCGGCAGGATGTCGTTTAAGGCGGCATTCTTGTCATCCGCAGCCGCGATGCGTTCACGAAATTCCGCCGTTTTGGCGCGAAGTTCGTCGTCGGATAGCGATTGGTAAGACTTTTCGAACTCGTTGATGCGCTCGACCAAAGGGCGACATTTTTCGAGAAACTTCTTATTGTGCCGACCGGCAAATCGTTTGAACAGAAAGTTGAGCATGAGGAGCGAAGAACATACCTCTGCGATCCACCTTGGCAAATCGCAAATCGCGGGGTCTCTCTACCAGCTCAATCGGAGGGTATTTTCCGCCACTCCGGGATCGCGGCAGAGGGTCAGGCGAGTGGTCGCGCATTTCACGCCGTAGGAGGGCGAAATGAAGGCGTCCGCGAGTTCCCATTCGCCCGCCGATGACTCGATCTTGAGCTCAACCCCACTCTGACGAACGACAACGGTTCCCGATTCGAGGGAAGTGATTTCACAATCCGGGTGCAGCATCAGATTGAACCGCATCTTCGGGAGCGCCTCTCCCTCATGCTCGGAGGCAAAGAAATCGTGAAGTTCGTAGACGCGACGCGATTCGCGTAACTCAATTCGCCGACGATGGATGATTTGCGCCGACAATCGCAGGTAACCCTGATGCTGGGCTTCGAAAACCACCTGTTCGTCGGTTGCCCCCCATTCGAGCACCTCGCACTTCGTATCCTCATGGCAGCCCCACCACGGCGAATCCTCGAGAGTGCGATTCTGCGGTTCGCCATTGATACAGACCGTATTGTGAACTTCGCATGAGCGATAAAGATCACGATAATACTTACTCGGCGTGTAGGTGTAGATGCCCGGATCGATGATGAAGTCGCGTTTCCCGAGTGAAAACGTGAATGACAGCTTGTCATCATGCGCATGCCCGCCGCCACCGTTCGTGCCAATCGGTCCGGCGAAAATCGCGCTATAAACCGAAGTTGTCTTCATCAAGTAGAACCCAGCCTGAGGAAACGCACAGCTGACCGGTTTAGCGGGTTTGGCTTGTGCTTGAATTTTCGGCTCTAGAAAGAGCGTCTGCGCGAGAGAGCATTCCGCCGCCTCATAACCATCCGGCCATAGCGATTCATCTTCAAATAGTGTCGCGCCCATGCAGCACAGAAACCGCCAATCGCATTCATGATGGCCCGGTGTTTCCAGATAGAGAAACCGCCCATTATCGATGTCACCGATCAGCGGGATGCGATGATTGGGTTGAATCAAATCGCGCAGCGCTTTGAACATCCGGCGCAGCTTCGCCGTCCGCTCCGCGCCGATATTTTCGTCGAGCCACGCCACGATTTCGGTCGGTCGATCATGACCCGCGAGTTTTGCCGCGATGATCAGCGGCAGCACCAACATCTCCAAAGCGAAGGCATGATAATTCGTCGCCGATTCGTAATCAAAACCGTCCGCCCCCACCTGCCGATCTAGCTCGAGTTGAATTTCACGCAGCCCCATCCGCGCCCAATTGCGATGCTCTGCGGAGTGCCTCGCCAGAAAACTACTCCCCACCAACAACCCGCCCAAATCAGCAAGGTAGTGATTCGGATGAATACTCGTTTCCGCAAATTCTAGATTACCCGAGATAAACTCACGTTGCGCGGCAATGCTCGCGGCAAACTCCTCCTCGAAGGCCGCCTCCGCCGGATCGCTCCGATCGATACTCCCCCGCATAATCGAGTAAGCCACGATCCAATTGGTCAGCCGAATCGCCACATTCATATTGGCATGCCAACCAATACCGTATTCCACCGGATTGGCTGACAACCAATCCATCATCTGCGCCATCACTTCGCGGCGATAGCGCTCATCCCCCGTTTCCTGCCACGCACGCGCGAGCACCACAAGGTGGCAGCAACGTGAAAGATCATAAGGCACTTTCGCATCCACTCCTTCGACCAAACCGTAGCGAATTTCGGAAAAATGTTTCAGCGGATAACGGTAGCCCGACTTAAAATCGATAAACCAATCGATTGGTTCGTATCCTGCTTGAAGTTGGTTCGCGAGACAGAGGAGACGTGTTCGCTCTAGCCGCTGGTCTTCCGTCATTCCGGCCAGCACCGCTTCTGAGGTCACACTCGTATCACTGTGATTCACCGATTCAAAACCACGCGCCCGCATTCCAAAGCACACCCGAGTCCATCCGCTCCCGAGCAGATTGAATTCATGCGCCACATAATGTTCAGCCCACCTTCCCCAGTTACCACCAGAACCACTCGTCGGATAAAAGTTCAGCTCCGGCACCAAAAAAACATCTTCAGTATTTTTCGTCATGAACATTCGGCATTCAGCCACTCTGAAAAAGCCTGTCAATCGCACCACCGCCAACGCCCATAAATCTGTCCAGCGAAAATCTTTTCGTGTCACAACATCTAATCTGTGTCATGGATAGGACTTCCGCTTTCTTTTTCAGACTACCACCCTTTTTCTCGTATGCCTAAATCTTCATCTAAAAACGTTTCTAATTCGGACTTTTTCAAGCCTTACAATTCAGACGGATTTTATGATGAGATGCTTAATCCTGATGGTAGCGTCCGCCCCTACTATAAGCGTTTCGCTGAGCGGCTCACCACGATGGATGCCAAGCAATACGATCAACGGCGCCGGGCCGTAGATCTCTCGTTCCTGAGACAAGGCATCACTTTCAATGTTTACGGCGATACCAAGGGCACGGAGCGCATCTTTCCTTTCGACATGGTGCCTCGCATTATTCCGGCCAGCGAATGAAATCATCTCGAGGCCGGGCTAATTCAACGCATCACCGCTCTCAATCTCTTCCTGCACGACATTTATCACGAGCAGCACATTCTGAAAGACGGCACGATCCCCGCGCACTACGTGCTTTCCGCCCGTCACTTTCGCAAGGAATTCGTCAATTTTGAGGTGGCCCGTAATATCTACATCCACATCTGCGGCACCGATATTATCCGCGATGCCGATGGCCAGTATCTCGTTCTCGAAGATAATGCGCGTTGCCCATCAGGGGTGAGCTACATGTTGGAGAATCGACGCGCACTCAAACGCACCTTTCCAAAAAGTTTCGAAGCCATCGGCGTGCGACCCGTTGAGCACTACTCCGACGAACTCCTGCGCGTGCTGGATTATACTTCTCCGAATAGTGCCCCCGATCCTACCGTCGTTTTGCTCACCCCCGGGGTGCATAACTCCGCCTACTTCGAGCACACTTATCTCGCAAGACAGATGGGCATCCAAATCGTCGAGGGGCGCGACCTTATCGTGCGTGATCAACATGTCTTCATGCGCACCACTTTGGGTCTGCAACCTGTCAACGTGATCTATCGCCGCGTCGATGACGATTTTCTCGACCCCACGGTTTTCCGGAGCGATTCCACCTTAGGTGTGCCCGGACTAGTCGATGCTTATCGAGCCGGCAATGTCTCCCTCGCCAACGCCATCGGCACCGGTGTCGCGGATGATAAGGTCATGTATTATTTCGTGCCCCAGATGATTAAATATTATCTGGATCAAGATCCTATCCTGCCCAACGTGGACACCTATCTGGCCAATGAGGATAAGGATCGCGCCTACATCTTGGAAAACATCGAGAAGCTCGTCGTAAAATCGGCCAACGAAGCAGGTGGCTACGGTATGCTCGTAGGCCCACATTCCACCGCCGAAGAGTGCAACAGATTCCGCAAATTGGTTAAAGCTGAACCACGCAACTACGTCGCTCAGCCTACGATCAGCCTGTCACGGCACCCCACCTACACAGGATCGGAGTTTGCCGGGCGGCACATCGATCTGCGGCCTTACATTTTATATGGAGAAAATCCCGTAGTGATTCCAGGCGGCTTGACCCGTGTGGCCCTGCGTGAAAATTCCCTCGTTGTTAACTCATCCCAAGGTGGCGGAAGCAAAGACACCTGGGTGCTCTATGGAGATGAATAAATTATGCTAAGTCGCGTTGCCAATGGACTCTACTGGATGAGCCGCTACATCGAACGGGCGGAAAATACCACGCGCCTCGTGGACGTGAATCTCCAGCTCTTACTCAATTTTCGTAGCCTCAACGATGACACGTTAGAAGGCCACTGGATGCCGATCGTGCAAAGCACCGGCGACGAGGAAATATTTGCCGAACTCTACCCGAATGCGTCCGGAGAAAATGTATCTGAGTTCTTTGTTTTCCAGGAGAAAAATCCCAACTCGATCGTCTCATGCATCATGCTGGCGCGGGAAAATGCCCGCACAGTTCGCGATCAGATTTCCGTTGAATTCTGGACGGAGCTCAATCGCATTTATCTCTTTGTTCGCTCCAAGAAAGCGACCAAACTTTGGCAAGTAAGCCCGAATGATTTTTTCCTCGAAGTGCGCAACAGCTCACTCCTGCTCCAAGGCTTGGCTGATGCCACCATCATGCGCAACGAAGGCTGGCTCTTCATGCATCTGGGACGAAACCTCGAACGCGCCGACAAAACCAGTCGCATGCTGGATATCCGTCAGGCTGCGACAGCCAGAGACGTCTCTCCTCGACTGCGCAATCAGGAAGATGCGCTGGGTTGGTCTGCCATGCTTCGCTCCTGCAGCGCGTGGGATGCCTATAAAGCATTGCACGGCTCTGATGTGCAGCCGGTCTATGTCGCACAGTTCCTCCTGCTGAATGAAGACTTCCCGCGCTCAGCCCGTTTCTGCATCGATCAAGTCACCCGCGCCCTACGCCGTATTTCCAACGTGCGAGAAGGAAATTTCACCAACAATGTAGAACGATTGGCCGGGCTCCTGCATTCTGAATTACAATATTGTGATCCGAAGGAGATTTTCGAAATCGGATTGCACGCCTACATCGATCAACTCCAAACCAAGCTCAACGACATCAGCAGCGAATTGGTGCAGATATACATCCTGCAATCCTTCGAGCTCGAGGAAGACGTTCAGGAGTCGGAACCTACCCCAGAACCGCAGATGGAACAGCAACAGCAATGACCATTAAGCCATGCATCGTTTCTCGATGCGCCGCGTAGATGAAGCTGCAGGTTCTGCATCGCACCCATTTCAAGTATGCCAGCCCGGTCGTTGATAGTTTCAACGAAGCCCGGCTGCTGCCGATCAATGACAATCGGCAAAAGCGGCACAGCCACATCCTGAGGGTCACCCCAGCTACACGACTTAGTCATTATCGCGATTTGTATAACAACTACGTGCAGTTGTTTGATATCCTAACTCCACACCGCGAGCTAATCGTCACAGCGACCTCAACCGTCACCACCTCAAATGAAAAGCAGCTGGCGCCTGATGCCCGCCCCGCAACGCTTCAATCATTTGGTTCCACTCCGGAGTTTAACCACTGCTATGATTTCATGCAGGGCACTTCCTATGTTGATCTGAGTCCGGAGATCTGGAGACTCGCTTTGGATATCACCGATGCTGAAACCGATGCGTGGCAGACTGCCCGCAAGATCATGCACTACATCTTCAAGGAGTTTCGCTACGAAAGCGGCTCCACACATGTTCACACCCACACCAACGAGGTGCTCGAATCGCGCCAGGGAGTCTGTCAGGATTTCGCGCATGTGATGATCGGTCTCTGCCGTTCGCTCAAAATCCCCACCCGCTACGTGAGCGGCTATCTCTATAATGGCCCAGCCGACGATCTGCTCGGATCTCAGGCGAGTCACGCTTGGGTCGAAGTTCTTCTACCCAAACATGGATGGATAGGGCTCGACCCCACCAACAACCAGCAAGTCGATGGCCGCTACGTAAAAATCGGCGTCGGTCGCGATTTCAGCGATGTCACTCCCATCAGCGGCTCCTATCGCGGAACCGGTAAGCAAAAAATGGCAGTCGAAGTATTGGTTACCCTCCTCGACGCTGACGCGAGCCGCTGAAGCCTTAGACCTGAGTCTTAAAATACTCGATCGTGTGACCGAGCCCTTCCTCCAATTCGACCGTCGGCTCCCAATCTAGCACGCTCCTAGCCAAGCTAATATCCGGGCGACGCTGTTTAGGATCATCCGCCGGCAAATCCTGATGCACGATCTTCGAACTTCCGCCTACTAGCTTCAGCGTAAGCTCCGCGAGCTGCAGCATCGTGAACTCACCCGGGTTGCCGATATTCATCGGACCCACGGTTTCCGTCTGATTCATCAAACGCACGAAACCTTCGATCAGATCGTCCACGTAACAGAAGGAACGCGTCTGCAGGCCATCACCATAGATCGTGATGTCCTCCCCCTTGAGCGCTTGCACGATAAAGTTTGAAACCACGCGCCCATCATTGGGATGCATCCGCGGACCGTAGGTGTTAAAAATACGCACCACACGGATATCGACTTTGTTCTCACGGTGGTAATCGAAGAAGAGCGTCTCTGCGCAACGTTTCCCTTCATCGTAGCAGGAACGGGGGCCGATCGGATTAACGTTACCCCAATAGCTTTCCGGCTGCGGATGCACCTCGGGATCACCATAGACTTCGGAAGTCGAAGCTTGAAAAACTCGCGCGCGCACTCGCTTCGCCAGACCGAGGCAATTGATCGCCCCCATCACTGAAGTCTTGGTCGTTTTGATCGGATTGAACTGGTAATGCGGAGGTGATGCCGGACACGCCAGATTGTAGATCTGGTCGACCTCATACTTAAACGGATCGATCACATCATGGCGGACGAACTCGAAGTCGGGATTATCCTTCAAATGCAGGATGTTGCTCTTGCGGCCAGTGAAGAGGTTATCGAGGCAAATCACCTCATGACCGTCCTTGAGTAAACGATCACATAAATGGGAGCCGAGAAATCCGGCACCGCCGGTAATGAGTATCCGCATGCTAGGAGTGAGCTAAAATAACGCGTCACACTCAAGCCACGAAAATAGCTACCCCCTACCCCAACAGCCGCTCGCCAGTCACCGCATCGAACACCACTGAACTACGCTCGGGCAGATCGGCCTCGATCATGAGACCTTCCGGCGTTTTCAAAGTCCGCGGTCCTCCCGTCAAAGTGTGCACCACGAGTAAGCCAGACCCGACCAGGGTCGTCTCGTCGCATTCATTCGTAATGTGGCAACCCGCTCTGCGCCCAATCTCGCGCAGCATACTTGGTTTCGAGGGGCACAACGCAAATGACCACCAAGTCGCCTCCTCTTCGACCCGCGTCACTGCCGACGCGCGACCTTCTTTCCAAAGCCCCACCACAGACGCGTTTTCCTGATTAAACGCCGGCACATCAAACGCACCACCCAGTTCACAAACATCTTCCGCTCCCTCCAAAGTGAGCGACTGCACCGCTGGATCAGCGTGTAGGATCTGCGTCTCGAATCCCGTTAACTGTGTCGCCAGTTCAGGGCCAACTTTTGTGCCATTACTCCATCCCGCATAACCGGTAAACAGAACATGGCGGCCGTCCTTCGCCACCCGATCGCAGATCATCTCGCGTTGAGCCTGATCGAGCACCGGCGTGGTCGCAAAGATCACCAAACGAAACGCACCTAGGTCGAGTGTCGCCAACTCACTCAGCAGTGCCTCTTCGTGCACCAGCCCCGATTGATACAAGCCCGTAGCCAACGCATCGATTGCGATTGGCGACACGGGATCCATCGGCAGCGCCTCAGAGCAATCACCGAGTTGATCAATATCCGTCGCTCGACGACTGCCGGTATGCGTAAACGACCACGGATCGTGCACCACTAAAACATCCGCCGCCCGCACGTGCGGACGTCCCAGACGCTCGCGCACGATCGTTGCCAAACGCTTCACGTCTGCCTGCAGTCGCGGGTGATCCCACCAGCCCATCGCACCGTAGCGCACCGCTTCGGTCGTGCCGCAGGTCATCCCAAAATCATACCACCACGCTCCCACTCCCCGCGTGATCGGTTGTAGGATATTGCGAATCTGCACCGCTACATCGTCGTCCAAAGTTGTCACTGCCGAGGGATCCCAAGCGCAACCACTGACCGTCGTCGGCTGATCCATCTCATCGAGCCAGAGCTTACCCGCCCGTCGCACCGGATCGATCAATCCACGCGCATGCCCCGTTCCACCCATCTTTCGCGCCGCCGGATCGTAAGATTGAGGCCCACATAAACAATCGATGTGCGGCGACGCTAGAATCCGATCCAGTGCCAAATGCCCACCAGAGGCATGTCGCCCAAATAGATTGTGAAAGTAGCCAAAGAACGTCGCCGTGATCACTGGACCCGACCACGACTCCCTCACCGTCGCAGACAGGTGGATGATCACCTCCGCCAATTTTTCGTGCTGGAATCGAAAGTAATCGATCACGTCGCGACGTTTCGTTGGGTCGCGTAGAATTCCGCAATCAACCACTTCTCGTGCCGCCGAATCGGGAATCGAGATAGCATCCCATTTTAACTCGGATTGTCCCCACGCATCATTCAATGAAGCCTCGTTACCATAGTGATTTTTCACCCAATCACGAAAAGCCGCCCGCGACGCGACTCCCGCATCCGGATCATGATGCATAAAGCCAAACTGGTGCCACTCACCGTAAACTCCGTTGGAAATCTGAATCCCAAACACGGCCGCGCCTTCTGCATTCGCAGACAATTCCCGACAGAATGATTGTAAGTGAGTCGTCGCCCAATCAAGCCAACGCTTCGAACTGAAACTCGCTCGGCGAGCCGCGCCGGTATCTTGCGCTAAGGGACGTTGTAGGCTCCACGGCTGCTCTGGTTCCAATTCAGCATCAGCGTAGCCGACCAGCTCATCAGGATAACGATCCAACCACCACTGCGGCGCATTCACATGCACCCGCAACATCACCGCGGCATCCGGACACTGCTCCAACACACCCGCCACCTGTTTTCGCGCGAGCGTGATATCTAATTGATCATCCTCACCGATCATCTGTTCAAACCAGATATCCGCTAAGAACAACTTCACCCCGTTGCTCGCAAACACCGCGATGTTGCGTGCCGGCATCTCTTCCCAGGTCCAACGCGATCCGGGCGAATCCGTCAGCCCGTAGATCAGAGGAGCCTCCTCCACGCCATTGATCATCAGCCGAGGTCGACCATCACGATTCTCAATCGTCGAGATCATCGGCTGTTTCTCTGGCGTTGAGCTCATGCTTTTTTCAGACGCGCGGCTGCTCCAGATTCATAACGCTCCACCCAAGCCAAGTGCCACGTCGCAAAATCTCCTGCCTCAATATGAGCCCGTGCCTGGGCCATCAAATCGAGATAGAAATGCAGATTATGCAGAGTCAGTAATGTGCAGCTGAGGATCTCGCCAGAAACCGTTAGATGTCGCAAATACGCCCGCGAAAACTTCGAGGTGTAATTTTCGACCTCATCACTGATCGGACGATCATCTGCGCGATACTTTTCGTTGCGCAGATTCATCGGGCCATTCGGCGTGAAGACCAACCCGTTACGAGCGACTCGCGAAGGCAGCACGCAATCAAACATATCAACGCCGAGCGCGACCATCTTGAGTAATTGCGGAGGCGTCCCGAGCCCCATCGTGTAACGCGGTTTGTCTACCGGCATATACGGCGTGGTCGCGCCGACCTGCTTAAGCATTTCCGGCTCGGGCTCGCCTACACTAACCCCACCCACCGCGTAACCGGGAAAATCGAGAGCCGCCAACGATTCCGCCGCCTCGCGACGCATATCATCAAACGTCGAACCCTGGACGATCGCAAAAACGTGATGCCCCTTTTCGAGAAACCCGCTTTCCGTCGCGATCTCCTTGCATTGCTTGGCCCAACGATAACTCCGTTCAACTGCGGCCGCACACTCGTCGCGTTCGCAGGGCCACGGCGGACATTCGTCTATCACCATCGCAATATCGCTCTCGAGATTCTGTTGAATCGCCATAACCTCCTTCGGTCCGAGGAAGAGCTTTTTGCCATCAAGGTGAGATTGAAACTCCACGCCGTCGTCCCGCATCTTGCGCAACTTCGAAAGTGAGAAGACTTGAAATCCACCGCTATCGGTCAGGATCGGACCATCCCA
>Ga0075118_10001634_pt1 | contig 15546 bp, 15 predicted proteins | sample AntAceMetag02UKE_FD_69794 | JGI IMG/M metagenome (GOLD analysis project Ga0075118, IMG submission 69794) | Saline lake microbial communities from Ace Lake, Antarctica - Antarctic Ace Lake Metagenome 02UKE | ecosystem: Environmental > Aquatic > Non-marine Saline and Alkaline > Saline | place...
TGCGTTTACATGGGCGACGATGATATTGATGCTGCCGCGATGGAATGGGCCGGAATCGGTGTTACGGTGCCCGATGCCATGCCTGCCGCTATTTCTGCAGCTAACCTGATCACCACTCGAGCAGCCGGCCACGGAGCCGTGCGCGAAATTTGTGAACATATTCTCGCCCATCGTGGTCCTCTGAAAGAATCGTGAGAGTTTTACTCCTAATCGTTTTCGTCTTGGGCGGCTCGGCACTATGGGCCGAACCCTCTCCCATGGCGCAAACGCCCGTCAGCCAATTCCGCCTCCCCACCTTCACGAAAGAAGGCCATCGCTCCATGATGCTGGTCGGCACGGAGGCCATCGTGGGATCAACTCACATCCAACTCATTGATCTCAACCTCACGCTGTTTACCGGCGATGAAACTAATGAGGTAGAAACCATTATTCTCAGTCCGCTCGCGTCGGTGAATCCAGAAGCAGGCACGGTCAGAGGTGGCGCTTCCGTGCGGATCATTCGCGATGATGTGGAAATCACCGGCCGGGGTTGGACTTACAATCATCGAGAGAAAAAAGTTTCCATCCACTCCAGCGCGCGGGTAGTTTTTCGCGCTCAGCTCCCCGATATTTTAAAATGAGTCGCTTCAATCTATTCTTCCTTCTGCTGACTGCATTTCCCTTCGCCACGGCTTCACTCCGAGCAGCCGAGGAATTGCAACCCACCATCATTGAATGCGCGGGCGCAGCCGAAACGATCAGCACTGACACCGAAACCATCGCGACCTTTACCGATCAAGTCGTGGTGAGCGGAAACAACTTGAAGCTCTACTGTGATAACCTTCGAGTCGTCGCTAGTCGCAAAGGCGATCCCACCGCCACTCTCGGCGAATACGGCTTTTTCAAGTCGCTCGTGGCCACCGGTCGCGTGCGCATCGTGCAAGGCGACCGCGAAGCCACCTGTGGTCGCGCCGAAGTTTTCCCCAACGAAGATCGCATCGTGCTGAGTGAAAACCCCGTCGTGCGAAGTATCGACGATCAATACGTCGTCACCGGTCCCGAGATCTTACTCTACCGCGGCCAACGTCGCGCTGTGGTTCGCGGCACTACTGAAGAACGCTCGCGCATCACCCTCCCCGCGATCAAAGATCTCGGTTTCAAAGAGGAAGAAGCCGAGCCTGCCGAAACCACCACGCCCTAATTTCTGATGACTACCCCCGTCGCCCAATCCGAAATCCGCACCGAAGGTCTCATCAAGACCTTTGGCCAGCGCAACGTGGTCAATGGCGTCGATCTCAATTTCAAAGCCGGTGAAGTCGTCGGCCTGTTGGGACCCAACGGTGCGGGCAAGACGACCACGTTTTATATGATCGTCGGTCTCGTGCCTCCCACCAAAGGCACCGTGAGTCTCGATGGTCAGGATGTAACCCGCGATCGTATGCACGAGCGCGCCCGCCACGGCATCGGTTACCTACCGCAAGAAGCCTCAGTATTTCGTAAACTCACGGTCGAGGAAAACATCCTCGCCATCGCCGAAGCGATCAAGGTCCCGCGCAAAGAACGTGCTGATCTGGTGCAACATCACCTTGAAGAGTTAAGCCTCACCCATGTCGCTAAACAAAAAGCGTTCACACTTTCCGGTGGCGAGCGTCGTCGTTTGGAAATCGCCCGCGCGTTGGTGACCAAACCCAAGTTTCTGCTGATGGATGAACCCTTTGCCGCGATCGATCCCATCTCGGTCGCCGAAGTGCAAAAAATAATCATGCAGCTCAAGAGTCGCGGCATCGGTGTAGTCGTAACTGATCACAACGTGCGTGAGACTCTCCGTATCGTGGATCGCGCTTACCTGCTCCACGACGGGAAAATCCTGACTGAAGGCACTGGTGATTTTCTCATCAACGACTCGCAAGCTCGCGAGTTCTACCTCGGCGATAATTTCAACCTCTAGAATCAATGAAGAAAGCGATTCACGGCATCTCAGTCGCCCATTTCCACGAAATTTACGGGAAAAAACTCAAGATGGAGCTTCTCATTGGCTCCAACGGCACGCGCCGGATGATCAAAGAAGGTTCGATCAATCGCCCCGCCCTCGCCTTGACCGGTTTCTTCAAATATTTCGCCAACAAACGCATTCAGGTTTTGGGCGCGGCCGAGATGACTTACCTGAAGACGCTGACCGAAGAGGAGCAGCGCAAGATCTACCGGGAAATGGTGCTCAAGCACATCCCTTGCCTCGTTCTCACGCGGAATTATCAAGCCACCCCAGCTCTGATCCAAGTAGCGCAGGAAATGAAGCTGCCAGTTTTCCGCACCCCGATGATCACGATGAATTTCGTGAACCTCGCGACACTGTGTATCGACAACGAATTCGCACCATCGACTACCGTGCATGCCACCACCCTCGACATTAAGGGCATCGGTGTGCTGCTGATGGGATCTAGCGGAGTAGGTAAAAGCGAATGCGCTCTTGCCCTGATCGAACGCGGTCACTCCCTCGTCTCCGACGATCTCACCGACATCAAGCTGCTCGATGAACGCGAACTCATGGCCACTAGCCGCGAGCTTAATCGCGGTTGGATGGAATGTCGCGGCATCGGTATCATCAACATCGCGGAAATGTTTGGCGTGCGATCAGTCCGCCTCGAAAAGCGCATCGACATGGTCGTTTCGCTACAGGAATGGACTCCCGATGTCGTCGAAGAACGCACCGGCCTGGAGGAAAATACTTTTGAGATCCTCGGCAAAGACGTGCCCCTCATTGAACTCTATGTGCGCCCCGGTCGCGATGTGGCTCGAATCGTCGAAGTCGCCTCACTCACGCAAGCACTCAAGAAGATGGGCCATGATCCGGCGAAGGATTTCAACGACCAACTGATCGCACACATGGCCAAAGCCTCGAAGAAAAAAACGACCCGCGAAGTCAAACCCTTCGACATGGATGAGCGACGCTCTCCACTCTGATTTTATGGCAGATCCATTTACTCGTCACGACGGCCGCCGTCCCAATCAACTCCGCGAAATTTCGTTCGAAGCAGGTATCGCTCCCTATGCGACCGGTTCCGTGCTCGTTTCATTCGGCGACACTCGCGTGATCTGCGCCGCCACGATTGAGTCAAAAGTTCCCGGTTGGATGCGCCAGCAAGGCGTTAAAGGCGGCTGGTTAACCGCCGAGTATTCGATGCTGCCCTATTCCACTTTGGATCGTAAATCCCGCGACATCTCTCGCGGCAAGATCGACGGACGCACCGTTGAAATCCAACGCCTGATCGGCCGTTCGCTCCGCGCTGTCATCGATTTACAGAAACTCGGCGCTAAGACTCTTTGGATTGATTGCGATGTGCTCCAGGCCGATGGCGGCACCCGCACCGCTTCCATTACGGGCGCCTATCTCGCCAGTCGCTTGGCTGTGCAGAAGCTCATGGATGAAGGAAAGCTAAAGGAGAATCCTCTCAAAGATTCGGTCGCCGCCGTCAGCGTAGGCGTGTGCGACAACCGTGAATTACTCGATCTCGATTACGTCGAAGACAAGGATGCCGATGTTGATTTCAACGTCGTTATGACCGGTCAGGGCCAATTCGTCGAAGTCCAAGGCTCGGGTGAAGAAGCGACCTTCTCCCACGATCAGCTGCAAAACCTGATCAAGATCGCCCAGCCGGGCCTCGCAGAACTCTCGTCGCTGCAGACCGCATTTCTCACGAAGCAGCTTCTGAGCTAAAGCTCAGTTACGTGTTAGATATTCTCGCACGATTTCACTCCGCGGGACGCGACGTCGCTGCTTCCACGGCCTTAAAATTGCCGCTTTCGGCCGCGAGAACAAAATTCTCGGTCACGCTCTTAAGACTTTCCCAGCGATTGCGGATCGTTTTGGCCTCTTCCTTCGTGATCACGTTATCCGCCGATGATGTGGCGATGGTCGCGAGCATATCAGCGAAATCCTGAACGATGTCATTGGTCAGCGGAATGAGCTGCCCTGTGTGCTTAACGGATTCCGGATTCCGGATAAAGAAGCCCTCGCTGCGTTCGCAAATCCACTGGGCAAATCGCTCATCTCCGGTGGAATCGATCAACTGCTCCACTCGATCCAGAGGATTATTCGCACCGCTACCCTCTGCTGGTGGCTCAGCCCATTTGTAGATCAGAGAAAGCGAAAGACCCATGTCACTCGCGATCTGCTTGGCGCTAATCTTCTTTAAAACCTCTCGGAGGACCTCATGCGATTCCATCCCGCGGAGAATGAGAATCCATGAGCGAAACGCAATCCTGCCACACCAATCACCACGACTTTCGTAGAAATCCCTTTTTTGAGTGCCTCCCGACAGAAACTCTGGCTCAATGAGACTTTTCCATGAATATACACGAGTATCAGGCTAAAGACCTCTTCGCAAAATTCGGTGTCCCCGCCCCACAAGGTGCCGCCGCTAAGTCAACCGACGAGCTCGCTACCGCGCTCGCCAGCCTTCCCGAAGGCCCCACGATGGTTAAATCCCAAATCCACGCCGGTGGACGCGGAAAAGGCACTTTCACCGATGGCTACAAGGGCGGCGTAAAGTTCTGTAAAACCAAGGACGAAGCCCTCGAAGTCGCGGGCAAGATGCTCAATAACACGCTCGTTACGATCCAAACAGGTCCCGCTGGACGCAAGGTGCAGACCATCTATTTCACCGCCGCGAGTGACATTAAAAAAGAATACTACCTCGCCATCCTCTTGGATCGCGCCAGCTCTCGCCCCGTGATCGTCGCTTCCACCGAAGGCGGTGTAGAGATCGAAAAAGTGGCCGAAGAGACTCCCGAGAAAATCACCAAGGTCTTCGTCGATCCTGCCTACGGCCTCGCTGATTTCCAAATCCGCGAAATCGTTTTCGGCCTCGAGCTCACCGGTGGGGAAGCGAAGAACGCTTACAAACTCATCCGCAACCTCTACACCTGCTTCTGGGAAACCGATGCTTCCATGGTCGAGATCAACCCCCTGATCACGACGCCCGAAGGCGACGTGCTCGCGCTCGACGCCAAAGTCTCCTTCGACGACAACGCGCTCTTTCGCCATCCCGAGATCGTCGAACTGCGCGATCTCAATGAAGAAGACCCCAAGGAAATCGAGGCCTCCAAATACGACCTCGCCTACATCGCGCTCGATGGAAACATCGCCTGCCTCGTCAACGGTGCCGGTCTCGCCATGTCCACTATGGACATCATCAAGCACTACGGTGGCAACCCTGCTAACTTCCTCGACGTCGGTGGCGGCGCGACCAAGGAGAAGGTCATCGCCGCGTTTAAGATCATTCTCGGCGACGCCAATGTTCAGGGCATCTTCGTCAACATCTTCGGTGGTATCATGGACTGCAATGTGATTGCCGAGGGTATCGTCGATGCCGTCAATGAAGTCGGCCTCAAACTGCCTCTCGTCGTTCGCCTCGAAGGCAACAACGTCGCCGCGGGTAAAGCCACCCTCGCCGCTTCCGGACTCGAACTCGTCTCCGGTGACACCATGGCCGACGCCGCCCAAAAGATCATCAAGCTGGTCGCGTAACTAGGTCACACGAAATACACCAAAACAAATCACGACCACATAGCACCAAGGCCTTTTACCCTTTCGTGTGTTTAGTGTTTTTCGTAGTTAACAAATAATTCCCATGTCCATTCTCATCTCTTCCGAAACTAAGATCCTCATTCAAGGTATCACCGGTGCCTTTGGCGGTAAGCACGCTCAACTCTCCATCGATTACGGCACGCAAGTCGTCGCCGGTGTCACACCAGGAAAAGGCGGCCAGACCTTTGAACACGCTGGCGTTAAAGTGCCCGTCTTCAACACCGTGGCCGAAGCCGCCAAAGCGACCGGAGCGACTGTCTCCGCTATTTTCGTGCCGCCTCCATTTGCGGGTGACGCGATTCTCGAATGCGTCGATGCCGGACTCGATCTCGCCGTCTGCATCACCGAAGGTATTCCAATTAAGGACATGGTTCGTGTGAAGCGCGCCATGCAAGGAGCCAAGACCCGCTTGATCGGCCCCAACTGCCCTGGCGTCGTTACTCCCGGCGAAGGCGAAGGTTCCAATGGCGGCTGCCGGATCGGCATCGCGCCCGGATACATTCATAAGAAGGGCCACGTTGGCGTGGTCTCTCGTTCCGGCACCCTCACCTACGAAGCCGTTTTCCAAATCACTTCCAAAGGGCTCGGCCAATCGACTTCCGTCGGTATCGGCGGCGATCCCGTCAATGGCACTGATCACCTCGATGTGATCAAACTCTTCAACGAAGATCCCGATACTAAAGGCATCATCCTCATCGGTGAAATCGGCGGCAATGCCGAGGTCGAAGCCGCGCGCTGGATCAAAGACAACTGCACCAAGCCCGTTGCCGGATTCATCGCCGGAGCGACCGCTCCTCCCGGACGCCGCATGGGCCACGCCGGCGCAATCGTCGGTGGAGCCGAAGATACCGCCGAAGCCAAAATCGCCGTCTTCAAAGAATGCGGAATCGAAGTAGCCGAAACCCCTTCTGATATGGCCGATGCCCTCCTCCGAGCAGCTGAAGCCAAGGGTGTAAGTTTAGCCTAAAGCTTAAATCACTTCTGTATTTTCCCAGCCGTTATTGGATCAGTCCGATAGCGGTTTTTTTTACCTGCTTAGAACGGCACTTCTTCATCCAGATCCATATTGCCCGCACCGGCCTCGGGTTCTGATAGCGGAGGACCATCATCATCCGGTGCAGGCGCCCCAGCAGCGGCACTGACTGACTCAATCTTCCAAGCGTTCAGATTGACGTAGTAATTTTCCTTCCACTCGCGACCACGGACGTCGAAGGAGACTTTGATTTCATCGCCCTCCTTGAGTTCGGCAACCAAGCCGACCTTGTCCTTCACGGTCTCGAACTTGATGTCCTGCGGGAAACGACCGTCGGGAACTGTGATCACGAACTCGCGCTTATTGAAGCCGCTGCCGAAGGTCTGCTCGTCGAAGATTTTCTTAACTGTGCCAGTGATATCAAACATGGAGGCAAAACATGACGAATTGCCACGAAGTCGGCCAGCCAGCTTTTCAGAAATCTCTCTCAATAAATATTCGCTGAACGTATACTATTCGTTTGACGGATAATGGGGACAAATGCAGCTTCTCATCGTGATCAAGAGTTTCGCCAATCCGGAAACCGAGAAACTCTGGCTGGGTAATCGTTCGCGTTCGTTTCCACCCGATATCCAAAGACGGGCGCTTATTAAACTACAGTTGATTGACGCAGCGGTGGAGCTCTCGTTTCTCCGACTCCCTCCCGGGAACCGTCTCGAACCTCTCCAAGGAAATCGCAACGGACTGCACAGCATTCGGATCAACGATCAATGGCGGATCTGTTTTATCTGGAATGGCACCGATGCCGAGCAAGTAGAAATAACCGACTATCATTAAGGAAACTCTCATGACTAAAACTGCATCTCTCATCCATCCCGGCATCATCTTGCGCGAGGAATTTTTCGGGCCACTTGGCATCACCCAACTCGCCGCCGCCAAAGCTACGGGGATTCCCCAAAGCCGGTTAAGTCAGCTCCTGTCCGGACAGCGCTCGATTACAGCAGATACCGCGGCGCGGTTAGGTCGCTTCTTCAAGATCGATCCTCGTAACTGGCTTAATCTCCAAATTGCCTATGATTTAAGAGAAGTCGAACGCACCCACGGCAAGGAACTCGCTCGCGTGCAACCCATTATGCAAGTCGCTTGAGCCTCCCACATCTCCCCTCAACTAGATAACACCTACCACTACCACCCATGGGACACGGCGACCAAAACCTCAATTTACCCGGCGATCACAATTTCGCCCCCGATCCTAAACGCGTCCAAGAGCTCATGGCTCTCATCGACGGGCCCTTTCATTTGGGCAAACCGGCGACAGACCGGCCAGCATGGGATGCCATTCGTAACAGCGAGTTGGGTGAACGGTTGCTCGACGAAGCCCGCAAAGCCAACGAGCTGGAGCCTCTCAATTGCTTCACCAACGAGGACTGTCTCTATGTGATAGAGACCGAAGATCGAAGCCGCTTCGACCAACTTCGGGTGCCGGTCGCACCAAGGCAGGTGTTGTTACCCATCGCCGAGTGCCTTGAACCAGACGGTAAATATCTTCCGCGAATCGAAGAAGATATCCAACAACTGTGTGCAGTGAATTCGTGGACGTTCCCTCTCCATCAGCTGGGGCGAAAACTCTATGATCGGGAAGCCTACTTCGTGGATCTGGTGTCCACTCACTACGCCGGCAATCTCACCAGCATCCTCCATCTGCTGGAAGATCGCCTAAAACCGGAGACCTGTCAGCTCATTCGCAACGAGATCGAAACCCGGATTTTTAAACCCTTCGAAGAGCGCGTGAAATCTGGTCGCGACGGTTTCTGGTGGTTCATTGTGAATCACAACTGGAACAGCGTCTGCCTCTCACAAATTCTCAGTTGCGCCCTGCGCTTAAAGGATGATCCCGAAGAAAGAGCCTGGTATATCGCCACCGTCGAAAAACTGCTCAAACACTCCGAAGACAGTTTCGAACATAGCGGTTTCTACATCGAAGGGGTCGATTACTGGGGATACGGCTACAGCCACTATGTGCTCGGGGCGGAATTGGTCCGAGGAGCGACGGGTGGTCAAATCGATTGGATGCAAAAACCTCGCGTGGAGAAAGCCTCACACTTCGGGCATCGGATGGAAATCCAGCAGCAGGCCTACCCCACTTTCGCCGACTGCAAACGCGATGTGCTCCCCGCCGAATGGCTAAAGAATTGGCTGAATAACCGCATCGATCTGAATCGAGAAACGCGTAAAACGGCTGTGCCTTCCAACGCGTTTGACCCGATCCATTTCCAGTTTTCCCCTATCATCCACTTGCTACTCTTGCATCAAATCGACCCAAATCAGGCGTATGCCGTGGATGAGGGTCATGAGATTCGCGAGTGGTTTGAAGACGTGCAGTTTCTGATCTGTCGGCCTGGCGATAAATCCAGCTCGCGCCTCGCCGCTACCTTCAAAGGCGGCCACAACGGATCTAATCACAACCACAACGATCTCGGCACGTTCACGGTTCTCAGCGGCAAAGAAGAATTGCTCACCGATCCCGGAGCCGAAGTTTACGACAAGCGCACTTTCAGTGTTCAACGCTATGAAGGTGATTTGCTGAACTCCTTTGGGCATCCCGTGCCGGTAATCGGAGGCGAACTCCAGTTTCCCGATAAAACCTACCATCGAACGGGATACGGGCGTGATGCCTACACCGTCCTCGTCGATACGACTTTCACGGATGATTGCGACCAGGTGATCCTCGAGATGGATCGCGCCTATAAAATCCGCCATCTGGAAAACCTAATTCGCGCCTTTCGCTACGATCGCACCGGTGATGGCTCCATCGAAGTCTATGATCAGGTTAAGTTCTCTCAGGCCGATACTTACGAAACGGCCCTGATCACCTACGCGGATTGGCAACAGCTCGATGATGGCCGACTCCGGATCTCCGCCAACGGCGAGTCAATCGAAGTCGAGGTGAGTTGTGACCAAGGTGAATTGGAGTTTTCGCACTGCGTAATCAAAGAAAGCTCCACTCCCACCCGACTCAGTTGGCGGCTGAAAGAATCCATTCTTGAAGCAAATATTCGGATTCAGGTTACATCAGTTAAACCATAACCAATTGGTTAACTGCATTATACGATACACTTGATCTCGTATTTAGGTTTTTCATAATTTAAGACAAAAAGAACTGGACTAAACCACGTCATACACTCCAGTTTAACCCTGCATCAGGAACGAATCGGCGTAAAAAACCGATTCCGCCAACCGGGCCGGGAGCGGCCACGGTGGATCGAGTCTCGCCTTGCGGGATTCGGATGTGCGTCACCCGCGAGGGGGGCGAACCTAGAACGCTCCCGAAGACGACACCGATCTGATGCACTTTCAGATCGGTTTTTTGTTTTCAATCCCTGACGCGCGAACCTGCAACCACAGACCATCACGCATCATGACCACCATCAATAACATCCCTTCAATCCGTGTTCGCACGGAGAATCCCAATCACCACCTGTGGAACAACCACGGGACGTGGTTCCTCCACTATACGATCCACCCGACCCCTTACACCAAGGAGCGCATTCGTCGATCCCTCGGCACCAAGGATCTCGAAGTGGCCCGTGAACGGCGCGATTCGTTCTTCACTCACCTCGCCAGCGAAGCCGCCAAGGCGGTCACTGTTAGCGAGCGTAAAGACGCCGCCGCATGAGCTCGTCGCATCGCGTTTTACGCTTCCGGTTACCCGGCAGCGCAGACCCGACGTGGATCGATTGCCGAATCCAACTCGAGGTTTGCGTGGACGAAGCCGTCGTGCCCACCGGATACATCATTGAGCTCGCCGCAGCTCATGGCGCGCCCGTGCGCTGGTCCTACGTATTGGCCAACGGTCAAGCCACTGGACTGCAAAGCGCGTTCTCACGACGCGAGCTCGAAACTCAAATTCAGGATTACTATTTCTTGAACTTGACCGCCGATCACCGCCAAAGCGCTTAAGTCGACAATCTCACATTTCGCCAAAGCCGCCCTTTCCAGTGCGGCTTTTTTTTGCACGCTTGTCAGTCAATGACACCCCTGACCTTCGCCGCGATCGGATGCGGTAGCCGAGTAAGCACCTACGCCAAGTTGATCTGCTCGCTCCCTCAAAAAAGTAAGATCGTCGCCTGTGCCGACCCCAAGCCCGAGCGTTTGGAAATGATGCGGAAAATCACAGGCGATTCGTCGATGCTCACTTTCCCGGGAGCCGACGAACTACTGGCCCAAGGTAAACTCGCAGACGTGATGATCATCGGCACACAGGACGCCTTTCACGCCGAACCCTGCATCAAGGCTATGGAGCTTGGTTACGACGTGCTGATGGAAAAACCTATCGCGACAAATTTCCCGGAAGTCCTCCGGCTTGAACAGGAGGCAAAACGACTAGGCCGACGCGTGCTCATCTGTCACGTGCTGCGCTACACTCCCTTTTACGGTAAAATCAAATCACTACTCGAAGCGGGAGCCATCGGTGAAATCACTAGCATCAATGCGATCGAAGGCGTGGGGCCTTTCCATCAGGCGCATTCCTATGTGCGCGGTCACTGGAGTGTTGTTGGCCAGAGTTCGCCCATGATCATTTCGAAAAGCTGTCATGACATGGATATCATCTCCTGGTTGGTCGATTCGAAATGTGAACAGGTCGCGAGCTTCGGCTCACTTTCGTATTTCAATTCCGACCACGCTCCGGCCGGCGCTCCCGCGCGCTGCACCGATGGATGCCCAGTCGCAGCAGACTGCCCCTACGATGCGCATCGTTATTTAACTGATGAGCGAAAATGGCTAAACATGGTCTTCAAAGGCGGCATCGATGCGCCCGACGATGATGTGCTCGAATGGCTTCGCACTTCTCCTTGGGGTCGTTGCGTTTACCACTGCGATAATGATACGGTCGATCGTCAGACGGTGAACATGAGTTTCGCCAATAACGTAACCGCCACCTTCACGATGACCGCCTTCGACGTGGGTCGGAGTTTGGAGGTTCGCGGCACAAAAGGAATCCTGTCTGCCGGTAGTGTCACCAAACGAATCACTGAACATGACATTGTAGTGACTGACCACTTCACCGGTGCGAATACCCATTATGACCTGACACCCGACTCCGGTGAATACGTCGGCCATGGTGGAGGAGATCAAGGGCTGATCGAAGCACTGCATAATGAATGGGCCAAACCCGATTCGGCCACAATGCGTTCCTCCATCCAACGCTCAGTCGAAAGTCACGCCATGGGATTTGCTGCCGAACAAGCGCGCGCGACCAAGCAGGTGGTTTCACTCGACGAATTCATCGAGGAGAACCGGCGCAGCCTTTAAGGCAGTTTCAAACGCTGTCCGGGACGCAGCACGTTTTCGCGGCTCAACACATCACGATTAGCTTCGTAGATATCCTGCCAACGATTGCTCGTGCCGTAATAGCGCAGACTGATCCGCGATAATGAATCCCCCTGCACTACGATATGCTCGCGTGGAGACGAAGCAGGTCGCGACGCGGGCAAGCCGCGCGTGTTGCCGCCTCGAATTTGCTGCGAGGTGTCACCAGAGCCGGGATTAATCAAGCGGGCTGCGGATGCGATCTGATCTAGAGTGCCCTGTGCCTGCTGCAAGCGTGAGGCCAGCGCGGCGTTGTCCTGTTGAAGTGTTGCAATCCTTGAGGAACGATCGCGCTCCAAAGCACGCATCGTATTGTCCAATTCTTGATTCTCGCTCCGGAGCTGTGTGAGTTCTCGCTGGGCGCTGGCCAATTGCTCGCTCGCCCCAATGAGGCTGACGACCTGTTGTTCCGCCAGCTCACGCGCTGCTTCGACTCCAGCTAAACGATTATTTTCTTCCTGCAACGCGCTCAGTCGCGCCTGCGACATAGCCATCTGCTGCATCAATTCGGTTTTTACTTCCGTCTCGCGCGTGGCCTCCGACGAGTTGGCATTGGCCAATTGAGTCGCGGTAGACAATCTAGCCTGCACCTCCTCCAGTTCTTTGTTCAGATCGGACAACTGGATTTCCAGTGATTGCTTAGCCAGTAATTCCACATCGGCCTGTTCGCTCAAGCGACGCACCAGAGCACTTTGCTCATCGACTTTATTTTGGAGAGCCTGTCTCTCTGTGTCATCGCTGCTACTCTGAGCCAGTAGCATTCCGGCACGTTGCTCGTATTCGCCTAATGCAATTAGGGCTGCAGCTAACTCTCGTTGCGCAGCCCCCTCGTCAGCCACGACCCGAGCCATCTGCAGCTCCAGAGTCTCTTTGGTTCTACTCAACTCCGCATTGGCACCCGTTAATTCTGCCACCGTCGATTCCTGATGAGAGATAATTTTATCCGCATCCACCAACCGATCAGTCAACTCCGCCAGCTGCTTACGAGCATCAGCCAATTCATCCTGCACGACACCGACTTCTGAGGACTTAATGTTCAACAACGAGCGATTAGCCGAAGAAAGCGACTTATTGGTCTGTGAGAGCAAGCTCAGCTGATCGGCCAACTGAGCGACCTCTTCCGCGGAATTAGCTCGAGCCTGAGCCAGTTGACCTTCCATGCGCTCAACTTCGGCCTGCAAAGTTTGCATCTCCAGAAGCATCGCCCGGGCGTTCGGCAATGCTCCGACGGCTTCCGATTGCGCGGCCAAAGCAGCCGCCGCACTTTTGCGGGACGTCTCTAAATCTTTCTGCAGCGAGGCGACCTGTTCAGTGAGGTTTCTGACCGCAATCTCCTTTTCAGCCAAGACACGTGCGGCCTCGTCGATCTCATCTTCGTAACGCTTCTTCTCTGCCGGCGACATCGTGCGCGTCCGACGAGATGCCGAGTCCAACCTTGTATTCGCTGCGACCAATTCATCCATGCGAGCTTGCTGCTGTTGTAATTGAGCAAGACTACTTTCGTAGCGAACACGTAGTGCGTCGTAAGCTTCGCTTTGCTGATTCGCCGATGAAAAAAGATCAGCATGCTCTCTCTCCTTGACCGCCAGTGCTTTTTTCAGGGTGGCGACTTCAACCGAAAGTTGCTTTCGAATCTGATCGACTTCTCGATTCGCAGACTCGGCAGCCTGCATGCGTTGATTCAAATTCGTGATCTCGCGCTGCAATGATTTCACCTGCTCATTACTGGCTCGAAAGGCATTTTCGTAATCGGTCAGTGAAGTATTTTTTGAACTCAATCCTTGCGCTTCTTCCCTATACTGGCGCGCGTTGGCTTCAGCCAAATTCAATCGACTCGCGAGATCAATCGTGTCGCCAGAATAACCGGCTCTAAGTGTTTCCAGATCGGATTGCACCGATGACAAGCGCTTCTTGAGCGTCAGCACCTCTTGTTGAGATTGAGCTAAATCTGCCTTGGTCCTCCCCAACGCAGCCACGCGCTCCGTCAGCTCCTGGACCTTGGTCTGCAGTGCTTGGTTTTCGGCGCTCTCGCTGCTGCTCTGCGTCAACAACATTTCCACCCGTTGCTGATGATCAGCCAAAGCCAATTGTGCTGCGGTCAATTCTTTCTGCGCCTGATCTGCTTCGGCAGACACTCGCTTCAGCTGAAGTTGCAGTGCTTCTTTATCCCCACCTAGCTCAACCATTGCCCCAGAGAGATTCGTGATGATCGTATTTTTCTGCGCGAGGAGGAAGTCCCTCTCGCTCAGCTTGCTCGCCAATTCTTCACGTGGAGCCGGATTTAGTTCTTCCTGATCAGCTTGGTTAGTCACTTGAGCTAGCTGCCGACGGATTACCTCGGCATTCGTTTCGAACTCTATGTTCGCATCAATCAGATCAGTGATGGTCGAGTTCTGCTGCGCGATGAGACTATCACTTTCAGCCAACTTACGATTCAGTCCAACTAAAGCCTCCGCCTGCGCTTCCTCCCGCGAGGCCATTTCATCAAGCTGCTTGGTGAAGGCTTCTTTCGAAGCCTTTAAGTCTTCTAGCTGAGAGAGTAATCGGCGGTTTGCTAATTCAAGGTCGCGCGCAGAGGTATCATCTTTAGCAGCTCGTTGAGCCGCGAGTGATATTTCCTCGGCACTAGCACCGTTCGACTGTGAGGTAGCTGCGAACTGCGATTGCAACGACCTTACCTTCGTCTCGAGTTGCTCATTGGAGGTTTCTAAGTCGCGTGAAATTTGATCAGCCTTCGCTGCTTTCAATACCGCCGCCTCAACTTGCTGTTCGCTGCGACGCGCGAGAATCTTCAGTTCACTCTGCGTGGCCTGGAGTTGCACGCGCAATTCCTCGGTTTCCCGCCGCGCGAAAACAAGATCGGAGCGGGTCTGCCGTAATACTGTGTTCAACTGCGAGAGTTCCTGGGAACCGCTAGTCTTATCAGATTCCAATGTCGCGAGTTTCTGCTGCAGCTCGTCTCGAATAACCAAGGCTTGTCGGGCCTCCGCTTCAGCTTTTTCCACCGCCTGCTTAAAGGCCGTATTACGGTTAGACGCATCCTGGGCAGCCCTAGTGGCCACTTCGATTTTTTCCTGCAAGCGTTGAAGTATTTCTGGCGAAGCATTGTTTTGGGAAAGACGCGAATTCTCCGCCGTCAATCTGGTGTTAAGCGCTTTCAATCCTTCTAACTCATCTCGCAGGGAGGCCAATTCCTGAGAATCAGCACTTGATGCGGAACCCGAGTCGAGCTGGCCCCCAACCTTAGATTCGGCCAGTCGCAGTTGTCTGCTGAGCTTGCTGAGCTGAAAAGTCGATTGGCGCACTTCACGATTCAAACGACGGTTGATCTCCGTAAGCTGCTTGATCCGCGTATCGGTGGTCTCGTCGTTTTTTGATTCGAATTGCTGACTCAGCATTTCCACTTCTGCCGTAAGTTTTGCGGCAATGGAGGTGGCATCATTCAACTGCGCCGACCATGCCGCGCGCTCAGTTTGGAGAGATTGATAAGCAGCTTGGAGGCGAGCATTCTCAGCCGCAAATGCATCTAGTTTGATCCGCATGGCATTGCCATCCCCCGTGCTCTTACTCGACGCGGCGTGATCAGTCTCAGTAGACACCACAGGTGCGCCGCGCATCTTGGCCAATCGTAAATCCG
>Ga0075118_10001645_pt1 | contig 15502 bp, 4 predicted proteins | sample AntAceMetag02UKE_FD_69794 | JGI IMG/M metagenome (GOLD analysis project Ga0075118, IMG submission 69794) | Saline lake microbial communities from Ace Lake, Antarctica - Antarctic Ace Lake Metagenome 02UKE | ecosystem: Environmental > Aquatic > Non-marine Saline and Alkaline > Saline | place...
GGAAGAGGTCGTCACCGTTCTAGGCTCTTTGCCGTCAGGATCTTATTCTATTTGTTATAGGGTAAAATGTATAGAGCCCAATTGCAATGGCGCTGGTCAAAATGCAGTAAGTGGAGAATCCAACGATTGTTCAGATCTAACAGTTGAACCATCTACGCCTTTACTATTATCCTTTCCCGAAGATGATGCAACGCTAAGTATTAATAATAAACGACCAACATTTTCTTGGATTCCTCCAAGTCCAATTTCCCAAATCAGTGGTTTCAATTATCAATATACGCTGGTTGAGGCTAGGGAAAACCAACAATGCGAAGATGCGATACAGAGAAATCGTCCACTATACAGGCAACAGGGCTTAGGAAACAATGTACTGCCTTACCCTTCTGATCTAAGTAGTTTGGATACAGGAAAAAAATATTGTTGGCAGGTGCACGGACTTGCAGATAAATTACCCATAGCCCAATCTGAAGTTTGGGAGTTTAAATTAAAAGCAGAAAAAAAAGATACTTTACAACTTACCTATCACAAACTTTCAACCAACCATGTAAAAACATTTGACATCCCTAAAAAGTTTGGTGTGATACACAAAGAGAGAAAAAGAACAAATGTCTTAGAATATAAAATCCTAGATTTAGAAACCAACATTGCTGTAAAAGATGGAGAGCTTGATGTTGTTTATGGAGAGAATAAGATAGATTTTGATCTAACCAAACTTTACAAGGCACAACCTGATAAATTATTTCAATTGCAAATCTTCAATAAAGATAAAATGATTTCTCAAATGAAATTTAAATTCCAATAGATAACAGTGAATAAAAGCTTCATTCTCATAGTGATTTGTACCATAGGATTACTAGCCTGTAAAGGCAAGGGAGAATCTGTACGCAATAACGCTTTAAAACAAGGAAGCGATTATTGTCAATTTGATACAAGTGGACCCTTACAAATGGAAGCTAGGTTTTTGCCTCCAGAGTTGTTGGCATTTAAGGAAACCAAAAAGGAGAATGCAGAATATCAAAAACTTAAAAAAGAGTTTTCAGAACAAATCCTGTTTAAAGTCAACTTAAAATGGCGTAATGGAGTAAAATTCTTAGAAGATAATATTAAAAATGAGGAAGAGTATTATAAAAGGTTGAACTACTTTATTGCCAACGCCAAAAATGATTTTTACCTCTATAATTCCAAAGATACCACTCAAGCCAAGTTTGTTGAAGTGGAAAGAACCTTTGGTCAAACCCCATTTTTATCCCTTTTGGTTGGATTCAACCAAATTGACAACAACGAAAATACCAACCTAATTTATAGTGGAAGAGTTTGGAGTCTTCCTGACGCACGGATATCATTTAAAAAAGAAATATTTCAAAACCAATGAGACTAACGAAAACCATATTGTTACAAAGAATGAACAAAGTATCTCCCTCAGTTGCCAAGGGATTGATGCTTGCTATTCTTTTAGAATTTATTCCTAACCCTAATCTATTTGCTCTAACTGGCGGACCTTCCCAACCTGAGGTTCAAAGTTTTGAACCTGTAGGTTCCTCTGAGATGGTTGACCTATCCACTGGGGATTTTAACTACAATATTCCCATTATGGATATTGGGGGTTATCCATTGAACCTTTCTTACCATGCAGGAGTAGGTATGGATGATGAAGCATCATGGACTGGACTTGGTTGGAATTTAAATCCAGGTGTTCTAAATAGAAATATGAGAGGACTTCCCGATGATTTTAATGGAGATAAAGTAAAAAACCAGTACCATTCAAATTCAGATGAAACTTATACGGTCGCTTTTAATACCATTCCAGAAGCCTTTGGTTTCGCCACAATAAGTGGAAGCCTTGGAGTGAAGTATAATAATTATAGGGGTGTTGGGTTTGATTTCGGAATTCATCCTTCAGTGGGTACTCCTCCAGGAAATATTGGAGCTGCTGCTACCCTTGATCTAAGTTTCGATTCATATTCAGGCCTTTCATTAAGTCCTGGTGCAGGTGTAGGAGCCATGGTTGGCGACCCTTCCATCGAGCCAAGTATGGGGCTTGGAATGTCAGTCGGTACTAGTTTTAATTCTAGAACAGGAACTAAATCCATAAATTTTGGAAATAAAATGACGGTTGGACTTTCTGGATCTGGCGTTTATAGTTTTGCAAGTCCAACTTATATGCCAAGTATTAGTACGGATATGCGTCAGGATGGCTTGTCTCTTAATATGGCAGGAGGAGCTGAGGCAATTGGGATTTTTGCTAAAGGGGGTCTGAGGGTTGGTTTTCAACTTGATCGCCCTTTTGAAAATAATGGAGATGGAATAGAGAAGAAAGCTTTTGGTTATTATTATGAACAAAATAAAAAAGATGAAAAAGATGTATTGCTAGATTTTAATAGAGAGAAAGATGCATCCTTTTCAGATAATACGGTAAACCTACCTTTAGCAAACCATAGCTATGATATTTTTAGTGCTACAGGTCAAGGTGTTGGTGGAAGCTATCGACTATTCAGGAGTGATATACCAATGGTTCATGATGATTTGGGCCAATCAAATGGTTGGATGGCTAATGCAGGAGCTGAGGCTGGTGCTGGGAATTTGCTTGAAGCAGGACTTAATGCGGGTGCTTCTTTTACAAGAAGTCGTTCCGGTATTTGGGGAACAGGAAAGAACTCAATTAACATTGACGCAACTAATAATCTGATTAATAAATGGGATTTTTCAAGTTTAGGCAATGGGAATAAAATTGACTATGAACCTGCTTATTTCAAAAGCTCTGGAGATAAAGCATTTACAAATAGCTTTGATGATAGTCGTTTTAATGCTAAAACTATAGCCGCTAAAATCGATGATGTAAATACAGTAATTAGCACTATTAAAATAAAAGAAGGAATAGATGGTCCTTCAGGCACGGTATATAAAAAGGATATTCCTGGCACTAATCAAGATAATACGAGAACGTCTAGAGACCCAAGAAACTCTGTTTTGTCAGTTCTAGATAAAACTCAAAGTGAAAAATACGGATTAGAGACTCATATTAGAGATTACCAAACGGTAGATCCGAACAACCCCACCAGCGGAGGATTAAACTATAATAGCCGTGTGCATGAGTCGCGTCCTGGGCAAGGTCATCACTTTAGTGAAGTTACCGTTCTTCAAGAAGGAGGACAAAGATATGTTTATGGTATTCCAGCCTATAATATTGTTCAAATAGATAAGACGTTTAATGTTAGTGGACGAGAGGTTAATTGTCAAGAAGGACAAGTAACTTATCTTTCTGAAGGCACCCATCCAGACAATACTAAGGATAACCATAGAGGTAAAAATCATTTATTCCAATCCTCTACGACACCTCCCTATGCACATTCATTCTTACTCACTGGATATTTAAGTGATGACTATGTAGATGTAACAGGAAATGGCATCAGTGATGATGATTTGGGAACAGCCGTTAAGTTCAACTATTCCTTAGCGAATCCATCTTACCGTTGGAGAGTGCCTTACAAAGCCAAAAGCGCAGCTTTAAACGAAGGCCAGCGAAGCAATAATTTGGATGATATTGGTAACTATTCTTATGGGGAAAAGGAGCTATGGTATATGCATAGCATGGAAACCAAAACACAGGTAGCTGTTTTCTTCACTTCCAATAGACAAGATGCACATGGTGTAATCAATGAAGATGGGGGTTTGGATGCAGGGCAAAGAATGAAAAAATTAGACAGAATTGTTTTATACTCGAAACAAGACTTTGAGAAAAAAGGAATTGCTTCCACTCCAGTTAAAACGGTTCATTTTGAATATGATTATACATTATGTCCAAATGTTGACAATAACCCCAATGCAAATGGTGGTAAGCTAACCTTAAAAAAAGTATTCTTTACATATGGAAAATCTCATAAGGGAAGAACCAGTTCTTACGAATTTGATTATAGCTCTGTTAACCCAAGTTATAATTTAAAAGGAAGTGATGCTTGGGGTACTTTCAAAGAAAATCCGGATAATTCTTGTGGTGTGGATGCCAATCCTTCGAATGCTGATTTCCCTTATACTAATCAAAATAGAAGTATTTCTGACGATAATGCTTCAGCATGGGCTTTAACAAAAATTACTTTACCATCAGGGGGTTCAATTAAAATTGAATATGAGGCTGATGACTATGCCTATGTTCAAGATAGAAAGGCCATGCGCATGTTTAAGATTGCAGGATTCGGGAATCACCATGATTGGGAAGCAAGCCCATCAGATAAATTGTACACCTCTTCAAAACTAGATAGCCATCATGATTTGGTATATGTCGATCTACCTGAAATACTTTCAGGTTCAGAAAAGGATAAGGTGTTTAGAGAGAAATACTTGGATGGTATTAGCGATTTTCAATTTACAATATTTACTGATATTGATAATAAGGATCATTACGAATACGTAAAAGGGTACTGCGAAATAGATATTGCTAATTCTGGGGTTCTCAACAGTGGTGATCGTGCCTACATAAGAATAAAAACTATAAAATCAGGAGATAAAAAATATAAAAACAGAGATATTAGCCCAATTGCTACGGCAGCTTGGAATTATGCACGATTGAATTGCGACTACCTAATTCACCCTCTTGGTATTGGTGATCAGAATAGTACAGATAAGACTGCAATAAAAAAAGTAGCTCGAAAACTCTCGGGTTTTGTTCATGACTTCACTCCAATGTTTCAGGGTTATTATCATAACTTACAAATTAGAAAGTTCTGCAAGTTTGTAAAACTAAACAGATCATGGGTGAGATTAATTGCCAATGATGGAAAGAAAATTGGTGGCGGCCACCGAGTAAAGAAAATATTCGTAAATGACGATTGGGCAAGCATCGGCTCGGGGAACTCCGTTGCCAATGATGCAGAATATGGAACTGAGTATATTTACACCACAACTAGAAAAGACAAAACTGATCAAGTCGAGACCATTTCTTCTGGAGTAACATCCTATGAACCCATGATAGGTGGAGATGAAAATCCTTTTAGATTACCTATTGCTATGGAGCAAAAGTTAAAGACTATTCCAAGTGTAGATTACTTTCTTGAAACTCCCATTGGTGAATCCTTTTTCCCAGGTGCCAATGTAATTTACAGTAAGGTGAAAACTAGAGCCATAGGAAATTCTAATATTAAGAGAACTGGGACTGGATATACTTTAAGTGAGTATTATACGGCTAAAGATTATCCAACTATTGTAAGCCAAACCGAGTTACAAAAGAAGCAATATAGAGATAACGGATTCTGGACCATGTTCCAACCTGTTAGAATGAATGCTACAGCCGCCGCACAAGGATATAAAATTGAACTCAATGATATGCATGGTAAACCAAAAGCCTCCTATGATTATGATGAATATGGAAAAGTTATTGGTGGAGTAAAGTATGAATATCAACATGAGAAAATAAATGGAATTAAACACTTAACTAATATGGTTAAAGTTGTTTCTAAATCAGGAAATATTACCCAAAAGGAATATGGAGTTGAAATTGACTTAGTGAATGATGCCAGGTCATCCACTTCTGTCTCCACGAATTATGGTCTTGCCTTAAACAGCAATATAATGATTCTAGGACTTGCACCTGTTCCTATCCCACTTATCCTTCCAAGTTATTTAAAAGATAAAACATCCTTCCATAGTATGGTGAGTACCAAAGTTGTGAAGCGTTTTGGAATATTGAAGAAAACAATTGCTTTAAAAGCAGGAAGTTCAATTGAGACGCAGAACCTTTTATACGATGATCAAACTGGTCATGTTCTTTTAACTAGCACCCAAAATGAATTTAATGACAATACCTATGCCTTCAATTACCCTGCTCACTGGGCTTACGAAAAAGGAATGGGTCAGGCTTATAAAAATATTGGCTTGACGGTTTCTGGAGTGAAACTTGGCTATGATGAAATTATATTCCCAAATGGATTGAATGAAGAAAACTATTTAGTGGAAGGGGATGAAGTTTCCTTTGAGCTTAATGGAGTTTCCTACAGTGGAAATATATCACAGCCGGCCATAAGATATTATGTATATAGAGGAACAGGTGGGAATCTAAACCTTATTGATAAAGATGGTACCATTTGTCAAGATTTAAATAAGTTAGGTACCCTAAAAGTACTTCGGTCTGGAAGACGTAATAAAGCTGCAACTTCAATTGGATCAGTTGCATCTTTAGCAGACCCTTCTTCTGGAAGTAGTCTAGCGTTTTCTCAAGTAATTGATGCCTCCGCAGTCGCCTATAAGGATGATTGGAAAACTCACTTCTCTTATATGCCTAATGAGGTATGTGATACTAATGCTCTTGGGCATGAAGCATTTAGCATTTTTGATTGTTTAAAATCTAGTGTTCAACCATATGCAGAAGCCAACATTGTGATTAGTGTTGAAGAAAATCAAATGCAAACGGAACTCTTAAGGCAAACCAAATCAGGCGTATCTACTGATATTCCACTCACCTATCCATATCCTCATAACATGACACAAAGCGATTTTTGTGATGGTTTTGCGTATAAGAGTAAATTAGATAACAACTGGTATGCCTTGGACATTTTCGATGAAGAACAGATGACTGACTTAGGCCTTATGTTACAAATGGAAGATAATGATGTTACCGGAATTGACCTTTGTTCAGCACCATGCAATGCATGGTATCAAGGTTCTCAGATGCAGCATTTGGTAGATTCACTAAAAGGAGTTCATTGTGGTGACAATACACCTTGTAATGAATTATTCAGTTTAAACTTCGATGATGGAAAGTACCAAATGGAAATAGCCTCAGTAGGTGAAGGTTGTGATATTCCGCCACTTTGCTTATGGAGTTTAAATGTTCCTAAAGAATATTTTGGCTCTATAACTCAACTATTATCTTACACATTATCATCAGATGGTTCTACTATGTCAGTTTCGGCAGAAGTGGAAGATTTCTGTGGTAATTTAGATACTATCACTTTTAATATTGACCGCTGCGGACAAAACATGAGAAAGTGCGAGTTCCAATGCTACGTCGTAGCTCAGGAATATGCCGTAAATCCATTTACTTTTGGAATGAAAGGAAACTGGAGACCTTATAAAAACTACAAGTACCTAGAAAACAGAAATTATCAAGCAGGAAGTCCAGATTCTAGAAAAGACGGACAGTATAGTTCTTTCTATACTTTTTGGAATTATTCTGGAGGCAAACACAACCCTTCCACGAATACTAAATGGGTGAATGCTTCTGAGATAACAAAGTACTCTCCTTTTGGACAGGAATTAGAAACCAAAGATGCCCTAAATAGATTTACTGCTGAACAATATGGTTTTTTTCATACCCTACCTGTGGCAGCTGCTGGGAATGCAGAGTATACACAAATTGGCTATGATGGTTTCGAAGATTACGATTATGTCCATCCAAAATTTGAGTATGGATGTGAAACAAGACATTTTGATTTCCCAGAAACTCAGACAGCCAAAATTGATGATTCAGAATCCCACTCAGGATGGTACAGTTTCAAGCTAGACGCAGGAGAATCTTCAGAAATGGTTAGACCTATTGAAGTGCCAGTAATTCCTGGATCTGCAATTGATGAAGATGTAAGTAAGAAATTAACCCAAGATGATGACTTAGGTGTTTTCTCTCCTTCGGCAGGAACATATGTTCTTAGTGCATGGGTTAAAGAAAGCCGCACAGGTATTGTAACCGAATATACAGATGCCAAAGTTCAAGTTGAGTTTACGGATCAGAACAATGCAACAACTAGTACGGATATTCAAGCATCAGGACTTTTAATTGAAAGTTGGCAAAGAGTTAATGGAACATTTGAAGTACCAGTAGGTACGAAGAGTATTTCCATTAAGATCATTGGAGCAACAGATGTTGAAACTTGGTTTGATGATTTGAGAGTTCATCCAGAAAAGGCAACGATGAAAACCTTTGCTTACGACGCCACCACACTAAGAAATATGGCTGCTATGGATGAGAACAATTATGCTACCTTTTATGAATACGATGCAGAAGGCTCTCTAATTAGAGTAAAGAAAGAAACAGCCAAAGGCATAATTACTATTCAAGAAAATAAAACACACATCAATAAAAAATAAACCCATGAACAAGAGAATAATAATTATAGCTGCGAGCCTATTTACCCTAGCATTATCAGGTTCCATAATTTACTGGGTTGCTCCGAGTACCTTTTCAAACATTTTTAGCGCAGAGGCTGAAGACGAACAGGAGGTAGAACCTATTGAATATAAAAGACCAACGATAAATGATCACTTAAAAGCAGATTTTATCAAAATCGCAGACTATTATAAAAAACCAGAAATGTCATTTATCCAGACCATTACAAAATACTCGGGTGAGGATTTTTCTACTGCTAAGGAAAGAAGCACCAATATGATTTATAAAGGAACCGATTATTACTTTTCTGAAGGGCCTGACCAAATCATGATGTGCAATGCTCAGGTTAGTCTATTAATAGATAAACCAAATGCTATTGTTTATATGGATTCAGCTTGGGACATGAATGCTTTAATGCCCTATACCAATAATATATTGGAGTTACTTGGAAGCTTTCAGAAGATTGAGAAAAAGGAAGTCAAAGGAAATTTGGTTGAATATACTATTCCATCAAATCAGGAAGGAGTAGAATATTCTCTTCTAACAACAAACCTAAATACTGGTCAAATCAAAAAGATGGTAGTTCATGGTAAGCGTTCTTTACCCAGGGGTAAAGAAGAAAAAGGAAAGATAGTGGTGGATTATACTGTGTACAATCTAAAACCCGAAATCTCAGACGATAAACTGGATGAAAACAATTACATACGCGGAAAAGGAAAAAGCCTTAAAGGATCAAAAACCTGCAAAGGGTATAAAGTAATTTCCAAGAACACTATCTATGAACAATAAAATGATACATTAGAAAAAGACATTTAGAAACATATAATTGAACATATAAATTTTAGACAAATGAATAAATTAAAAAACACAGGAAAGATGAGCATCATGCTCGCGGCAATCATTGTAGGCCTAGGCTTTTTATCCTCATGTAAAAAGGATGATGATCCAGAAAAAACAACTACAAAAACACTTACCAAAAGCAAATTGTATGACAAGGAATGGTATAACCAAGGTAATACAGTTAGCCATAAATTTAATTCTGATGGTAAATACTATACTATTGGAACTTGGGAATGGGTTAATAATGGTGATACATTAAATATTAAAACCAGCGCTATTGATCATGATTGGATTATTGAATGGACGGATGACCATGAAATGTCAGCCAAAAGAACAGGTGGGGGTCTTTCAACTCTTTTCAAAGACTCCAAATGGTAGTGGAATAAAAAAAATCTAAAATTTGAAAACAATACAATTTATTGAAAAAAAGAACCAAAATCTAAAACAATGAATAATATAGCAATAGTAAATAAAGGCAAAATTATGTTTGGTAAGATTGGAATACTTCTCCTTCTCGGGGTTCAATCCTTTCTAAATGCAGGTGTAGAACCTCAAGTGCGAAATTTTATTACGGGTACTATTGGTTCACCAGCCTTAGCCAATGGTTCGTTTTATAACACCTATGATGACGTTTTGTTAAATGCATTGGGTACTTCTATTGCGAACCCTTCAGATTATCATCTGGTATCAGTTAAAAATACTGTACAACTAGAGGTTAATCATGCCGTTTTAAAAGACTGTCCGCTTTCTGCTTGGACCTTTACGGTGCCCGTGAATATTGAGAGAAAGGATAAAAATGGCAATAGCTTGTCTAATATTAATACAACTTTGGTTATTAATTATGACAATGCATCGGGAGCTACCTATAAGGACAAGCACATTTTTGATTTTGAAGATGCTTACTGGATAAAAGTAACGGTTGGCTCTATCAGCACTTCTCCTTTGGGTTCTACATTCTTGGCTGACTATGTAAAGTTAGCTACAACCATTAATATAGAACGTTATAAAGATTTAGATTTTAATTCATTCCCTGCATTTAACACCTATACCGCAATTCCTGCCTCCAATGAAATAAATCTTTCTTGGTCTTCTGTCGATGGAGCAGAAGAATATGATATTGAATATCTATATGTTGATGACTATGCTGCCTCAGGAACCTCTCCATACGGAGCTTTGGCCCAAAATGCAATACCTGTTGACTTTAGAAATGGAGCAACCCGAATTACCACTTCTGATAATAGCATAACAATGACACCTATTTTTGAAAGAGGATATGTATTGTATAGAGTTAGAGCAGTAGGAAAAGCAGGCACTGATTTTAAGCAAAGAATTTTAGGTAAGTGGTCAAACCAAGTATATGGAAATACTGTAGCAGATTATTTTAATGGCCAAGACAAAATTCAGGTTTTAGATATTTCTAGTTCTAGCACAGGTGTTTATGAACATGACCCCAAGTTTAACTGGCAATTCTCCTCATCCTTTGCTGAAGATGGAAAACATAAAGAGGTTGTTCAATACATGGATGGATCCTATAGGCATAGACAATCTGTTACAAGGAACAATTCTGATAAAATGGCCTTGGTGGGCGAGACCATCTATGATCATTTGGGTAGGCCAACTATTAATATCATTCCAGTTCCGGCATTTGATAATTTATTAGATTACCATACCAACTTTAACTTAAATAATTCATTGGACCCATATTCTGCGTCCGACTTTGATCTATCGCAAACCTGCATTAGACAAGTGGATCCCTTATCCAACAGTTCAGGGGCAGGAAAGTACTATTCTTCTTCCAATCCTAAAGTTGGAGATGTAGGTTACCAATATATTCCTGATGCAGATGGCTATCCCTTTTCTGTAACGGAACTCACCCCAGACAATACCGGCAGAGTACGCCGTCAAAGTGGTATCGGGGCTAGTCATAAACTTGGATCTGGTCATGAATCTAAATATTATTATGGCAAACCTTCTCAAGAAGAACTAGATAGACTTTTTGGAAATTCAATAGGTTTTGCAGACCACTATGAAAAAAATATGGTTGTTGATCCAAATGGTCAAGTATCAGTTTCCTACTTGGATTTGCAGGGAAGAACTATAGCAACTGCCTTAGCTGGAGAAAAGCCAAATAACCTGGAACTGGTTAGTACATTTACTCTTGGAGAAACCATTACATCTGATTTGATTTCAGAAACTGATAAACTTTCACCAGTTGGAGAACTCCTCCATGCTGAGGATTTTTTAGTACCTGAGAGTGGGACTTACTCTTTTAACTATTCCGTAAGCATTCCTAGATATACTCCAGAAAACGAAAATTTCTGTTATGACTGCGTGTATGATTTAGAAATTAGCATTTTAGATGAATGTGGAGAGGAACAATTGGATGGCGACCCAAATACTCCTGGAAATCAACCCATAATACGGACTTTAGGAAAACCTGGGCCAGAATTAGATACCGACTGTGAAGAAAGCGGCTTGTCATATTCCTTTAACACAGATAATTTGCTGGGCAATCAGGTTGTGTCCTTACCGCTAAGCAGGGGAAATTACAAATTAGTAAAACGCCTTAAAACTAATGAAAATGCGGCAAATTTTTATGCAGAGCACTATATGTCAAATTCAACAGTGGTAAAGACTTTAACTGAATTTGAGGATGAATATGTCGCAGCTATAGATTATTCAGGTTGCGGGCAAACTTGCCAGTCTTGCCTGGATGAGATAGGAACTAAAACTGATTATGTAAATACCCGAATTGCTGAACTCGACTATACAGCATCAACTGAAGATATTACTGCCTTTAATACAGAATGGGATGCAAAAAAATCCATGTGCGATGAACTTTGTGCAACAACTCTTTCCTCTTGCGAATTCTATTATAAGCGTATGTTAGAAGATGTAAGTCCTGGAGGACAATATGCTGCGTTAAATCAAGATGGAACATATGGTGGTCTACTAGCTGATGCTGCAGAAAGTGGTACATTAGAATTTTCATACAAATGGGATGGTAGGAACCCAATTCCAGCTATGACTAGAATTGATTACACCATTGGTGGTGTTCAACTCGGAATAACCATGGATGGAGAGTTTAAAAGACCAGATCAGTTAAGTACTGAAGATTTTATTAAATACTTCCAGCCAGAATGGGCAATGGTTTTAGTTAAACTTCACCCAGAATACTGCATGTATGATAATTGCATTGCAAATCAAAGTTCTCAGGATTATGATTTGGCTATGTTGAATACTCAAACTTATTCAGACGCGTTGGCTGCTGGTTATTTAAATCCTTTAGGAATTACTGGTAATAATTTTACTATAAATAACAAAGATCCTTTTTTTCTAGCGGAAGATATCCCTAATAATATTCCCGAGGGTTTAGGTTTTAGTGAAGTAGGAAATATGACTGATGATTTGACTGACTTCATGAATCCATGGACTGGCAATACTTGCAGCCAAAATGTCAATTTATGGGAGGCTTGTTATTTTAATTTAGCATGTGATGACGTTTATCTATGTACTAGTGGCACAGCATGCTTGGCTGATGCCATGGATTGGACCAATACCAATTGCAAGCCCTATTTGGATTTGATGTGGCAGATGTATAGAGGGGTGTATTTAGACAAAAAAGCTGTTTATGTAGCCGCACTTCCCAATCAGGATTGTAGCAGAACCTCTTCCATGACGAATAAAGAACCGGCGTTTAGAACTTATCAAGAAGCAAGAGACTTTGAAAGTTCTACAAATATTAGCACAATTACTTTGAATGCTCAGGCGAAAATGAATTCCTATTGCGATGAGACCTGCGAGGGTTATGCAGACTATTGGATGTTGAAACTAACTGCTTGTAACTTATCTATTTCAGACTCAATTGCTCTTAGAACGGAATTTATTAATATTTGTAAGAATGGTTGTGATGGTTCAAGTCCAAATGGCGCAACTTCTGTTAAAGACCCAAACAATAAGAGAGTTGCCACAGCTTATAATAGCTTCCAAGAAGCCTTTGAAGCCTATACTACTCAAAACAAACTTACTAAAGAGATTGGCGTTTGTGATATAAATCTAATTTCCTACCCTGGAGAATATGGTCATAATGATGATCCTTATGAACATGATACAGCTGATTGTACGGTTCTTAAAGATCCGACAAATGATGGATGCGCACTGGATGGAGACATGTCTTCTGCACGAAAACAAGCGGTAGCTAGTACACTAGAAAAAAGTGATTCATCTTGCCGTAGATGTGTAGATTGTCAAAAAGTCAAAGATGCTATTGACGATATTAAGGCTTGTTATACTTCCATTGAGGATAATACCTCTGAAAAGCATTTAGCTTTGTCCAATTTCTTGAATAAAAAACTAAACCTAAATCTTGGTTGGTATGACTATATAGAGTTTGTAAGGCTTTGCATGGAGGATACTTTAACAGAAGATTCAGTCTTGTTTCAAACTTTTGCAGATAAGATTTACCCTACTCAATATATTGTTTCTAACTGGAATAATAATGAGATTGATTATGCTAATCAGAGTATTAGAAACAGATCTAAATTTATCGGACAGAACAAACAAAATCCTACTTCAACAATTGCAATAAAGGCAACAAAAAGTGAGAATTCTACAAGCAAATTAAAAAGCTTGAACATTTCAGACTTCATGGAATATAGAAATATGTTTGCCTCTATCAATGCAACTCCTCCCTCGGGCATTCCTAATCCTGTTCAACTAGATGCTTGCCATTGTGAATGGTTGCAAGACAAATGGGATGATTTTATGGCTGACACTGGAAATGCACCATTTACTCCTGCCAAATTTAATGATGAAACAAGCTGTTGGGAGACTGATCCAAATGACCCTTCAACGTCTTATGACTTCTACGCCTTACTTGAAGCTTGTCAAGATGCATTTGAAGCTGATGATGACAATCAAAGCCCTGTTTTGGGGCAAGGGGCTGTTTGGAATGATATCCAGAAGAAAGAGCTGGAAGCTTTATTCTTCGCTGATGACTTGTGGTTTCCTGAATGTGACCCTTGCGCCCCTCCAAAAGGCCCAAATGACCATAACCCATATTATGACCGCCCAACACCTCTATACACTACTGGTGGCACAGGAGGGACGACAACAGGCTCTTCTAATTATGTGCCCCAATATGATATAGGCTGTGATAGTTTTATGACTTGGTTACAAAGTTTTGCATCCGGCGGCCTATGGACTGATTTATTCAATTTTGTTCATAAAGGAGAGTTACCTGTGAGTCTTTCTAATCTATATGCTATGAAGTCAGCGTTTTATTCAGCCTTCCCTCATGCTGCTAAGGATAATCAATTTACAGACCCCATTTTACAACTTAAAGATTTTCTAGCGCGATACCTAGAATGTCTTGAGGGTACGTTTGGATATGACTCCGAAGGATGCTGTTATCAAATTTCAGAAGACGGCTACAATTTTTATCAATTACTAAAGGAATATACTAAGCAAAGAGCCGGCAAATCATACAATCATTTTAAATACAATGGATGGAGCTTGCATCCAATTATGCCTGAGTTTTATAATACTTCCTTATACACCGGAAACTGTGACCCAACAACCAAAAATGTGATAACCCAAAACAGAGTGCCACTACTTACATTCCAAATAGAAGATGATTGTGGACATATCAGTAAAGTCAATCTAAGGTATCAAGGGAAGTATAAATTTGCGCATTTTGGTAGGATTACAGAACTCACCGAATTTAACGTTAAAGTTCTTGGGGGTTGTGATTCAACTCATTATTTTCAGCTTAAAGCAAAACAAAAGGATAAAAATGGAACAATGCAAGATGTCTTACTTTCAGGTTGGACAGAACAATACAATCTGGTAGATACATGTACACCTACCTTACCAAACTATAAATTATGTGATAAATCTCTGGAAGAATTACTTCCGGAAAGAGACCCTTGTGAAACACGTTTGTTAAAAGAGGCTAAATATAAGGCTAAAAGAGCTTATGAAGAATACTATGAAAACTTGTATGCCAATATCAAACAGAATTATCTAGCTCAATGCCAATCTGCTTGGTTTTCAGAATCATTAACTATGACTAGAGAGGTGCATGAATACCATTATACCCTTTACTATTATGACCAAGCTAACAATTTAATTCAAACAGTTCCACCTTCAGGAGTCCAAACATTTACAGGACCTCAGTTACAAGCTATCAAAACAGCAAGACTGGACAATACAGGTTTTGTTTACCCAAGTCATACTTTACCTACTCGATATGAATTCAATACTTTAAATCAATTAGTTCAACAAAGCACTCCAGATGGAGGAACTTCTGAATTTTGGTATGACAATGTTGGACGCTTGGTTGTAAGTCAGAATGCTAAGCAAAACACAACAAATAAATATAGTTATACTCTTTTTGATCCTCTAGGAAGAATAACTGAAGTTGGAGGTTTGGCGAATGGTACAGGTGGTCCAATGACTCAGACAATAGCTTTTGACGAAAATGTATTAAATGTATTTATTAATTCTGGAACAAAGTCAGAAGTAACAAATACTTGGTATGATAAGGAACTCTCAGGTTTTTCTATTACC
>Ga0075118_10001646_pt1 | contig 15497 bp, 17 predicted proteins | sample AntAceMetag02UKE_FD_69794 | JGI IMG/M metagenome (GOLD analysis project Ga0075118, IMG submission 69794) | Saline lake microbial communities from Ace Lake, Antarctica - Antarctic Ace Lake Metagenome 02UKE | ecosystem: Environmental > Aquatic > Non-marine Saline and Alkaline > Saline | place...
GTGGGTGATTCTCTTCACGGCTGATCACGGAGAGATGCTCGGCGATCATTACCTGTTCCGAAAGTGCGAACCCTATGACGCCTCGGCCCGCGTGCCTTTTCTCATTCAGGGATCCCCCGAGATGGGTTTTGTTGAAGGTGGACGGTATGATCAACCGGTGTGCCTGGAGGATATCGGCCCGACGCTAATCGAGCTGGCTGGAGGTGAACCGATGGAAAATGTCGACGGACGCAGCCTCGTCCCGATTCTGCGCGGCGAATCACAACCCGTGCGCGAGGTGCTACATGGTGAGCACTCACCGTGCTACGACGATGAGCAGGCTTTCCATTTGCTGACCGACGGTCGCATGAAATACATCTGGCGCCCGCATGAAGGCATCGAGCAGTTGTTCGATCTGACCAATGATCCGCAAGAGTGCACCAACCTAGCAGCCAACCCAGAACACTCCGCCGAAGTCACGCTCTGGCGTGATCGACTCATCGAGCAGCTCAAGGACCGCCCCGAAGGTTTCACCGATGGAGAAAAGCTCATCGCGGGACGTCCGTATCCGGACTTGATGCCAACTTAGTTGGCTTTTCCTGGTCTAGATTTTCTGCCCGACGAATACCAAGCAGCCATTGGGATCGCTGATGTGAAACTCCCGCATGCCGTAATCTCGATCGAATAGATCGCGCATGGAATAGTCGTTCTTGAACTGACTCACATGTGCCCAGATCGATTCGATGTCAGAGACCTCGATGTAGATCTCGGTATGGCCGCGCACGGCGTTCATAACTTCCTCACTGGCTGCCTTCATGAAATGAATCGTTGCGCCATCGCAACTGACAACCGCGTAGGTGGGTGACTGCATCTCAACCTCGAAACGAAGGATCTTCGTGTAGAAGTCCAAGGTGACGCCCATATCTTCAGCGGCCAGCATAGGACTGATTCTCTTAACTTGGGATGGGTCTGTTTGCATTGGGTGTGACCTAACTAAGTGGCTGTTATTTTACTATGCATTAGCCAATGGCAGCTGAATCGTGCCTGCAATTATGACGATTCAATATTGGTAACGTAGATGTAAATGTAGATACCTAAGAACAATACGAGTAGCACCAAAATGCTCCCCAGAAATTTGTGTAGCCCGCTTCCTCGGTCGACGGAACTCAGTTCCGGGTTGTTAGGACTATAATAGATTTTTATCGAGGAGCCGTGTGCATATTCTTCCTGCATGGTTTGGATTGTTTCGTCCTCTTCATGGTAGGCTAGCCTGAGCTCAATCGAATCTTGTCCAACAAAACTTCCGACGTCAGTAACCTGATACAGGTATTCGATCACGAACTTGAAAAACTTATTCCCTTCCTCGTCGAAATGTTTCTCTACTCGATGTTTAAGAATCTGTCCATCTACCGCATGCCAGAAGAACCATTTCCTGATTGCCACTATGGTGAATAGAACAACTAGGACTCCAAAAAAGGATCCAATCGTTATGAAAAACAAATTCATGGTGAAGGTTTATAACAAAACCAAAGGTATTAAATAGGAAATTTGGCGGACGTGGGAGATTCGAGGGATTGCTGTCTGCTTTCGTGATCTTCGCGTGCTTTGCGGTTAATAATTCCTCACTCGTGCGACTACTCGGCTAGCGCCGGACTGACGGTTGCTTCGTTAAAATCGAAGGTGAGCTTCTCGTCATCGTATTGCAGAGTGACGATTCCGGTGCCCGGTTGCGAATTCATCCAAGGGCCTTCGAAGATTGGCCATTCATCGAGATTGGTGGAGACACCATCGACGACTCTGGGACCGTGATGCGAGAACCTGATTTCGTGGCCACGCGTCGTGGTATATCGGACGGTGAGAAACGCTTCGTCGAAGGTGGGATTGCTCGCGAGGATTCGAGTGCAGAAGGCATCGAAGTTTTCTTCTGTATCGGCTGCGACGGACTCAAGGATGACGGCGGTCTTGGGGTGGTTGATCGTCACGCGGTCGTGACTTTTTTCCTGATGCCATTTGCCGGGAGCACTGGTCCAGACAGCGAAGAAGATGTTGTCGGCTTTCGCGAGAATCCAGCCGTCTTGCTCGCGCCGCTCTTCGATGATGTGGGGGAAGAAACCGTTGATGTGCTGACGACCTGCGTTGGCAGGAATGTCGTAGATCGCGACAACGGTGTTTTCGTGTTGGAAGACGTCTTCGTAACGTGAGCCCTCGACCCATTTATGAGGATCAGCGTAGTAGGGTCGTTGGTTAACGATATCGGGGAGTATTTTGTCAACCGGAGAATCGAAATAACGCACAAGTTGTTGGGCCGAGTAGGAGGGGTTGATGAAGAAACAGGTGGAGCCGTCCTGGGGGGAAACCCAAGTGAGATCCCAGCGGTGATGTTCGACATCGGTGAGATCGCCCCATGAAGAGCCGACGGCGAATTCCGGTTCGACGTAGGTGTATTTCCAAGTGGGCGCGCGATCCATCATGTTGACGCCGCGTCGGGGGGCTTTGAGTTCACGCAACACGTAGGGTTGGCTGCGATCGGTGGCGATGTTGCCGAGCATCGGCAGGGCCTGAAATTCCTGAACAGCGGCCAGTGCGATAAAGTAAGCTTCGTCGAGCTCAGGGCGAACCGGAGCGTCGCCGAAGAAGAGTCGGCCAAAGCGAGTCGCTGCCCCGGTGTGCTCGTGGGTGTGGAGCACTTGGTTGAATTTCTCGCGGCTGTGGGAGCCCACCCAATGACCTTCGAGATATTCGGTCGCCCAATCGGCGAGCAGGACCTGCATCATCATCCATGCTTTCTGTTTTAGGCGCTCATCCTCCGCGTATTCATAGAGCGTGGTGAAACAGATCAGGTAGATGTGGTGATAGTTGGGCGAGTCGTATTCAAACATGCCCCGCGCGATGGTGGCATCGATCCAGTCCTCGATCCACCGACCCGCAGCCTGTTGTGATTCGACGGGAGTGGAACCATCGGCGAGGGCAGGGCCTTCCGGCCAAGTTTGCCCGAAAAGATAGCGTGCGGTGCGATACTGCAGCATGTGATTATCGGTGAATCCGAAATCGGTGGAGAAACTCTGGCTCAAACGCGCGCGGATTTTCGCAACCAACTCAGGTGGCAACTTATCTCTCAATCGCACCACGGCATCCATGAATGCATAGGTTTCGAAACTCCCCCAATGTGGGTCGGGATCAACGGCGGCTTCTTCGAGATAGCGAAGCCCGGTCTCGGCCTCGATCCCACTCGCGAGTCTCACCACGCCGAGGTAGATCCGCATCCGCGAATCTTCACCCTGCGACCACGTCTTGTGAGCCATAAACTCACGAGTCTCCGCGCAGCGCTGACTAAACGCCGCCCGATACGTCGCCTCGTCAGGATACAGCCCTTGGGCGAACAGGTTGCCCGAAAGGGCAACGAGGAGGAAGGTCAGCGCGATGCGGATAATAGAGTGATTGGGTTTCATGAGAGGAAGGGGCTATGCAGTTAGCTCTGGCTCGGGCCGATTATTCATTTCCAAATAATGTCACCTTTCTTCGGCGAATAGTTCTTCCTTAAAGTTTCGTCGATTATGATTTCTTGGAACACGGCGCGTAGCGCTACGCTGTCTTCCGACTTGATCTCCGATTGGACGTGAAGGTGTAAATGAGGCTCCGTCGAACGTCCGGAATTTCCGCACAAGGCGAGCAGATCTCCCGCCTTTACTCTTTGCCCGGTTCGGGTGGCGTTGGAGCCGTTCTTAAAGTGACACAAGACGACGACAATGCCGTCGTCTGATTTCACTTTCACGTAATTTCCCATTTTCATCGCGCGATTCATCTCACCAGGGATGTTGTCTGGGACGCCATCAACGGATTCGACGATCACACCATCGATCGGTGAAAGAATGGGCTGAGCCCAGCACCCATAACTTTCGTTTTTCTGAGGATCACCGATCAGCGTATGGTTGCTGCCATCCCAGATCTTTCGGATATCCATCGCTAGGTCCTGAGGAGAAAGACCATAGTGGTGATTGATCTCTTTATTTTCTCCACCCCAAGAAACTAACCAACGTCTTTCGAATGGCGCCTGATTGAGAACGGCATTCTCGAATTGGGCCGGACTCGGTGACTTTCTGTTGGAATCCGCGGGAGCGAAAGAAATGTCGGAGAGGCCTGCAATGATGAGGCCAGTTACGAGTCCGATGCTGAAGATGACAGGCTTATTCATGATTCCGAAATTCTTTTCTGAGCGAACTCGACAACTTCTTGGGATGAAAAACCGTAACCTGCGGTGTTCAGGCTAAGATCACCGAAGCCGGTAGCCCGAGAGGCGTCGTTAATCGTGCGACCCAGCGCACTCATCCGTAGACGTAATTCTTCACGGTCGATCGCGGTGAAGCAGAGATACTCTTTGTTGTCGGCGGATTTAACAAACGCCCCGCGTAACTCTTCCCATCGCACTTGTTTGATCATCCAACCCGCATGCCAAATGCCCTTTTCGTCGATGACTAATCGCTTCGGGGATTCCCATAACTGTTCAATAAAATAGGCCGCCAAGCTACCAAAGATAAAGATCAGAGGAGTCATGAGTAGCATTGAGTTGGCCTTGATCCCATAAGTCATACTGACGATGAGACCACCCAAGCATATCAGTAGTGGTGTGATCTGGCGCCAGCGTGAGGCTCGGATAATGATAGGGTCCATTGGTATCGGGGGAATCGATCTTCGTGTTCTTCGTGAGCTTGGTGGTTAACTGCACATCTCACCCGTCCTCACATCGAAGGCGTGGAAGGCTGTCGTCGTGACTGGTTGTTGAGCGATCCATAGCGTGTGCGGATCGGCTTGCGGAACCGCGATGGTAGCGAAGGCGCTATGCTGATTGTTCACGCGTCCTGGTTGAGGTGTCGCGCCGAGGAATGCGATGGCGTCGGCTACGGTGGCGCCCCCGGTTTGGGCGGACATCCAATCGCTGATCAATTCGAGGCGCTCTGTGCTGAACCCCGTTCTATCGGGTCCCGTGTAGCCGCGGGTGCGGAGAACCGTCTCGGCTTCGCCGACGGGATGGTTGGTGAGGCAGGAGGTCTGGTTGGGAGTCGCATGCGAGGTGTAGCCATCGCAATAATTCGAGCTCGAAAAGACGGCTCCCGTGGCATCGACAGCGATGAGGTTGCTGAAGAATTTGAACTTCTGGCAGCGCGCTTCGACCTCGGCGACGGTGCTGCAAGTTTGCAGCATATCGCGAAAAACGAGATCGACGGGCACGAGTTGATCGAGGTCGAAGGTCACGCCGGCGCAGATGAGCGAAGAGATGCCGAGGGCGAGACCGGATTCGTTCATGCCGCGGTTGGCCCAGACGGTGCCGGCGATGGGAAAGCTGAGGTAGCGTAGGCCCTGAGTGGGTTGCACTTGTGCGAAGGTGTAGAGGAAGCGCGGATCATCGAGCGTGCCGCCGGTGACGATCTGATGGTTGGCTCCGGGAAGCGCGAAACTGGAACAGGCTCCAGCGTGATAGACTTCGTATTGCCACGCGCGAAAGCTGAGGAGCTCAGCGAGTTCATTGTCGATCCCCGCGCCTTCTGCGATGCCGTGAATCTCTGCTTGCAGCCAAGGCCAGTGATCGAAGCAGAAGGTGCGCAGGCGGGTTTGCCATGCGCTGATCTTATCCATTTGGGCGGACTTGGCGCCGGTGATGAAATCGCCGAGCAGCACGGCGATGTTGGCGTGGATTTGACTGCGGAGCGCCGCGCCTTGTTGGCGGCCTAGTTCGCGTGGTTCGCCTTTTAAGATCAGAACTGGAGGGGCAGGGGTCTTCACTTGAGGAAAAGGTGAGGAGCGGGGATCGCGGGGTCAATACGGCTCAATCGAAATTGCCCACGGAATACACAGAAGACACGGAATCAGAAAGGCTGTTTAACGCGGAGTGCGCGAAGGGCGCGAAGAAGACCAAGCTTAAGAGTTTAACGACGAAGTAACTGAGGTGCCTATTCAATTTCTGACCTTAGCGTTCTTGGCGATCTTTGCGGTGAAAATGATACCACCTAGTCTGAGCTTCGTGATCTTGGTGCGCTTCGTGGTGAAAATTCGTCTGATCCGTCGCGGGCGTCGCGAGACCATTTTGTTTGGCCCACGGAACACACAGAAGACACGGAATTCCGATCCAGCATGAAAATCCACAGGGCAGCCTTCTCATCTTATCATTCTGGATCTGTGCACTCTGTGGCTAATCAAACTGACTTGCTTTGGGGAATAGGTGGGGGAAGCTAGGCGCAACTTTTATCCCCAATGCTTACACTCGAACAAATTCAGAACTTCGATCGCGATGGTTACGTGCTCGTGCCCGATGTTTTTTCAGCTCAGGAAATTTCGATCCTGCTCGATCATGTGGATGATCCGCGAGTAAAGGATCACTCGTGGTCATCGAAAGACGCCGCAGGGAAGGAGAGCAAGTTGGCGCTCTGGACAGATGCGGGTGATGATGCGTTTGGCGCGGTGTCGACGAGTCCGCGCGTAGTCACAGCTGCGCGCATGTTGTTGCGCGAGGATATTTATCATTGGCACAGCAAGGTGATTCTGAAGATGCCGAAGGTCGGTGGGGCCTGGGAGTGGCATCAGGATTATGGCTATTGGTATAATGATGGCTGCCTCTATCCTCGGATGCTCTCGTGCATGATCGCGCTCGATCCGGCGACGAAAGAAAACGGCTGTCTCAAGGTCGTGCCGGGATCGCATTTGCTGGGGCGACTGAATCACGGTCTGGTGGGTGAGCAATCGGGGGCAGATCAGGAACGCGTGCAGGCGGCGGTTGAGCGGTTGGGGGAAGTTTACTGTGAGGCTCCGGCGGGCAGCGCGTTATTCTTCCACGGCAACACGTTTCATTCGTCGGAGGCTAATGTTTCCGAGAAGCCGCGGCGCTCATACATCTGCTGCTACAACGCGCTATCCAATGTTCCCTACACGGACAGTGGTCATGGTAAGCCGGTGCCGATCACGATGGCTCCAGACGATGCGATTGTGAGTTACGGGGCGGAATAGACTGCGCTTTTTTTAACGCGGAGATCGCGAAGGCCGCGGAGAAGATCGGACTGCTGATTTTTTTAACCACAGATTGCACAGATCCAAACCGGATTCAGAAGGCTGTGATTTGTTTACCGCGAAGAAGAGCAATCTACAGAGTTTAACGCCGGAGGCCAAAAGGAGCCTATCACTTTCTGACCTTAGCGTTCTTAGCGACCTTTGCGGTGAATCATGCCACCTAGTCCGCCAACATTTCTGTGAGCAACGGCTGCATGGCATCGGCCCAGAGTTGATAGCCGGCTGGGGTGAGATGCACTTGGTCGGGCATGATGATTTCGGGGATGGTGCCGTCTTTGTTCGTTAAGTCTTTCGTGATATCGAGATGGCGGATGTTGCCGCCATTATCAAGTGCAGCGAGGTCGGCATTTACAGCGCGAATCTTCTCCATGTGGCTTTCCCAGTTGTCGGGACTGCCGTCGGCGTTGATGCGCGGTCCACGCGGGAGAGTGCCGAGTGCGAGCACCTTGGTGGTGGGAATTTTTTCGTGAATCAGACTGATAATCTTTTGGACCCCGGCGCTGATTTCTTCGGCAGAATAGGTGCCACAATTATTCGTGCCGATCAGGAGGACAACGACCTTGGGGCTGATCCCATCGAGTTCGCCATTCGCGATACGCCAAATGACATGTTGGGTTTGATCGCCGCCGATCCCGAAGCTAGCGGGTTGGTGAGCGCCGTAGTAGTGCTCCCAGATATGAGGGACTTTTTCCCATTGGAAGGTGATCGAATCGCCGAGGAAGAGCAGACCAATTGGCCCGGATTTGGCTCGCGCGAGGTATTGTTCGTGGAGCTCGAAAAAGTTTTCGTTTCCGGCTTTGGGGATGGGTTGGGTGGTTTCCATGGGTATAAAATTCATAAGTGAACCACGAATGGACACGAAATAACACGAATCGGTGAGGTAGTATTCATCCTATAGGACAGGTGATTGCGACTCACAGTTTTTCAGGTTGTTCTGGAAAGTATTTCAGCACGTTTATTCATTCGTGTGATTTCGTGTCCATTCGTGGTTGAATTCTTGGTTCAGAGGGAGTCGTAGGCGGCGAGCTTGCTCGCGCATGTTCAAGCGGAAGCGTCTGCAAGCAGACTGCCTACGACGGATTGATCTGGTGCATTATTGCTTTTCTGACTCTGCCATCATTTCGGTGAGTAAGGGGTGCATGGCGTCGGCCCAGATCTGGTAACCGGCGGCGCTGAGGTGGAGTTGATCGGGCATGACGCAATCGGGGATGGTGCCGTCTTTGTTCGTTAAGTCTTTCGTGATATCGAGATGGCGGATGCTGTCACCGTTGTCGAGTTGAGCGAGGTCGGCATTGACGGCGTTGATGATGGCCATGCGCTCGGTAAAGGTGCGGAGCGGGGGATTGTCTTTGAGGCGGGGGCCGCGCGGGAAAATGGCCAAGAGGAGGATCTTGGTGTGGGGAAGCTTTTCGTGGATGCGTCGGACGATCTCGCGCTGGCCGGCGGCGATTTCTTCGGCGCTGTGGTAGTAGGTGTTATTGGTGCCAATCAGGAGGACGACGACTTTGGGAGTGATGCCATCGAGTTCACCTTGGTCGATTCGCCAGATGATGTGTTGGGTTTGATCGCCACCGATGCCAAAGTTGGCGGGTTGGTATGGGCCGAAGTAATGATCCCAAATGTGCGGGGAATTGGCCCAGCATGCGACGATGGAGTCGCCGAGAAAAAGGAGATCAATCGGTCCTGATTTGGCTCTTTCGAGAAAGACATCGTGTCTGGCAAAGAAGAGCTCATTGCCGGTTTTGGGGATGGGTTGAATGGTCTCCATGGCTTTGAAAAGGAGGGGAAAGGGTAGCGTTATTCACACAGCAGTGAACCACGAATGGACACGAAAGGGCACGAATCTGCGAAGTAGGATTAACTGCAGGCTCGGAGAATAAATCACGGATTTGGACGGCTGTTTTGAAACTGATTTCAGTCTATTATTATTCGTGGATTGTCGTAGGCGGCGAGCTTGCTCGCGCACGCTTAGTCAAGAGCGTCTGCAAGAAGACGGCCTACACAGTTGAGGCGTCTTCAATCAGCGTCACTTGAGCGTTCATTAGCGGTTTATCTGATGACCATTCCGGCTTACTTGGCCTCTGATTCGGCAATCATTTCCAGCAAGAGTGGCTGCATTGCTTCGGCCCAGAGTTGGTAGCCAGCGGCGTTGAGATGGAGTTGATCGGGCATGATGAGGTTGGGGATCGTGCCATCCTGCTCGACAAAGTGTGGGTTGATATTGAGGAAGCGGATGCTGTCCCCGTTATCGAGTTGAGAGAGGTCGGTATTGACGGCGTTGATGATGGCCATGCGTTGCGTAAACGTGCGAGATGGCGGGTTGTCCTTGGTTCGTGGTCCTCGAGGGAAGATGGCCAATAAAAGGATCTTAGTTTCAGGGAGCTTTTTCTGAATGCGGCGGACGATCTCACGATTGCCGGCGATGATTTGATCGGCGCTGTGGTAGTGAGTGTTGTTGGTGCCGATCATGAGAACGACGACCTTGGGATTTATTCCCTCGAGCTCACCATTAGCGATGCGCCAGATGACGTGTTGAGTCTGATCACCGCTGATGCCGAAGTTGGCAGCTTGATAGGGACCGTAGTAGTGGTCCCAAACGTGGGGTGCCCAGATCCATTTCTCGGTGATGGAATCGCCGAGAAAGAGAAGGTCGACAGGGCTGGCTTTACCGCGATCCAGAAAGGATTGGTGCATATCGAACCAGCGCTGGTGCCCGGTTTTAGCTATGGGCTGATCCGCTGCAGGGATCACTTGCGGGAGCCGCACGGATTGATAATCGGTGAGCTGCCAGTGTCCGTTTTCGCGCTTCCAGAGCGCGAGGAACCGCAGGCGAAAGGCGACCGATTGATCGCCGGCGGTTGCGGTGAGATTGGCGATGCCCGACATAGAGGCGGCATCAGCGCCGAGAGGGGTGACGACTCTGGATTCGTAGTCGTAGCTGAGGTAGATCATCGCGCGCGAATTGAGCGCTGCGATTAACTCCGACTTGGTTTGCACGCTTCCACTGGCGTGACCGTAGCTTAATTGCTCAGAGAGCAGGATATCGAGTTGCTCGATGTCAAACGTAAGAGTGGCGGCAAGGCGCGCATCGTCGGCGACGCGCACCTCTGCCTGAACATCCGCGAGAGCGGATGGAATGGCGGTTAAGCTAAGCAGGGCAACGCCCCACCCGAAGATCAGGCGTATGCGATTCATGCGGAGCTTGGCTCGCTGGGGCTGGCCTTTAGCTCTTCTTGGAGAGCAACCAGAATGCGTGGATGATGCCGCCGACACCGAACAGGACGATCCAGAGCACGAGGTTGATAATCAGATCTTTGCCGGCGCCTTTTCTCATGAAAACGGCGATAGGTGGGATGAAGATTGCGAGGATGATTTCGAGGATGCTCATGGGTAGTTATTAGGGTTAGGGTTGATTTTTACGAAGCCCGATAGTTGCGAGCATCCGGTTTGAGGCAAGTCAGTATGCGGAGACACGGCTTACTTGAATAGCCGTTCGAGCAGGCGAGCCCGAGCGCGCAACGCGGGGGTATCTCCGAGCCGCATGCTATGCTGCACATGGGCGGCGGCTTGCTTGCGCTCGCGCGGAAATCCCGGAGCGAGGCTGAGCCGCGAGAGACAATCAAGGGCGCACGCTTTGACCACACTGCTGGAATCGCCGAGGTGTGATTCAGCCCAACGAAACATCTGCCGACGTTCGGCGGCGGTGAGCGTGGGAAATCGCGGGAGGATTTTGCACGTGTTGGCGCGAACGATCCAGTGATCCATCGCCATGAGGTGTTGGATAAACTCGTCTTTGTGAGGCGCGAGCCAATCGGGTTGCACCGCAGAGACTTCGGCGACGGCCCTGATGGCGCGATGGCGAATCGTCGGATTATCCTCCGCGATGCCGTCGAAGAGTTCGTCGAGTAGCTCACGATCAGCCAGGACTTGCTGGGCGACTTCACGGGCGCGACCCAGGGTGGAAGGGTGGCCGCCGGAGAGCTGATCGAGAAGGGTCGGCACGGCAGATCTTTATTCAGTGAGAGTGTAATGGAGCAGCGGTGCGGGGTGCCCCTCGGTCGTGACGATGATGGTGCGCGCGTCGGGGGAAAAGCAGATCGCCTCGGCTTGCGGTAGGCCGTGCGAACCCAGCACGATCGGATCGCGTGCGAATGCTTCGCTCCAGCTCATGCCGTCCGATTTGGTATAAAGATAAACCTCCCCATAAGTGAGCACGGTGGCGATGCGGCCATCGGCGGAAATGTCGAGCGCGCAGGGTTGGCCGCGCCACTTTCCGGAAGGAATCTTCATATTCGCGAATAGGCCGGTGGCATCGCGTAGCCCGGTGAGCGGACCGACCTTTTCAGCGAGGCGGGTGGGTTCGCTCGATTCGCGCAAAGGTAGTCGATAGGCGACGGCGGGCTTAGTGCGTTTAGAGATGAAGTAGATCATTTCTTCCTCAACATCCACGGCGATGCCTTCGCAATCACGCGGGCCACCGGGGTAGCGCAGCGGAATCTCCCATGCGATGTCGACGAAGAGAGTCTGCGTGTGTTCGGTGAGCGTGATGGCTGGCTCCTCAATCACGTAAAAGATGCAGTCAGTCCGCACGGCTTTGTTGTCACCGACATCGCCGATCAATAGATACGCGACACCATCGAGAGTAAACGAAGCCAGGTCCTCCCAATCGTAGTTGCTCGCACCGCGAACATTGACGACGGCGCGAATTTTGCCTGCGGCATCAAAAGCGCGGAGGGTAGCCTGATCACCGCTATCGTTGTGACTCCAAGTGAGTCCTGCTAGGAGACGGGAAGGGGCGATGCCGCTGATTTCGAAACTTTGAGGATCTTCGATTCGTGCGACGGTTTCCGGTCCTTGCCAACTGAGTGATGTTTGATCGGTGCTCGCGCATGACGTGAGCGCGATTGCGAGCAGACCGAGCAGGGGAGAGAAAAAAGGAGATCGCATGGCATAGATCTCCGCCGATGGAGGGAGCCTCGCAAGGCTTTTTGCGTAGCGAAGAGGTGATGCGAATTTGCGTTGTGATCACGCTAAGCTTGAAACATGTTTCAGCCCTCATGATCGGAAGTTCTCCTCAGGCTTTACGCCGCCTAATGAACGAAATTGGCACCGTCGATGCCGTTGGGATCGAAGAGCGCGTGGCCAAGTTTCAAACTCGCAGCATTAAAAAAGCATCGAAGGTTCAGGGGCTGAAAATGGCGGCGTCGATGATCGATCTCACGACGCTCGAAGGTAAGGACACTCCGGGGAAAGTGGAATCGCTCTGCCGCAAAGCGATCACGCCGCACGAAGGGCTCGACTGCCCGCAAGTCGCGGCGGTCTGCGTTTATCCTGCGATGGTGAAACACGCGGCGAAGTTTCTCGCGGGCACGTCGATCAACATCGCCTCGGTCGCCACGGCATTTCCCAGCGGACAGGCTCCGCTCCGCACGCGTCTCGCCGAAGTGAAAGCAGCGGTGCGCGATGGCGCTCACGAAATCGACATGGTGATCAATCGCGGCGCGTTTCTATCGGGTGAATATGGCCGCGTGCAGGACGAGATCGCCTCGGTGCGCGATGCCTGTGGCGACTCCACGCTCAAAGTGATTCTCGAAGTGAGCGAACTCGAAACTTACGACGCGATCCGCGCGGCTTCGTTTATCGCGATGCAGGTATTGCGCCCCGGAGATTTCATCAAGACCAGCACGGGCAAGACTTCGGGTAACGCGACGCTTGGCAACAATCAGGTGATGCTCGAAGCGATCCGCGATTTCTATGAGGAAACCGGCACGCCGATCGCGATGAAACCTGCGGGTGGCATCAAGACCGCTAAGCAAGCGCTCCATTTCCTCGTCGCAGTGAAAGAAACGCTCGGCGACGAATGGCTCAATAATTCGCGCTACCGGTTCGGAGCGTCGTCGTTGCTCAACGATGTGCTGCGTCAGCTTGAGAAGCAAAAGACCGGAGCTTACCAAGCGCCTTATACGTTCAGCGAAGCGTCGGGCGCGTATTGATTATGGGCTGAGAGGGCGGCAGTAGGTGTGATCGGTTGCGGTCAGCCTAAGCATTCAAGGGGCACATTGTCCCTACGTATTATTCCTTAGCGCATGCGGGTTGTGTCCGACTTTCATTGAGGATTAGGTCGAGGAGTCTTAGATGGTTTATACCCTTAACCCTAACCCCTAAAATCTCACATGAATAAATATGGAGCCGAATTTATCGGCACTTTCTGGCTCGTGTTCGGTGGCTGTGGTAGCGCTGTTCTCGCGGCTGCTTTCCCGGAACTCGGCATTGGTCTACTCGGCGTATCGCTCGCTTTCGGTCTGACTGTTTTAACGATGGCTTTCGCCATTGGTCACATCTCCGGCTGTCATCTCAATCCGGCAGTGTCGATCGGTCTTTGGGCTGGTGGACGTTTTTCGGCTGGGCAATTGCTGCCTTACATTATCGCTCAAGTAGCCGGTGGCATCGCGGCCGGTGGCGTGCTCTATCTCATCGCTAGTGGCCAAGCAGGATTCGACTTATCCGGCGGCTTCGCCAGCAACGGCTATGGCGAGCATTCGCCCGGTGGCTATTCCTTAACAGCTGCGCTGACGGCTGAGATCGTGCTGAGCGCGATGTTCCTCTTCATCATCATGGGCGCGACCGATGATCGTGCGCCCAAAGGCTTGGCTCCGATTGCGATTGGTCTCGGGCTGACGCTCATCCACTTGATCAGTATTCCCGTCACGAATACCTCGGTTAACCCTGCTCGAAGCACCGGTGTTGCGGTCTTTGTCGGTGATTGGGCAACGTCTCAGCTGTGGCTCTTCTGGGTAGCTCCCATCGTCGGTGGTTTTATCGGCGCGAAGATCTACAAATGCATCGCGACTGAGAAAGAATAACACGACTCCAGCGAAGATTCGCTGATCTAAATTGAGTCGAACTAAAACCCGGGCTGAAGCCCGGGTTTTTTGTTTTCGTTTCGCGAGGTCTCGGAACATGTTGATTGGCCATGCCTCGCTACGTCGCTTTTCTACGCGGAATCAATCTCGGGCGTCGCCGAATCGCGATGAGTGAATTGCGCGAGCATTTCGAAGCCTTGGATTTCGCCAAAGTCGGGACTTTTATCGCTAGTGGAAATGTGATCTTCGAGACGCGAACTGTTCAGACCGACAAGCTAGAACAACGCATCGAAAAACACCTCGCCGCGAAACTCGGCTATGAAGTCCATACGTTTATCCGCCGTGATGCTGAAGTGATCGCCGCGACTGAATCCACGGCCTTCCCTGAAGGCACACCCGAAGGCGGTGGCCTCTACGTGACCTTTCTCAAACAACCGCTCGACGCGAGCACGGTTAAAAAGCTCATCGCTTGCCGCAGCGAGATCGACGAATTCCAAGTCAATGGCCGCGAGATCTACTGGCTCTGTCGCACGAAAAGCTCGGATTCAAAAATATGGACCTCGCCTGAAGTCAAAGCTCTCAAGCTTTCCAAGGGAACGATGCGCAATCTGACTTCACTGCGGAAGCTTGTGGCGAAATCTTTGGAGTAATGGTTCACGTGTCCTGTCTCAGAAGGTGCGAACGGATGATAAACCGCCATCGGGGCGATGGATTTGTCCGGTGATGAAGGCGGCGGAATCAGAAAGCAGGAAAGCGGCGAGTTGCGCGACATGTTCCGGGTTTCCGACGGCTTGCAAGGGGTGACGTTTTTCAGCGGCTTCTTTTTTCGCTTCATTCCCGAGGAATTGATTCGCGAGTGGGGTATCGGTGAGAGAAGGGGCGATGGCGTTGACGCGAATTTTCGGAGCGAGCTCGGCTGCGAGGGATTTAGTTAAACCTTCGACCGCTCCTTTGGCGGCTGCGATCGAAGCGTGAAACGCCATTCCTTGGGCTACGGCGACAGTGGAGAACAAAACGATCGAAGCGCTCGGCGATTTTTTAAGAGCAGGGAGAGCGTGTTGGATGACTTGGGCCGCACCGAGACAGTTGATCTGGAAGTCTTGGCGGAAGTCTTCCGGTGTGAGGCGGTGGAAGGGCTTGAGATTGATGGTTCCCGGAAAGTAGATCAGCCCGTCGAGAGATTCTGGAAGATCTAGTGGACTGGAGTTTTCGGCATCAAATGCTTGAACGGGAATGCCGAGGGCCTCCAGCTCGTTACTGGAACGTGAAGCGGCGGTGAGATTCGCTCCTTGGGATTGGAGGAGTTTAGCGGTTGCCAACCCGATACCAGAATTACCTCCAATGAGGAGAATGTGTTTAGCCATCTCGCAAGCTGGTCAGGGTTGGCTCAGTCGCAAATGAGATGCTAAAAATCCGGCCGAATTTTACGAAATGGTAGAAACACAAAAGGTCGCTCGAAAATCCTAGGGAGGGGAGCTTCTGGAATCGAAATTGGGATAACCTCTTCGTTGCGAAGTGTGATCCTATATTGAATGCTTCCGATTATGACTCCGATCCGTCTACTCACTCCTGCTGATTTAGAAGCCTATCGTGAATTGC